>Ga0302268_1000456_pt1 | contig 25656 bp, 28 predicted proteins | sample III_Bog_E2_1_FD_194554 | JGI IMG/M metagenome (GOLD analysis project Ga0302268, IMG submission 194554) | Peat permafrost microbial communities from Stordalen Mire near Abisko, Sweden - III_Bog_E2_1 | ecosystem: Environmental > Terrestrial > Soil > Wetlands > Peat | place: Sweden: Abisko... | reverse complement strand
CTGAATACTGTTCAAAAATATCGTCAATCGTTTGTTCAACATTGGAAACAGCATCCTGTGCCCTTAAAGGAAAAGAGCAAAGTGAAATGAAACAGATGAATAGTAACAAGGGTTTCACGTAAGGATTCATTTAAGTGATCATAGATAGTTAATATGCTGTTTGTTAATCTATAAAAGCTTATATTTCAGTATTCTGGCAATTATTAATTTTTAATTACTCAAGTGGCAACTTATTTTCCAAACCTGTATTTAATTGCGGCTAAAGTGTTTAATCCAAGAATAGGGTGTAGTTCACAATTTAAATCCAGTAAAAAATGCCCTGTTTTAAATCCAATCCCCAGACATGGAACCAGATAATCCGAACTGTATGCACCTAATTTGAGATTTACATTTTGCATCATATTATATTCAAATCCCATGGCAAAGCGATAATTACTACTCAACTCTTTATCTATCTGAGTTCGCCATACGAAATTCTCTGTAAAAAAATACTCTGTGCCTAAACTGAAAATTGAAGGGATGCGTTTAACGACATATTCTGTATTAATATTGGTTTGAAATGGATTAAAGGTGTGAAAACCTAAACTGAAGTTTGTGGAAAGATGGACTGATAACCCAATTTGCGGGAATAACGCCCCCCTGTAGGAATTCGATGCTGAGAAAAAAGCAGTGTAGTAATCAAACTGAACTCCCAAAGCAAATTTATCAGAAAAATTACGTGCAAAATCAATCCCTAAAAGCATTTCATTATACAGTGAATATCCAAAATACGAGAATGAAATTCCGGTATTCACAAAATCGGAGGGTAACCCAAACTGAATACTTTTAGTTGAAAGTTCTGAAAGCAGATACCTGTTTTCATACTCCAACCCGAACTCCGGTTTATCAAGGTATCCTAACATGGCAGGATTGTTAAATCCGCTCCAGTTGTGCGAATCGGCAACTGAAGTGATTGCTATTGAAATGGAAGAAGGAATTATTGTCGGAATTTGAGAATGAAGAGACTGGCAATATACAATGATTGTCAGTATGAAAATGCTTTTCTTCATAGATTCAAGGTTTTTGAAAACAAAAATCTGTAAATACGAGAGCATCAATAAAAAATTAAAGCGTCAAAATTATAAATATTTTGTGAATTAACAACAATTTCTTAAATAAATTTTTATTTGGAACAGATATTGTAAGTGTATATTATTCAGTTGAAATTAGTTTTTTAATTTTATCATTATGAAAAAAAAAGGAATCATATTTTCTTTAATTTTTATATCTCTTTTTTCAGGAAATATTTTTGCTCAAAAACCTTATCAACCAGTTCCACTGGGGGATCCTATTGTATGGATAGAAAAAGAAGGAAATGAAAAGCAGTATGTTGTTTATCTGAATGATCTGACTATTTTTCCGGAGGAGCATTTCAAGAACAAAATGCAGGAAAGATTTTACTGGACTACAGTAAGGGATGTAAAACTCACCTTGCCTTATGCTAAATTAATAGCCAGAGAGTTAAACAAGACAAATAAAAAACTGATTACTTTACCCAGTGACAGTGAACGTAAAAAGTACCTTTCACAATATGAAAAATCTGTATTGAAACAATACGAACCTGCATTGAAAAAGATGAATATCTCTCAGGGGCAATTACTTCTTAAACTAATTGACAGGGAATGCAATCAATCACCCTATGAATTAATAAAAGCTTACAGAGGAAGTTTTACTGCTTTTTTCTGGCAGGGAGTTGCCCGTCTTTTCGGTTCTAATTTAAAAGCAGAGTATGATGCCAGGGACAAAGATAAAATTGTAGAAAGAGTCATTATACTTGTAGATGAAAACAGGATATAAGTTACCGGAAACAAAAAATCAATTATTTCAGGTACATATAATTCAATAAGTCAGAAAAAGAAGAAAAGTAAGTGGTTAGTTCTATTTTACTAAAATAAAAACCAACAAAACTTTTAACCACAGTAGTACACGAAAAAAAATAAGAAAGAACACAATAGATAAATACCTAACGGTATTTTAAGAATTTAAGCCAAACAAAATTAGTAAATGTAGTCTATCTATTGTGACATATTGTGTTCCCGATAGCTATCGGGATGGTTAATTTTTTAATCTGGTAAAGTAGAATCAGGATAAAATCAAATCAGTTGCCTTGGTCAGTACTTTTTCGCCTTTCCGGTAGTAATAAACCAATCCATAGGTCTGGCATTTTATGAATCGTGTATAAGGATTTTCATCTTTATACTTTGCCTCCACCTGGTTCCATATATCCAAAATAATTAAATCTCCTTTTTCACGTAAACTCACCAATTCTTCCCAATTACGATTTGTCGTATTTTGATGTAATTTTTGGTTGGACTTATATTCTTTGAAAACTTCATAATGTACTTTTACTTTTGCAATGGTTGGATTGTAAATGGGCAATCCTCCATTTCGTAATCGCTCATTTTCACCGTCGATAATACATTTCCCCCAGTTTAATAAGGCAGATTCTGTACTTAAATCAGGAACAATATGGATATTCTGATCCAATTTATAAAAAAGTTTATGTTCTTTTTTTATATCTCCACGTATCACCGAGAGATTAAAGACCTGAATGAAATGGGAAATATAAAGGCGGGCATTATGAACAATTTGCTGGTAATGTCTATTTGCTTTGACCTGACTCTCCAGAGTTAGTTGGTATTGATTTAGTTGCTTTTCGAAAACTCCAAGATAATTTTTTGCTTCAATAATGGTTTTATAGGAAACTACCTGATCGCCATAATTTCTGTTTTCTTCCTGAAGGATTGCTGTACGTAATGCACGCAGCCGGGCCTGATCTGTATTGGGTAATCTTCGGTATGGCATATTTATACAATATTTATATGTTTTATACACCGCAAAGATAAAAATTATTCTTGTCTGAGCATTAATTTTTCAGCCAAATTTCTTAATTCTTGCTTTTTATTCTCAGAAACTGATACTTTTTCCAGGTTTTCGATGCCCTTATTGTAAAAAAATTGCATCTTGTCTTCGCAAATTGCCTTTACTCCCAGTCGATTGTAAACGGAGGTGACAGCATTGATTTTTGAAAAAGCCGATGTTGGATCAGATGTAGAAAGCCAGTTTTTGAGTTCCGAAGCATCATTTTCTTTTGCCAGTTCGATTGCCTGAATCAATAAATAGGTTTTTTTATTGCAAAGAATATCGCCACCTATTTTTTTCCCGAATGTTGATTCATCACCATATACATCCAGGATATCATCTTTTAATTGAAAAGCCAGACCAATATTGATCCCAAAATCATAAAGGTTTTTTGCATCCTCCTCTCCTGCTCCACCAATCCAGGCACCTGTTTTCAATGAACAGCCTAAAAGAACAGCGGTTTTCAGGCGAATCATTTCCAGGTATTCATCTCCTGTTACATTTTCCCGTTTTTCAAAATCCACATCATATTGCTGCCCTTCACATATTTCTGCTGCAGTCTGTGAGAACAAATCCAATGTTTGTTTTAAGTATTTTTCAGGTGTCTTTGCTATAAATTGGTATGAAGCTATCTGCATGACATCTCCCGAAAGTATGGCAGTATTGTCATTCCATTTCTTATGAACGGTAAGTTGACCACGACGGACATCGGCCCTGTCCATTATGTCATCGTGAAGCAGGGTAAAATTATGAAATATCTCTATTCCAAGGGCAGTATTTAATGCCGGTTGTATATTGTCAGAGAATAAATTACAGGCCATCAGCGTCAATAAAGGGCGTATTCGTTTACCCCCCAATGAAAGTACATAATCAATCGGGTCATACAATCCTCGTGGTTCTTTTTTCCAGTTGATCTTATCTATCCCTGAATGAATGATAGTAGTAAGTTGGTCGATTGATTTCATTGACTGATGAATTGTTGAATCATTAAATTATGATTAGAAAAAGAATTGCACAACTACAGCATTATTTGTATTTATCTGAATTAGATATATCTTAAAGTTCATTCTCAATAATCTCAGTCATCACTTCCCTGATATCAAGGCCGGCTTTTGCAATCTGTTGAGGGATAAAGCTGGTTGTTGTCATTCCCGGTGTGGTATTTACCTCGAGTAAATTAATAACATCACCTTCCGTAATAATAAAATCAATTCTGACAATACCTTTACAACCAAGAATATCATAGATGGCAGAAGAAAGCTTTTGAACTCTCCCTGTTAATGATTCGCTTATTCTTGCCGGTGTTATTTCCTGAACCTGTCCTTTGTATTTAGCATCATAATCGAAAAATTCATTTTCACTGACAACTTCAGTAACAGGGAAAACTTTTGTTTTTAATTTTGTTTTATAAATTCCGCAGGTGATTTCTGTCCCTGACAGAAAAGCTTCGATCATCACTTCTCCCCCTTCGGCAAAAGCTTTCGCTATAGCCGGTTGTACTTGTTCAGCGCTTTTCACCTTGGTGACTCCAAAACTGCTTCCACCGACATTTGGTTTTATAAAACAGGGAAACCCTATTTTTTCTTCAACATCTTTGTCAGTTACTGTTTGTCCGGCACGTAAAACAAGTGATTCGGCTACTTTTACACCAAAACTTTTTAAATAAGTATTACACGTGAATTTATTGAAGGTCAGTGCAGCTGCTAATACACCGCAACATGAATAAGGGACTCCGATTAAATCAAAATAACCTTGCAGAATTCCATTTTCTCCCGGCGTACCGTGAATCGTGATATAGGCAAAATCAAATACGGTTTTTACTCCGTTTATACTAAAACTAAAATCATTTTTGTCAATGATTTTAGTTTCGTTCTCTGACAATTCAACCTGCCAGATTTTCCCTACAATGGTTACAATAAAAATATTGTAACGCTCTTTATCCATAAACGAATTCAGTCCCGAAGCACTTTTTAAAGAAACGACTACTTCCGATGAATCCCCACCGGCTACAATGGCAATATTTTTTTTCATAATGAATGACCCCCAACCCCTAAAGGGGAGTTTGTTAAATATGTATTGAAAAATTAATTGAATATCATTTATAAAATCATAGAATTCCTCTTATCTCCTTTAATGGGTTGGGTTCTATTCTTCTGCTAAAAATCTGGCATAGCCTCTCCATTTATCAATCAACTGCTGCATGTCATCCGGTAATTCACTTTCAAAATGCATAAATTCACCTGTCCTGGGATGTACAAAGCCCAGCGTTTTAGCATGCAAAGCCTGGCGTGGACAGATTTCAAAACAATTCTTTACAAATTGTTTGTACTTGGATGATGTGGTTCCTTTCAGGATATCATGTCCGCCATACCGTTCATCATTGAAAATAACGTGTCCGATATGTTTCATGTGAACCCGTATCTGATGCGTGCGTCCTGTTTCTAACCGGCATTCCACCAACGTGACATAAGCCAGGCGTTCCAATACCTTATAGTGTGTTATGGCATGTTTTGCAATCGGATTTTCACCTTCCGGAAATACTTTAAACAACATCCTGTCACGTGGATCACGTGCCAGGTCACCGATAATAGTGCCTTCATTTTCCTTGACAGTTCCCCAGACTAATGCCTGATACCTTCGCTGGGTTGTTTTATCAAAAAATTGTTTTCCCAGGTTTGATTTTGCCTGTTCTGTTTTAGCAATAAGCAATAAACCTGAAGTATCTTTGTCAATTCGATGTACCAGTCCAATTCGCGAATCATTCGGATCAAAATCAGGATGATCTTTCATATGAAAAGCTATGGCATTCAGCAATGTCCCATCGAAATTTCCAAAACCCGGGTGAACAACCAGATTTGGCTGCTTATCCACAAGCATTATATCATCATCTTCGTATACAATCTTTAAAGGGATATCCTGAGGTATTATTTCAAATTCTGTTGGTGGATAAGCAAGAACGATAGTAATAATATCCAGTGGCTTGGTTTTGTAATTCGACTTCACCGGTTTTCCGTTCACTAAGATATTACCTGCTTCAGCAGCTTCCTGAATTCTGTTGCGTGAAGTATTCGACATACAGTTAACCAGGTATTTATCAACACGAATAGTGTTTGTTCCCTTATCAACTACAAATCTGAAATGCTCAAAAAGCTCATGCTCATCTTCCACTTCTGCAAGTTCATCTAAATCAATATCTTCCAAAATATCTTCTGCCACGTTTGCTTCGTTATGTGAGTTTAAAAAAACTGTTCATCTGTATCTTCCTTCTTCTTCTTATCTTCTTCGAAAACTTCTTTCAGACGGGCTTTATCTGTTGTAAGATAAATATCAACCCGGCTTCCTGTTGTAAGTGAAGTCCCTGCAGCCGGACGCTGACGATAAATGACATAATCTTCTTCATTGCCCGAAGGAGGAACATCATATTCGGGGGATCCAATGACCAGGGAAGCCGAAAGCACTTCCTGGGTGGCTTCTTCAAGCCCTAATCCTTTCAGCGAAGGAACAAGAGCCTGCGAATCGCCTAACCCGCTTCCTACAACCAATACCAATGAACTGCCTTCAGGGATCCGTGTCCCGGGCAAAACGCTTCTCCCATGGTATTTTACGTCAATGACCAAATCTTTATATTCTGATGGGGCGTATTCAGTATTTGAAACACTTAATCCGAGTGATTGCAGCATTGCATCTGCCTGCCGAAAAGAGACATCATTAATTTCAGGTAAAGTCACCTGACGTACCGAGCGTGAATTAATGATAAGATAGATCGGACGGTTACGTTTTACTGTTGAATTTACCGGCGGAATCTGGTCAATAATGGTTCCCAGTTTTTTATCCCTTACATAAACAGAATCGATTACTACCGGATAAAGCCCTTTTTTAGCTAATATTACTTCGGCCTCTTCTACATAAGATCCCCGTAAATCAGGTATTACTTCCGCTTCACCATGATGCGTGTAAAAATCAATAGCTATTAATGTAATCCACGACAACGCAATAATAATTCCAATTGCAATCAGTACGTTTTTTAGGATAAAACCACCAAAAGTTTCTTTCCAGAATTTTTTTATATCCATAAATGTTAGAAATTACAAGACTTGAATTTAAGAAATATTGTTAGAACAACCCTATTTAAAGTACGACTTAAATCAAACTCCAAAAATAATGAATTTATTGCTTCTTACCGACATTAAAACAAAAAAAGTAAAAACTCACCTTGAAGTCTTTACTTTCTTTATACTGTTTTACAGAATAGTTACGCTTTGTGACGACCTTCATCGGCAACTGTAAGTTTTGTTCTGCCTTTGGCACGACGGGCTGCTAATACTCTGCGTCCGTTCGCTGTTGCCATTCTTTCACGAAATCCGTGTTTATTATTTCTTTTCCTAACAGAAGGTTGGAATGTCCTTTTCATTGCTTATTGTATTTTGCGTTATTATTTTTCGATTCTGAGTTTGGGACTGCAAAAATAGATGTTTTTTTCGACACTGCAAACTGTTGATAACTTTTTCTTTGGTAAAAGAGCGAACAAAACACTCTTTTATAGAAAAGTAAGCTGATTTATAAGATATTTATACTCAACAGATGAAATATATCCCCTTTTTTGAAAAGAGACGTTTAATTTAATTTTGTGCAAGTGAAAGAATATTATCAATTACAATCCTACCACTAAGCTAAAACAAATATCTTAGCAGTCATCAAATTCGGTAAACCTGTTTTTTAGTTTTTTCTATTTATTAAATTTACAATTACTTTTACCATAGTATCCTTTTCTTCCGTTTTACTGACAGCAATCATTAATGTTAGTGCAACTAAAGTATTATCTGCAATTCGTTTATTACCTTGAAGATCGTACAATATTCCGTTTCGTTCCATAAAATAAAGAAATAGAAAGGCAGCTATACGTTTATTTCCATCTGTAAATGAGTGATTTTTTGTAATAAAATACAATAAATTTGCTGCTTTTTCTTCAATACTCGGATATAAATCAATTCCATTATAGGTCTGATAAATGGTTGCAATTGAACTTTTGAATGACTCATCTTTCGGATTCCCGAATAAATCGCTGTTTCCATACATTTTCTTTGTCCAGTTAACTTGTCTCATTGCCTCCTTGTAAGTCAATTGATACTTTTCCTTTCCTGATGTCTCTGTAATTTCAAGACTCTGGTAATCATAACGATCAAGGATATCCAACGCATAAGCATAGTCGGAAATAATTTTAAGCAACCCAAGGCTCTCATCATTGCTGAGTTGTTGTTGGCTAATGATATTCCCCAGTATTTTGACCGACTGTTGCAATTCCTTCAGCTTCTTGGTTTCCTGAGCCAATCGCTGTTGATTAATTGAATATCCTTTGATTAAATAGTCTTTTAATATCTTGTTTGCCCAAATTCTAAATTGAATTCCCCGTTGCGATTTAATGCGGTAACCCACCGAAATAATCACATCGAGATTGTAATAGTCAATCTGGCGTTCTACTTCCCGCCCATTTTCTAATTGAACTGTTGCATTTTTTGCAACAGTTGCTTCATAAATCAATTCTCCTTCTTTATAAATATTTTTAATATGCCTGGATATTACCGATTTGTCACGGTCAAACAATTCCGTAATATGGTTCAATGAAAGCCAGACTGTTTCATTTTCAAGTTTTACCTGAATTTCTATGCTTCCGTTTTCAATCTGATAAATTTCTATTTGAGATTCATTCATGACCTTTTTCAATTAATTGTACATTTGACTTAAACTGTTCATTGAAACCAAGTAGATATTCACAGTCAGTACTATTGGAGTTTGTGATAAAAAACAAATAATGATATAGTATTCCGGATAATCATATTATATTTAATGACTATCGGCTTTTGCACCCAATGTGTGTTTTTTTACTTTTATTGTTTTGTGATTATCCGTAAAAGCCCCATAGCTTCAAATAATATATTCCGGTACTCTGTACCTAATGTTTATTAGATTATCCTGGTCTACAAATAGGATTATACTCCGTACCTAATGCAAAGGATCTGCAGTTACTAATAATCAGTTATATTAAATTCATTCTTTCAAATCTTATAGTATAAACCTTTCCGATAAACCGGAATGTACCATATTTTTCTCCTTTTTTTCGCTTAGTAGAAAACCTAAAACCCCAAGAATCTGCCCTTATTTCCCTTATTAATCTATAATCGATTCTTTAGTGATAGATTTTGTTGTTTCAAATTTAAATCTAACTGACTATACAAAAGGTGAATTTACGAATATTTGAATGTTGGGTGCAAAAGCCGATAGTCAGTTTATATTTTGTCCGGCAAAGAATAAACAGAATCCAAAAAACCGGATCTTTGATGAAGTGTTTTCAAATAAGCATTTATAGTATCCTGATAGTCGGCTAAATAATCAGGATGTAATTTTTTCGTTACCAGAGTTATCAATCGTTTTAAAATTTGTACAACCTTTGAATCAAAAGCATTGAAAAAAGATCCAAAAATATATTCATTAGCAGAAAATGGCACAGCTAACACATACAAAATCAGATCTGCCTCAAGCACTTTGTTTTTTGAAACTTTTGTAAATTCATTGACACGTACAATGGCTACAGACAACATCTTTGCAAACTTGATTTGCTCTACAAACCCTTTATACGGTTTATTAAATATCATATCCAGGTCTGCTTTTGTTTTTTCAAAAAGTTCTTTTTCACCGGTTTCCTTATCCAAATAATTAATAGTAATGAAATCAAGGATAGTTTGTTCCTTTGACGCGGTTTTTAGTACTATTTCTTCCAGTTCTTTACGGGAAAGATTTTTAATTTGTTCTTTTATTTCAGCACTTAATCGTGACATAAACTGATAATTTAAGCAATAAATTCAGGAGTAATTTTATAAAACAAGGAATGAAATAATTCTAAGAATAGTTTTCCACCACTGATTTCAGGTACAATTGCACTTCTTCCGAAAAATCAGCTAAATCCTCTTCGTGCAGTACATCGTCTAGCAGTTGACCGGTAATTGTAATTAAATACCTTGATCCCGTTATTCCGTCATAACGAAAGGCAATATGTTTATCAAAATTTTTTATATGTTTATAAACCGCATGATAGGTTTCTGTATTATTCTTTATCCCTTTTCTCCAATTAAGTAATAACTTTTCCGTTTTACTGAGACCAGTTTCAAATTCCCGTTGTAACCCTTTCTCAATGACTTCACGGGCAGCTTTTTTGTCCTTTTTTGAAAGTTCCATAACTATTTCGTTTAATGTTATACTTTTTGTATTTTGTAGACTCCATCCCGCTCTAAATCAATACGTCCTCCATCATAACCACAAACACCCATACGTGGAGAATTCACTACCGGCATGTTACTATAGTCTGCAAAATCCTCACATTCCTTCTCGTGTTTTTTTGCACATTTCTTGCAAAAAAAAGCTTCACTTCCCCAACAACATGTTGTACACATACTTACTGCAGGTGCTTTCCCGCACATAGAGCACATTATTTGCAAAGGTTCATTACGCGACAGTAAAATTATAGCTGATGTTTCATTCAGTTCGTAGTGTTTTAATCCTTTTAAAGATAAGCGGGTAGTACTTCCAAAATCGTAATCGTAAACTAATTTTTGGCTGTTGACTAAAATATTCTTTACCTTCTTACTCATATCTATTTCTTCCTTGCCTTTCCTGAACTCACTCATGTGACCACAGCATTCAAGCCATATTCTCCTTAAAAAAGTATCGATTACCGCCATGCTTGCAGACCCTTTTACCAACAAATGAAGAAACATAATGTCTGCTTCCACCACAATGTGGCAATAGGTTTGCGTTTTCAGGCCTGATTCGGTTTTTTCCTTTTCAGCCAGGTGTTTTGCTAAATGTTTTACAATTTCTTTTTGCGATAAGATTTGTTCGCAATATAGGCATTTGCCTTCGGAGGTTAGTTCTTCTGACATTCTGATTTCCTTTAATTTATTTTAGTATGGGTTCTATGTTTTACTTTACGTACTTTCTCTAATTTAACTTTTGCAAAAAAATGCAACAGTTGCTTCACAAATTAATTCGCGGTCATCTTACACCTAATTTAAAATTTTCCCATTAGCAAAAATGTTTAAATCAGGAAGGACTTGTAACAATTATCCGATGGATTTAATAAATATGATTTCGTTGTTCCGGTACGTTTGGCCAACTCCTCTTGAGTCATTTTAGCTTCTTTACGTGCTTGATACAGAACCATGCCGGAATAAAAATCATATGCTTTTTGTTCAAAAATAATGCGTTCAGAAAGCTATCCACATATATTTGATATTGTGGAAAATTCAATTGATTGTATGACATATATTTCTGTTTTCAATGATAAGCCAGCTGAAGTGATAAAAATTTATCTGGGTTAAACAGTAGTATGATTAGAAGTAATATGTTGGATATAAACTATATTGTTTCCTTTATCGAAATTGTAAATAATGTACCAGGTAGTGTTTCTGTTCCTTTTATATTTATATACTTTTTGGCCATATTGTTTATGGGCACTATAAATAGCATTAAAATGTATCGAACGTTTATCAATGCTTCGACAAACAGCTATAATATCCGAGACATAGTTAAGACAATACTCTCTATTGAGTGAAATTTTCTGTCAGGATAATAAACCTGACAAAATTTTGTGTAAATCATTGTTTGCCTTTTCACTAATCAATACCGTGTTCATCACAAAATTTATGAACCATTTGTATTGCTTGTTTTTCAAACTCATCAACAGTTAAATAACCTTCGGGAATAACTCCATTTTTGGTGGGATTTTCAAACTCAACAGCTTTACGATGTCTACGCAATTCTTCTAATAATCGTTTTCCCGATTGAAAGCTGTCATTTATTTTTACTGTATATATCATAAATACGTTTTTTAGGATAAGTCATAACTTATAGATAGTTTGAATATACAAATATACAAACATCATTTTAATTTGAAACAGGATGTTTTGTAAAATCTTTTAGAATAACAATGTAGGATTTTAATTTGTTCTGATCTAAAGGAATGAATAGTAGTTATAACAGCAAATAAATCAGATTCTATTTTCAGAACAATACTTCAAATTATAATTAGTGAACCAGGTAACAAAGTCCCTACTCCAGTGAGGAAATATAGGTGAATAATTGAAAGATTCAGATTGCAAATCCTTATAATTCAATAAGCTGAGATTGCAAATTCCTGCAACCGGCACTGCCATTTTCTTATCCAATGAAATACATATCCAAACCGTTGCAAATATACATATTTCATAAAACACTATGAATTAAACCGTAAACAATCTTTATTTCATTCATCGTTATAAAGGACTGAATTTAGGCACTGTATATAGCAAGTTGCGAAGCGTAACTTGTGCTGTACTTGTTCCGGTTTATCGGAATAATAGTACCGTTTGTAACCATTACTTTGTTGAAGTTATAAACTTCTTTCATTTCCAGTATAAGTTATGCTTCGTTAAACTGAAATATCCAGTGAGTTGCATTAAGCAAACTTGTACGAAAAACAGTAGATATGACCAGGTTATTTGATAAATTATTTACTAAAAAATTCCCTTTGCAAAACAGGGGCGGTAATTTTACTGCTGGGACCATCGCCTCGTGAAACACAAACAGCAACTTTCCCTTCAAGAACCTCGAAGATCTCGGCTACATCTTTATGTGTGAAGCCGGGACAAAGAATGACCGAATCAATTTGTTCTTTTTCATAAAGATCTTTACAAACTTTTATCGCTTCGTCCTGTGTTTTTACAACGTAAGTATAAAGTTTGTATTTACCTGTATCTATCAGATTATGATCTTTTTCAAAATCTGCATCAGGTGCATGTGCAATAAATACTGCTTTAAAAGCCATTGTTACCTCCTTTTTTTAGTAATAAATAGGGTTATTGAATTAGTCATTAACTTATTTCCATTCCAGTTCATGCTTCGCTAAACTTGAACCAGACACTTAGTTGCATTAAGCTAACTTGTACGAAAAACAGGCTGAAGTTGTTGCTTTTTTTGCAACAACTGAATTCCTGTCAATCTTGTATGCAAAGAGCATTTTCATTTCCTCTCCATAAAAGCATAATTTACAAGATGAGATCCCGATTTGCCTTTGATTTCAATTGTTTTTAATTCCTTTATGTTGAAATATGGTTCGAAGAGTGCTCTCAGTTCGTCTTCATTGGAAAAATATAAAATGGTGCCCAACCGGGTTTCCCTGTATTTGCCCGAGTCACCGAACTGAGTGTCCATTTCGTTAAAACAAACAGAAAGGTATTTTCCCCCCGGATGAAGTATTCTATAAACATTTTCAACATATTTTTCCCTTTTTTCCGGAAACAGATGATGCAACATTTCCCAGTCATACGCAAAGTCAAAAGTTTCAGTCACTTCATTCAAATCACCAAGAACATCAGCAACAAGAAAATGACAACTGACCCCTTTTTTCTGAGCATTTTCGTTTGCCATCTTTATAGCTGTTGGTGAAAGGTCAACTCCTGTTGCGTCAAATCCTTTTCCGGCCAGATAAATAGCATAATTACCGGCACCACAGCCAAAATCAATAGTTCTGCAGGGTTTCACCTCCCCGCTTTCGACCAACTGAACCAATACGTCCGGAGGAGTCTCTATATTCCAGGGAATCTCTTCAGGAGGAATATTTCTGTATATATTATCCATATCCTTAAATTATTAATACATGAGTTACAGGCAGTTCTGCGTATTGTCAGTATAAAAAAAATCTTTCCTTTACATAGTTTTAAATTCTCCACTCAATAAAACAATAATCAGGATGTGTTTTTTAGTATGATCAGGAATGTGAATCCTGTTTTTGAAAAGCGGACTATTTAACTCTGCCGTATGAAACTCATTTCGCCATAGCCTGCTCTGCCCGATAACCTACACCCAACAAGAAACGGTCATTGCATTGAATGAACTATACTAAAACAGCTTTTTTGCTGATTATAAAACATGTAACTTCCTGTTTTCGCAAGATATCATTGATCAAACCGGTTTTACACTGCTTCCAGGCTCTTCTCATTACACAGAAGTATTCAAAAACATGGCACTTATCATATAATGACTTTCGTCTTCTCAACACTCATTGAATGAAGCTCCACCTACCGGAAAATAAATTCAACCTGCCTTTCATGCCGGGTCATACCGACCATATGAAAGTTATTGTATTAGCAAGGCTAATATCCTGACCCCGGTGCAAAACTTTTTATTCGTTTAATGCAAAGCGTTTCATTCTTTCTTGAAGTTAGCTTAGAATAAGAATTCTTTTTCCATGCAAAGCTAAAAAACCTGCTGCTATCTTTTGTTTATAATCAGGTCTTGTAAATTCAAGGTCTTGAGACCACTTTTTCATAGGCTTTTCGTGATCCACCACGATAAAGAACTTCTCCACAATAAGTATAGCTTAAATTCCCGAGAATTTTCAGCATTGGAACATTGTCAAAATTTGTGTCAACTTTAATGCTATACACTTTTTTGTCAATACATAAATCTTCTATTACTTTAAATAAATGTGTTGCAACACCTGTCCCTTTTACTGAGTCAGATGTAGCAATACGATGTACTACGACATAGTCGCCAGTGGACAGCCATTTCCCTTTTATATCGTTATAAGCAGGTTCTACACTAAAAATAATTGCTGCGTAGGCAATAATCACATTATTGTCACTAAGCACATAAGCGTATCCATTGGCTATGTCTTCGCGAACGGTTTGTTCATTGGGATAACCATTTTGCCATTGATCGCTGCCATCTAGTTTTCTTTGCTCTATAGCCTGTTGTAAAATGTCCCAAATAACCGGTACTTCTGATATGGCCGCTTTCCTTAAAATCATCTTCCTGAAATATATAATATTACTCAAATTCATTTCATTTTATACAGCCTTACCACTAAAAACCATGGCAATGTGCATTTGACATCTTGTTGCAAGTGATGTTCCATTACAGGAACAAAACCTGTTAAAAGCACATCCTAGCCTACTGGCCAAAGAGGCAGTGTAAAAATGGGAATATTAACAAATTACAAATTGAAAGTTGGGTGTTAAATTTTAAAAGGGAGAATAAGGTTAAGTAATCAAAGTTATTTATTGATCTATTTGTTAATCATCAAAAGCTTAATTTTCAAGATCCTGGTAATTATTAATTTTAATTATCTTTCCAAAATTCCCTTTTTTGTTTCTATAAGTGCATACCACCTGATACTTCTATTCGTTGTCCGTTTATCCAACGGGCATCTTCAGTACATAAAAATGCAATCACACCCCCAATATCATCCGGAACGCCTGCTCTTCCCAAAGCAGTAACACTTGCTACCATCTGATTTACTTTTTCGTTATCCCGAACAGTTCCACCATTAAAATCTGTTGCTACTGCACCGGGAGCAACAGTATTTACTCTGATTTTTCTTTCACCTAATTCTACTGCTAATATTCTCGTAACAACTTCGATGGCTCCTTTTACACTGGCATACATCGAAGTATAAGGGTGTGAGAATCGTGCTAAACCGGAAGATATGTTTATAATGCTGCCCCCGTCATTCAGGTGAGGTACTAATTTTTGTGTAAGGAAATAAACACCTTTGAAATGAACGTTTACCAATGTATCAAATTCCTTCTCGGTGGCATCTACAAAAGCAGTATGTCCTCCTGAACCGGCATTGTTTATCAGAAAGTCGAAGTTGGGATTTCCATATTCGTTTTTTAAATACAAAATCAGCTTATCTGCAAAAGGAGCAAATTCTTTTGTATTGCTAGTGTCTAACTGAAAGGCTGTTGCTTTCTGTCCTGTTTTTATGATTTCAGCCACAACTTCATCTGCCTTTTCTTTATTCCTGAGATAAGTGATGATCACATCAATTCCTTTTCCGGCAATTTTAAGTGCCGCATTTCGTCCTAACCCACGGCTACCACCGGTTATTACTGCAATTTTAGGTTGATTCATTTTCTTGTTTTTTTAAATTACATTACAAAATTACGGCAAACAAACGAGTTAGTTATGGTTAGATTTAAGTTTTTTACTATTCCTGTTTTTACTCTTTCTGTATTGCAACGGGGTTAATCCTGCAAACTTATAAAAATATCACCAGGTTCAACACAGTACCCATCCTTCTTCCTGATAGCAAACTGTACAAAATTAGCAGCAAGATTAAATGGATAACTCTAAGGATAATCAATGAGATTGTCACTTTCCCTTTTCTGTGGACATAAACTGCTGAAAACACTTAATAACTGCTTGTAATCTATACTTTTCTTTACTCTCAAGATTCAATAATCCTACTGATGTAATGCAAACGTGACTTCATGTGGGTTCCTTACGACCGAACAAAATCCTTTGTATCAGGTGTAGCCTTTTATTTCGTTTTGAAACTTTCGAGATTTTTCTCCATGAGTTTTTTGATATTAAAATACACACCCTCTATATTTCTTTGGTCTTTTTCGAATGACAAGTAGTCACAATCACCTGTTAATGCTTGTGAAGTCATGCTGAATTGAAAGAAATTTAAAAAAACATATTCGTGACTAACAGAAATTACATGATAACCTGTTTCGCATTTCTTCCCATCTCCTGTTGACATGATTGCATCAAATATTCCATGAAATCTTCTGGAAACTTTTAATGCCATCTCTTTATCACCTTTTAAATGGTATATGTATCCCATAAAATTCATTTGTCTCAAGTCAAAAGGGAATTCGTTTATTGAATGACTTGCAAGCTCAATAATTTTGTCATAATCCTTCTCACTAATTATTTTGCTTCGATAGAACTTAACTAATTTTTCTTCTTCAGAAGATCTCCAATATGGCTGGTATTCTTTTTGGAAAATATATCCATAATACAAATGCCTATAATCTACGATTGTCAAAGTCGTATCATATGCAACTAATCTCGACATTAACCGGGGATAATAATAATTAGATGACGAGTCTTTAATTTCCATGCTGATTTTATCATAATCCGGGGCTTGAAAGGTCCTTTCTTGTGATTTGATTGTAGAGAATATTGTTATCAGGAAAATGACAATTAGAATTTTTTTCATATTCGATTAATTTATTTGATCCTTCAAATTAATTTGTTTTATTTATTCTAAAGTTAGTATGAACAACTGAGGCAATAGGTATCTGGCAGCATGTTTCACGGGCTGTTCCATTTGCAGTAACATTCAGTATCACATTTCGCCAAAGTAAATCGGGAGCAATCAACGATAGCTATCGGGTTGTCGAATGCAAATCGCCCAATAATCGACAACCCGAAAAGGGTTAACTCTTTTTTCGGGTTGTCAAAGAGAGTTTGTCTGTTTTTTAAACCCATTTGCAGAATTATTCAATAGTGCTTCCTATACTTTCAGTTGAATTCACTATCTCTCTGATTTTATTAAAATAAATTGACTTAATAACCACTGTTCCGGCTATAAAGTCATGAGTTGTTCTTTTTCTTGGGTTGGAGATTAAAACAATTATTCCTGAAATATACCATGCAAAATCTGTCCAGTTTTGTATTTTCGCTGGAATAGGATTAATTGTCGATATAAGCTGATTCCTTTTCATGAATCCCAGGCTTGCATACGTACTGTCGTCAATCAGATTAAGTGTCAGAAACATGACATATACGCCTAAAATCGCTAAAAATAATTCAACGGAATATCTGTAAAATGAAGATTGCCAGTCAATATTATCACCGTTCTTTTTGATGACTTTTAACCCCATTATTAATTTGCCGGGTGTTCCGCCATATATTTTCACCAGAACAACTTCAAATGCCGCACCGAATAGCAAATTAGGAATCATGGCATTAATATTGGCAGACTTGCTTAAACTGTCGATATAAAATACCAGCCCTATAACCGGAAGTAGTATAATAAAATCTAAGAGTTTGGCCGCTACACGTACCCAGAAACCGGCATAAACATCTTCATTTATACCCTGAAATCTTGTTGGTAATAATTCGTTTTTCATTTTGTTAGATTTTAATTGTTATTTATGTTCAGTTATTTCAATGAAGTGAGATCTTTTTAATACTTACAATTCACGTGATAGTGTCACGACAATTTGGTTGCCGTAATCTGTTCTTTTATTTTATAGTGTTTGCGTAAAATCCCGATTTCCACAACATCAGTCCCGGTGTTTATTCAAAGTTATAACATATTCCAATACCGGCTCGTATTCCATCCCAGTCTGCAACAATTTGATTTATATCTTTATGATAACCTATCGAGATTGTCGAATTTATATTTTTTGCGATTTTATATTCCGCTTTCAAATATGGTTTTGCAAATAAATTTTTAGATGTTTGATTAGAATTATTTTGTTCGTTATAAGGTTGACCAATATCATTTAATTGTAATGATTCTTTAATATTTATTTTATTGAAAATTATTCCACCTTCAGCAGCTATTAAAAATTTAAATCGATCATTTGTATATACTGGTAATTCTAAAAACAATCCAACTGCATTTCCTACAATTTGAGCATCCAATTTATACTCTCCACTATAATCCTGAATCGTATATCGTGCACCGGTAGACATTAGTGTATAGCCGACTCCTACATTAAAATTCCTGTATTCAATACCTAAATAAGGTCTGAAATATAAATATCCGGGAAAATTGTCAGTTCTTTTAGGTTGTAAAACATTTGAATTCATTGACGTTTCAAGAATACTCTTGATTTCAGTCATCTCATAAGTACCATATCCTGCTTCATAACCTAAATTTATTTTTTGAGCAGTAAGATTATTCAATTGTGCTAACAGTAAAAAAATAAGAATTGTATATTTTCGAATCATAGTTTAGTTGGTTTTAAGCATCACATTGTTTATAATGATGTGGTGATTATAAAGTATAAATTTATCATACAGATAATATTGCTCTGGTCGCTTAGCAATTCTTTTTATCTCATTGCCTGTATTTAAACTTCTTATGATAAATTGATTGGCATTAATTGTAAGTATTTCATTATTAAAATAGTCGATATTCATAAATGCTTCATCGCTTGCAAATTCGATCTTTCTGAGTAAGGCATAAGGTTCGCATTGAATCACAGATAGTGTTTTATCATTAATGGCAGTAATCATATTCGCATCAACAGGATTGAATTGATAATTTTTAGTCCCACTTTCAAGGCTATACATTTTTTCCAGCTTCGATGCGTTGATTTTAAATACATCCACAGGCAAGTTTTCTGAATAAACCGACGATATCATATGTTTTCCATCTGGGGAAATTTTAAAACCATATGTGATTTGCTGCGGTGAAGATAAAGCTCTGGATGCAATTTCAGTATTATTTTTGAAGTCAAAAAAGAACTCCTTTGTCGGTAACTGGAAAATTCCGATACCATTGTCAGATATGTGCATACTTAAATTATAGTTAAGCTCGTAATAACCAGGATAGATATAATTCATATAGTAGACATTACCAGTAGATAAATCTTTAGCAAAGTACCTCATTACGGTAGTACTTGAAGCATAGGATATCCCAAGCAGATACTTGCCTCGTGGAGAAAGTTGCATAGCGGCAAATCCGGACGAACTTGCAGGCAGAATAGGTTCGTTATACACGGTTTCTCCACTTATAAAGTATTTATTTACATTATTCGCATCAAATGAAGTAAGGGTGTCTGCTGAAGTATATGAGGTATTACTTTTTATATTAGCGGGCTCACCTGCATATTGCAACATATAGCCGCTGGGGTATATCATATAATCATTCGTGTTTTCATTCGTATTTTTAGGCAGAGTATAAAGAGAAAAATTAAAATGATCGCTAAAATACAAGTTGCTTAAATATACTGTGTCATTCCCATTTTTAAAACCGTAATATCCATAAGGTCTACTGGAATCATCTGAATTATTCAATTCATATCTGTATTTTATTGCATTATAATATAGACTTTTATGCCAGGAAAAATAATAGGTATTATTATCTGATATTTTTAATTCAGGTTTAGGAATATTTTCATCAATATCCAATGAACCCCATGTTATAATATCTCCATTCGTTTTTTCAACGGTGATATTAAATGTCCTTTTAGCTCCATAGTATAAAGAATCTATAAAGTAATCTTTTTGAGTTGTGCCTGAATATTGAATTCTGTAGAATTTCAAATCAAGATTTTTATACGGATCCCAGTGTAATTTCAGATATCCATTTTCAATAGTGTATGTTACATTTTTCTTAGAATAATCTGCTATCACCACCCATTCTTTTTGCAATATTATCGCCTCTGCATTCAATCGATCAGCAATGCTACCGGTTCCGGATTTTGCATATAATATAATATTCATTTTGTGCACCCCTGCACTTAATGCTGACTGTAGAATATTAAATTCTCCTGTCTCTGACATCACTGAGTCGCAAATTACTCCGTCGATATAAAATTTCAATCCAACTACAGGCTGTTTTTCATTAGAGCTCTTAAAATGATAGTTCAATTTCTGATCACCATATACCCAAAGTGTGTCAGCATTGGCATTTAATTCAACACTGATAATTTCGGGTACAGTAGGATTCTTATTTACAGGGTTTTCATACTGCCCGAAAGGTTCATATAAACATGAAGAAAAAAGAATCAATACATTAATAATAACTAAACTTCTAATAAATAAATCCGATTTAATATGACTCATAAAGTTGTTAGTAATTCGTATATAAATTTGTTTAAATAATATTCCCCTTTCTCGTCCGGGTTTAATCTGTTGTAATCACCGGATAGTTCAAGTCTGAGGGAAGCATGACCTGGAATCAAAATCTGTTATTTCTTTATTTTTGCATTTTGACTCAAGATCTCTTTTTCTCCTTTTGAAATTGATAAATATGCCGGAGGGGCATCGTCCTCTCCCATTTCAACAATACCACATTCATAGATGTATTCATCTGTTTTAAAAATAAAACTATGATTTCCGCCACTTCCGTCAAATTCAACTTTCCCGTTTAATATTACTAATTCAGGCTTTTCACTCATACTTTGTTGAAGTTTCCATGAAGCGTATCTAAATTTTTCATTTCCCATGTCATCGATTCTTATACTGTACTTTGAAGTCTCTAATATGCAAACCGGACATTTAAAATTCCTCAATGATTCATGTAAAGAGTTTCTTTGAACAGTAATCAGTTCTTCTTTCTTCTTCTTTTCAAATGGCGATTGATAATTCACAGCAATTAATTCTCCGGAAGAATTGAGCCATACCTCTCCATATTAAAGCATTATCCCTCTCCAACCCATTTCAGACCAGTCTGTTTCTATTTTTGATTTTACAATGAGAGACATCAGTTTGTCGTCAAAAATCTCGTCAAACCGTTTTAGTAACTCGTTTTTATTTTTGACTTCAGGAATAGGATATTCTCTAGCCAAAGGATAAATTACCATGCTACTGATTTTCACCTTATTTTTCGTCTTAATTGTCTCAATGAAATTTTGAACTATTTTCTGATTCTTAATCCTCAATTCCTGTCCTGAAACAAGTGACAGGTTAAAACAAATAAATATAAATATTGCTGTTTTCTTCATTTTAATCAGTACTTTTTTCAATGTTGCCGTCTAAAATATATTTTCCGGTCACCTTTTCACGTGATGTTCCATTTGCGGGTGCATTCGCGATTGCCAAGCGACAAAGTGAATGCGGGAGCAAAACTGTCAAATGCACATCAGCCAATAATGGACATAATGTGTGTTGGGCAGTTTTTTTATTTATTAATTAATCGAAAGTCCTTTGTTTTAGTGTTAGTTCGAATAATTCTATAACTTATTAATCCAATTTTCCTTTTATAATATGTTTCAACCTGATATTCAAATTTCTGGTCTGTACCTTTTAAAGCCATAGACATTTTATCCTTAAAGACCGCCAGATTACTTACCGTATCAATTTTTACAAAGGATCTAATCTTTGTCATTTCAATAGTCTGTTTGCTGTTAAACTCAGGGAATTGCACTTTCCAGGTAATAGTCTGGCCTTGATTCATTTTCCAATCAAAAACTGAGGATTCAATAATTTTGCATTCTACTGTAAACTGGTTGTCTTCTGGTTTAAATAAATTATATTTCTCAATTTTAGTTCCATATTCAAAGACCTTTTCAGTCATGTCTTCACTTTTTTGTTTCTTTGTGTCAAGAATTGAAGTGCAAAATATTGTGTCTTTCCCTTCAATTTTTGTCTGCATCACCCAATATGATTTTTCTGTTGTATCGTTTATATTCACATAGCAGTAAGTTTTCTGTTTTGTGAATTCGCAATAAGGAAAATAATAATCCTTAATGTCAATGCTTGTTTGTTTTTTCTGTCCACTACAAGCTGTCAAAAAAAATAATCCAAGACTAATAATTATCAGTTTATTCATCTTTTTCTTTTAAAAAGTCAAGTTCACCTTTCTTAGTTGTTTTGCAATATTGATTTGGTTTTCCATCTTTGTCTGTAAATCCGATAACTACTCCTTCAGTTCCGGAAGTGTACAATAATCGAAATTTACCTTGTCCAACATAAATCTCTGCAATGTAAGAAGCTGGAGTCAACTGCCAGCCATCTGTATTATTTTTTCCCCATTCAATTAGCTTTCTATATTTGTTTGAATTTACTTGTATGGTGTCCGGCTATTTCAATTGATTTCCAATCTTTAGTTCTAACGGTGATTTCTGGTTGATATAATCATTAATGTCAATATGTTGCCTACAACCACAAAGAGCAAAAGTCAGGAAAATAAGTCCTAAAACTGAAATTAATTTCGTAATATTTCTCATATCTTTTTTTCAAGAATTGTAAATAACGACGTAGTATATGGGCATTTGGCCGTCACCATTTCACGGGATGTTCAATTTTTGCAGGAGTGATCACTATTACCCTGTGACAAAATGAATGTGGGCGCAAAACCTGCGAATTTCAGGTCAGTCAGTCAATCAAAGAACAAAATGTATATTGAACTAAGTTCAACCTGCCGTTCATGCCGAATTGTTCAGACTGCACGAAAGTATATTTTTAGTCATATGTGCTTTTTTATCTTTCTTATTTAAAAAGAAAAATTAGTGGAACTTTGCTCGTAACAGTTATTCCCATACTCTTTGCCGGTACCCATTTGGATTTCTTTATGAATTTAATCAATTTCTTTCTAAAATAAGTCGCGAATTTATTATTGTATTTGTTTTGAAATGTAACACCTGTTTTTATATCGGAAACTGCTCCGTTTTTATCTAAAATGAAATCTGCTTCAAGCGAAGAATATAAGTCCTTTTCGTTTCTATATTCAAAATCCTTTGGATACTTAGCATAAATAAAAAAGTCTTTATCATGGTTATAAAAGAACTCCTCATAATTTTTATCTCCTGAAAATCTAGATATTGTATCACATTCTTCAAAATCAAACACCTTATCAATATTGTTTTGAACATATTGCTTTTCTGCAATATATATTAAAGAATCTATAAAATTTCCTCCATATTTTTTGTCAATCCGTTCTCTTTGTTTGTCCCATTTATTATAAATGTTTACATCACCTCCATCCACCGGTTTTTGATAAAATACAGAGTCGTTATTTAAATTATATTTTTGAAGTAATAAATTCATTTCATTTTTACTTCTAAAATGTTTTAGATATAATAAATTAAATTCTTTTTCACTTTCTGTTCTAAAATGATTTATGTGTGCATACTCGTTAATTTTAATAATCTTAGGATTAATTTCTTCCTCTAGTGAATCCATTATAGCTTGATTCACAGGAATAAATTTCAATATACTATCGATATTTATTATATTTTTTGTTTTACTATCAATGTCAATTACTTTCTTTATTTGTCCAAAACAGGCCAATGAAGTAAATACAAAAAAGATAGAGTATATAAATCCAAGTGCTTTTTTCATAAGTAAGATTTTCTTTCATTTATTGCATTACACCTAACGTCTGAATTATGCGCATTTCCGGTCATGTTTCAGGGTATGTTCCATTTGCGGGAACGTTCACTTTACCCTGGCAACAAAGTAAATGCAGGAGTAATCCACGATAACTATCAGGACTGCTAAATGCACGTCAGCCAGCTAATTAAAATAATGTGTATTAGCGGTCGTAGTTTTTTGTTTTTTAATCGTTTGTTATTATAACCGGTCGTAATACTTAAAAAAATCGTTGATAGCAATCGGGGGGGGGTGCTGAATGCACCTCAGATAGTCAATTGCGTATAGACACTGCTATTAGGCTTTCGTTCAATTTTTCTTCATTCTATTCTTACTTTAGTTGATTTTTGGGCTATCAGAACATCTGTCAATTACAAATTAAATTTTCTATTTCTCAGTAAAATATGGGGATTTACAAAATATCGTAACTTATTGAATAAGTGATTTTAATGCAATCATAATCTGGCTATTTTGTCTGTATTCAGAGAAAATACGGGGAAAATACGGGGATTTAATACCTTAATTATTCTCCTTTTTTTGCTAAAGTATAAGTTGTTCCTTTGAACTGCCCTTCTTTGTCCAACACACCTTGTTCTGCTATTGCAACCCCGATAATACTATGATTTTCAGCAGAAGTAACTGTTTTTTATTGTTTCAGACTAATGACCATGTCTATGTGCATTTAGCATCACCGTTTCACAGTATATTCCATTTGCGGGAGCGTTCACTGTTGCCCTGCCACAAAGTGAATGCGGGAGCAAAGACTGCACGAAAGTCTATGTATTATGTGTTGTTTTTTTATTTAATCTTTATTGTACAAGCTTTTATATATTTAAAGTCATCGTCGAACTTGTTTACATCGTATTTATTCATGACCTCATCTGTTGAAACGTTTTGTTTAATTAGTTTACCTTTAGCGTCAAGATAATACCAAATGTTATTCTTTTTTGATACAAATTTGTCGATATGCTCTGAATCTAACATAAATTTATCAAAATCATAAAATAAAGAATCATATTCAAATGGAATAATAATTTCATTTCGTGAGTTTATTACACCATATTTACCGTTTCGCTTTACTTTTATTGTTACTTTCGAGTAGTAATACAATAAGTCATATTCTGTTGGAATAATTATATTTCCGTTATTATCAATAATTCCAGTTTTCCCATTTCTTGAAACATAATGTCCTTTTATATTTGTCTCACAAAAACCGGAGATAGCTTCATATTTGATAGGAATTACAATTTTATTCCTGGAATCTATAGTCCCTAATAATCCGTTTTTTTGTACAATAAATGTGTCTTGTCCTAACTGATTTTTATTTAATGTTTCTTGTATTTGTTCATATTCAAATGGTATGACCACTTTATTCTCAAAGTCAATAACGCCCCAATGTTTGCCTTTTAATGCAAATGCATATTTGTCTGTCGTTGGAGATCTAATTGAGTCGTACAGATAATTGATTTTACCGGCATAATTTACAAAACCAAATTTACCATCACTTTTATATATTCCTTTTCCATTATGCAGTCTACCAGTCAGGTTTTCATTTGGTTGTCCGAATGAAGAAGCTGTCAAAATCACGAGTGAAAATATTGTTAGTATTACTTTCATTTTTCATTTTTTAAATTACGCCCGAATTATGGGCATTTTCCGTCACCGTTTCACGGGATGTTCCATTTGCAGGAGCGTTCACTGTCGTCCTGCGACAAAGTGAATGAGGGAGCAATCCACGATAGCTATCGGGGCTGCTAAATGCATGTCTCCTAATAATGCAAATAATGTATATCAGCAGTATATTGTTTTTTACAATCCTTTACCAAGAAACCAATTATAACCGTATATGTTTTTATATTCAGTTGGGACATCTTTTAG
>Ga0302268_1000455_pt1 | contig 25671 bp, 14 predicted proteins | sample III_Bog_E2_1_FD_194554 | JGI IMG/M metagenome (GOLD analysis project Ga0302268, IMG submission 194554) | Peat permafrost microbial communities from Stordalen Mire near Abisko, Sweden - III_Bog_E2_1 | ecosystem: Environmental > Terrestrial > Soil > Wetlands > Peat | place: Sweden: Abisko... | reverse complement strand
TTATTTTACAAGGATGAGAATAAAATATTTAATAAATAATATATATCAAAAAGAAAAAAAAGTTTTGAAAGAAAAATTGATAAAATAAGATAATAATAAGGTATGAAACTATATTTAATTATTTCATATTTAACTAAAAACATTAAAAGGCAAAAAAATAAATCAAGATTAGATAATTTCAAGCAGTAATTCTTTTATTCTTATTTTATTTAATCATTATCATATTTATAAATATGTTTAGTCTATAAGATAGTGATTCCATTTTATTTAAATTGTATTCATAGAAATTCATGCTAATTGCCATTACAGTAAGTTTTGTTTTAGTTCTCACTAGCAGTTGCGATACTTCACACAACTTTGATGGATCAAGTTGTATCTTTTATATGAATTATGTGGATGATAACTGCACCAATTTCAATTTCTCAGACTGTACATGGGATTAGTGTGTAGCATGGGTTAGCATTAGGGGAGTAGTAACCTGCCTTGAATATGAAACTCAAACAAGCTCAGATTGGAATAGTTGCACTCAAACATGCTGCGATTCAGGATCAACCTTTTCTTAAACTTCAGATGGAATTATCTAATGCCAAAATAGTATAGCAAGGACATCGATAATAGTAGCTATAGTGGTCGGAAGCATAGTAGGAGCTATTTTATTTATGGCCTTGATAATAATTCTGTGCATTAAATGTAAATAACGATTTTTTACAGTTCATCCGTAATAAATTGTCAATTCTTTAGCAGAAATAAATCGCTGGAAGGAAGTTGACTCTTCTAAACCTCCTCTTAAAACGGTATCTTGTTGCGTATGCCTTGAGGAGGGCTGCTTTTTGAGTTAGAGTGTCTCCACACTTTTCATCGTCAGTGCATTCTCAATTGTTTGAAAAATAAAAAGGAGTGCATCCTCTGCCGAAAGACTACTCTATAAACTGTTTACGTTTATTGTCAAAAATGTTTCAAGTTCTATTATTAGTCTCCTCTCAACGCATTTATTGATTCCTCAGCAAATACTTAATAAATTTGCCAAAAATGCAAGAATTAGGGTTCGAAATTATGATATCAACAAAGTTTGATCTTTTATTGAATATGAGAAAAATAATAAGGAATATTCTGGAAGATCTACTTTCTTTCATAAATTAAATATCCTATGAAGAGATTAAAATCAAAATTTTCTACTCCATTTTTTAACACAATCATAGGTAATAAATTAGAGTGAAGTGCTTTTCCATCAATCAAAATGAAAAAAATGTCATTTTAAATGACAAATGAACTAAAAATATCAAATAGCTTTGGATAATTCTTTTATTACAAACCCTATTAATTTGACTATATCTATAAGAATGTATTATAACAATTTTATCGGTGAAAGTTCTATTTAAATCATTAAATTTATTGTATTTGTATTTATAATTCATGTGGAATCTCATAGCCACAATCTTTCTTTTAGAATTTGCTATAGGATGCGACACTTCATATAGTTTTGATTATTCAAGCTGCTCTGTTGATATGAATTACTTTGACGGCAACTGCAATTCTTTCAATTTAGTGAACTGCACATGGTACTAATGCTCATTACAGGTTTATATTGACGGTGAATAAACTTGTGTTGATTATCAAATGTACAACACTTATGATTGGAATAATTGTATCCAAACTTGCTGTAATTCTGGATCCTCATATGCGTAAACTTCAGATGGTATCAGTCAATGCCAAACTTATATCACAATAAAATAAAATCTTCTCCCGTTTCTAATGATGGTACTTTCAGCAATTTGTATATTGCTTCTAGTTGTAATTCTTATAATGATGTGTCGAAATATTAGAAATTAGCTAAATTTAGGTACTATATTTGATATTCAGCATATCAATAACATCCATAAGACCCTTAGCCTGAAGATTAAAATTGGTAGGAATTAAATTCCGCAAATGCTCTTTCTGAGAGAAATTTTTGTACCGTATGTTTGGAAGAAGATGGCTTTTTTGAATTAGAATGTCATCACGTGTTCCATCGTCAGTGTATAATCACTTGCATTAAAAATAAAAAAGAGTGCATCATCTGCAAAAGAGCTGCTCTTGAGAAAGTAACTGTTTATTGCCAAAAATGTTTTAAATTTTATTATGATTCTTCTCTCAGTAAATTTCTGTATTCCTCAGTAAACACTAAATAAATCTGCCCAAAATGCAAGAATGAGATTTCTAATTTATGATATAAATAAATTTGTATTTGCATTAAGCATTTTAAAAATAATACTCAAGATATACTTCTTTTGATAAATTAAAATGTTATGAATAGATTAAATTAGAGCATTTACTTCAAGGATTTAACATTTGAAAGGAGGGTAGAGTTTATTAATTGATAAGTCAGCAAATATGAGTTAAATCCAGCAGGTAGTCTACAGATAAAAAATAATTCTTTTATTATAAATTTCATTACTTTGACTATATCTATAAGAATATTTTATATGGCAAATTGCAGTTAAATCATCAAATTTATTGTATTTATATTTAATGTGGACTCTCATTGGCATAAGCTTTCTACTTTGGTTGGGTGTCAGTTGTGACACTTCTCACAACTTTGATTATTCAAGTTGTTCTCTAACTATGAATTACATAGACAATAACTGCAATTCTTTCAATTTAGTGAACTGTACATGGTACTAATGCGCAAACGATGTGTATATTAACGATGTGAAAACTTGTGTTGACTATCAAATTTCCAACACTTCTGATTGGAATAATTGTCTTCAAACCTGTTGTAATTCTGGATCCTCATATGCTTAAACTTCAGATGGTATCAGTCAATGCCAAACTTACATAACAACATACCATAATCGTTTATTGATTTTTTTAGCAGCAGTTGCAGGAATGGTTTTATTAATTTTTCTTATTCTTGCAATTAAAAAACGATGCTAGAGAAATCAGTAAAACTTGGGTAACCTGTTTGATATTCAGAGCAGCAGTAAAATATCTATGGTTCTTTAGCTGAAGAAAACAATTGGAAGGAAGAAATTAATTCCACTCATTCTCTTTCGAAGAGAACTGTTTGTACCATATGCATGGAGGAAGGGAGCTTTTTTTAATTATAATGTCATGACAAATTCCACCGCCAGTGTATAATCCCTTTTTTAAAAAATAAAAAGGAGTGCATCCTCTGCAAAAGAACCTCCATTGAAAAAGTAACTGTTTATTGTCAAAAGTGCTTTAAGTTTTATTATGAGTCTTCTTTAAGCAAGTTTATTAATTCTTTAACAAACAATCAATAAATTTGTCAAAGATGTAAGAGTTAGAACTTATGATATAAGTAACACCTTATTTTTATATTAAGCTTCAATAGTTATTGGAAATGCCTTATAACAATCCTTATTGCAAATTTGACTTAGATCAAGAATTTAAAGAATCAATTTAATATCATTATCCACCTTATATATTTCAGTCCTCTTCATTCTAAGTTTATTTTTTTAAACTAATAATAATTATTGTTAAATTTCAAAAATAATGTCATCTCGACGAAGCTAAACAAACTCAGAATAAGCCGAAGCACAAAAGATCGCTTAAACAATGTCCGCTCGAGAATACTTCCTCACTGAGGAATAGCATTTGATGGATTAATGGGCCAATAAATCCAATAAGTTGTTCAAGTAATCTCCAATTCGAATTCAGAACAACAGGCGAGGTCTTAAAAAGTGAATACGAAATTAAATCATCAGAACTGGTGGACAAATTTTCTCATTAGTACGAAGAACTCTATAATCAGAGCAAGAAAGAGTTCGAAGCCTATTGCATTTTGAATAGAAAGGTAGTTTGTAAGTTATCTAGGTTCAAAAGAAAGGCGATGAGATATAAAATTTTGCAGCTTTTTTCAACTCCAAGAATCATAAAAAAACTTTTTTTAATGCTTGGCTTGCTTATACTGAAAAGAGCAAATATCTAAGGAAGATGGAGGAACGGGCTGATAGATATAAAAATACCAGAACTCTCAAGACTATCATGAAAGAATGGCTGAGTATCACAATGAGGAGCAACCGCAACAAAATCAAAAATGAAGTCCTTCAAAAGACAGAGATCTAGATATCCAAAATCCAAGGCGACTACGAAAAGTTAATCAAATCATTGGAGGAAACTCTAGAGAAAAAATTGATTGATTTGAAGAAAGAAGAGGAGGAACATAAATTGCTGCATGATAAATATGAGGCCATGTACACGCGTGCCAAAATGGAGAGCACATGATCAATGAATCTTTTATCATAATATTATGAATGAATGAGGATATGAGTTAAGCCATATAAATGTCTAAACATAATTTAGAAGATGATAGTTGAGAGTATCCTGCTCATATTTATAAGAGAATCAAAATGAACTAGAATTTAGCTCTATATAAAATAATTGATACCAAAATCATTTTTTTTTCAATCGTTATTATAATTGGTTGAATTATACAATGGGTATAAAGACTTGAGTGAAGCAAGCAGATATTCAATTGATTTATGAAAAACGACAAATTTGATTACTTTGAGTCATCTCCTCATCCTCGCCAGCTAAAACGTACCATATTCTTTACTTAGTCATCAATTTAGAATAGGGAAGTTTGCATAATTTTGAGGATATGGGTAATCATGAGGAGCAACTCTTTAATACCCCCGCACGCTCCAACATTCATTTTAATACCAATACAGCCGTTAACATTGATCCGTATTTTACCTACCAGCATAAAAAAATTAAAAAAGAAGAGTAAGATGATTATTTTGGCTAAAATTCTAGATAAATTGATAATGCAGAATAAGAGTATGATTTCGTTCCAAAAATTGAGGAAAAGGTCGAATTTAGTGAATAACTGATGATACCAATAACTCCGGCCAAAAATACAATGTAAAAGGAAGAAAATAGATCGATATAAGCTGTTACTCGCAAAAAAGCAGCTCTCCAGTATACGCCCTTGTCCGATACAATTTCTCATGAGCGAGGGTTAAAAAAATTGGCTTACGAAGCCTATAATTTCGTCTCCCGTCAAAAGAAAACAACTTATAAGGAAGTCGCAGCCAAATTAATTAACCAGCTAAACGACGAATAGATTCCTGGCAATGCGGAGATTAATTCAAAGAAGGGAGAAATGAATATAAAAAGACGAGTGTATGATGCTTTAAATGTGTTAATTGCGCTTGGCTTATTGAGAAGAAATGGAAATAGAATTGTGGGTACAAAAATGGAGGTTGATATGACTGCTTTCTAGAAAGTTGATTTATAAAAGCAAAGTAACTTTTGGTGTAAAGATAGAAAAAAAAGAATAAGTTCTTTCAGAAGAGTTATAATTTTTAAGGCAGGACTATTTAAGAAAAGCCTAAAGCATGAGGAAAAAAGAGACAATCTTCGCAAACCTCAAAGAAAAAATGGATCACTTAAGAAAGCTTTAGACTAGAAATAAAAAGAATGAAGAACCTGGTGTCAGGTACCCAATGAAATAGTAGGAGTACAAAGATTATAATTTAGTAAACAAGTAATCGAATTTCCCTTCATTATGGTGGGCTTAGCAGAAAATAGATCCAAGGTGAAGGTTTAGAAAGGGGAAGAATAGAACTTAGTGTTGTGGTAATAGAAGTAAAACGTGCTAGTAGTGAGTTACAACAAAAAATATTCGCTGGATGTAAAGGGTGATCTTGACGTAATCTCGAACATGAGCATGCATCAACCTTCTCCTGAGACCTTCGAAAAGATTGAGAGAAGACGAAATAAAAATAAATGAATATTAATTTGCAATGTGAATATTTAATCATAAAAATATAACTAAATTTTAAATAGTTATTAACTTCTGTTTCCTTTATCTGTAAAATTGTAATTGAGAAATCATGGAAAATTATGTTTTAAATAAACTTAGAAGTCTTAGAATTGGTAAAAGATAATCTTTTAATTCCTGCTGCAATAAGACATATTATTATAGTAATTAATGCTTAATTATAAACCATTTCAGGGGAAAAGTAAAGAACAAATAATGAGGGGATAAAGCCAACAAAGATAACTCAAATAGCATATGCTCAAGTGATTTTAAGAACATACGATTGTTTCTTTAGCTTTAATTTTAAAAATATCGTTCTTTTCTAAGCCAATTGATTTGTTATTAGCATCAATGATAATTTTATATGACTCTTCGATTGCTTTAACTATGATTTTTTCCTGTCGATGTTAATTAACTACGTACTGGTTATAATTTTATCTTTTGACAATAGGGTCTTAAGCGTTGGACTCTTATCTACAAAAGAGTTACTTCTTGTAAATCTCAGAGTACTATGGGTATCGCTATCTTTCTCCAACTTCGTGATCTCAGTCCGTACTTTGTTGGCCATGGACTCCAGAAAAGTGTGGGATTACTTTTCCTCTGATCTTTGATATTGTTTTCTGAGCCTCAGTCGTGATTCCTAGTAGTATTTCTTAAGTTTGTTTATTTTTCAATAATTTTTATATTAAACTAAAGATAATAATTAGAAGGATTCATTGAGTGGATCATCAAAAATACTTCTATGTCTATTCTTGATCCTAACTGGCAAAAATTTCTTTATTAATTTCGTTAATAATATTCCATATTTATGACAGCAAATATATTTATTGGCAAATATATTTCCTATTTTTATCTTTTAGGTTTCGATACTTGAAGAAAAACTTAAAATAATCATTTAAATGATAAATATGGCCAATAAATAAACTTATAAAATCAAAAATTATTTATTTATTTATTGCTTATTGCCACAAGCAAATAAATAATCTAAAACACAAAATTATACATAAGTCTTAAAAAAATTTAACGGAGATTTAACTTAAGTCAAAATATGTTAATGATTAATTGTAAAAATTATCCATTTGCAAGATGAGAAGAATTTTTTGTCACCTGAGGATAAGTTTTGCTAATATTTTTTATTAAGTAATTATTATCTGAGAATTTAAGATTTATTAGTCATGTAGGAGGATATCAATTTTTTGAGGAACAAGAAAAATGAAGGAACCAATAGTATATAAGATAATTATGTTTTATTATAAAAACAACTCACTCCTATTGCTCGAACTATCTCTTGCCGAGCAGTATTGTTTCTACATCAATTATTCTTGAATATCATTAATGGAGATGAAATATCTGAAATATTTTCGAATTGGATCTATTAGATAAAAAATCCCGTGGCAGGCCCTGTTTGTTCGAAAGTAATAAATAAAAAATAAAATGGAATTATATACAAATGTTTTGATTGTATGTAAAGTGAAAATGCTTGCATTTGTTAGGAATGTTTTGCAAAAGGAGATCATCAAGGGCATAATTATATTCATTAGCAAACAGATAATGCAGTTTGTGATTGTGGATATTAATAAGTTTGGAATCCAAAATCATTTTGTCCTGCTCATAGAAAAGGAGGTTAGTTGAAGGAAGAGATATAGCCATCTACAAAGAAGTAGTTTATTGAAGAGTATACTCTAGCATTTTATATTTTTTTTGCATTGAATCAATTCGATGTATAAAACACAATTAAATAATCGTATGGAACAAAGTTAATCTCATCTTTAATATAAAATGTGAGTAAAAATTACCAAATGAAAATATTGGGGTATGAACTTTTAGAAGTATCTTTTTCTGACGAATATCCACCCCTGAACTAAAATAACTTACTCACAATATTACAAAAAATATTTAGAGCTACATATTTGAGCAATTTGGAATAATTCACTCAGCTATTATTTTAGATCTTTCCTGTGAAGTAGTCGAGAATTAAAATCATAAAAGAATACTTTCTAAAGATTAAAAATATAGAATTAACTCCCCAGCATCCCCTATCAAATATAGATTTTCAATATATGACATGTGCCAAAATACTTTCAAAACTAATTAAAAATAAGGAATTATAACCACTGACTCTGGACAAAAACAAATGTCCTAAAAATGTTAAATATTTGCCGTTTATATTTTGTCAATATTATTCAAATTTAGACTATATACAAAAGATGAAATCAGCAAAATAATATAACGTCCTTCATCTCCAAATGGTAAATGTAGCATAAATGGCCTTCTATAGGTAATAATATGGTCGTTTAAAATCTTCATATGATTCAAGTAATTTAAATATTGATCAATTTTACCTGATTGAACTTGGGTATATGGTCAAAAATGTAATTAACGAAAAATAGATACTTTTAAAGTGCATTAAAGAACTATTTTAGTATATTGAGAATAAAGATGTAAATATATTTTCACAAGCCCAAGAAAGAGCTTTGGCGATGTTTACTATTGCCTTTTTTGATGGAGATATTTCTCAGCTTTTTTAAAAATAGATTCGTCAGAAATTTGTATAAAATCTCTAAATCGGTAAATAAAAATTTCCGAAGCTGCTAAAATATCTTATAAAAACTAGTCTGAAATCATGTTTATTATATGGAATACTCCCTCCTTCAAAGGCCTAAGCATTTATAGAATCTTTTCTAAAAAAATCCGACAAGAATTTTAATTATTTTTTAGATGTAGTTTATCATAAAATTTTGATGGTAATCAGCATTGACTATTTTGAATACGATAAAGTGATTTACTAAATGTACATGGAACTTGCTGAGTTAATTAAAGAAAGAAGAGATTAAAATATTTCTTTTATAATGTATAAAGAATGGCCAGAAATCTATAAAATACTGAATATCTATAAGATTAATATGGAAGGCTATTAAACTATAAAAAGGGCTGTAAAATTTTTAAATACTCTAACAATAGTGAATTTAGACGAGATTGTTATATCTAATTTCCTCAAAATTAACGAAAAATAGCAAAAGTAGAAGGTTTATGACTTCTACACTCGTTTACTTTCAAGCTTTAAGCAACTGAACATTAAATAATTCAAAGCTCTCGCTATATCCATCATAAACAATGAATAAGCTTTTGAATAATTTATCAAAGACAGAACAATAATCTCTAAAGGAAAACTTATCAGCAAAGTAGAATCAAAGCCTCTTGAGACATACTCTTATAATTATCTTTTTGAAAGCTATGATAAAAGCATACAATAAACAGAAGTGTGCTTGCTGACACAAGTTGGAGATAGAGGGAAGTACTCAGCCATCAATATTTTTAACAACAGTACAATTACCTTACTAAAATAGGTATGTACGAATATTCTGGAATAATTTTCCTTTATCTCATAATTCGCAAACATATCGAATAGCTTATTTTCTGAGTTATCACTGGAACTGTTTCAAATTTACTTTTATAATCGAGAACAATCTTTAAAATAGTATTTTCACGGCCTAATGAATCTAGATATAAGAAAAATCATCTCGACTGATTTAACTAAACAAATTGCTATCGTGGAGAAAGAAAAGGAAAAGTAGTACGAGACAGAAACAGAAAAAATAAAAAATTAGAAAGAAGCCAGTGACAAAAAAAAGAGGTAAAAGATGGTAAATATGCGGAGAGAAAAAGCTGACATAATTCGTAAAAAACAAGAAAACTTTTTGATGAGCCTACAAGATAATACGGAGCAGCAAAGTTAACCATAACTTTCCAACTGTATCTATTGCAAACAAACTAAATAGTAGGAGCTGAACTTCATATCATATGTCAATTTTACAGGCTTAGTAGAAAAAGGCATCCTCAAAGATAGTGTTTACCCTCAGAGTCATCTTTTCTTTACCACCTGCGGACATAAGATACACCAAAGCTGCTATAGATCTGTCTCTGAAAACAGCCCTTCTAAATTTTGTTTCCTTTGCAAAAGAGAAACTAATATACTTGTTCCATAATTATCCTTACTAAATAATATCAGCTTACTCTAAAAATAAACAAAAATAAAAGACTTTTTAAGTAATATCGTTCCTATTCTCATTGGTGATTTGAGTTCGTCAAATAATTAAGTCTATACCAATTTAATCAACTAAATCTCATCAGACTAGGATACCTTTATTTACTTTGTGTATGGGTTTGCGAGAGAGTTAGTTTATACTGCTTTACAAAATTACAAATACTTCCACAAATCACAATTTCATCTTTACTATTAGATTTTCCAGATGATTAGATGCAGGCCTAAAACGATCATAGAATCAGCTTTCTCCAAGATAAATGAACTTTATCACAAGAATATAATTTACTTAGAAAACAAACTTAATTCTCTGTAGAGATACATCATGGTTCTCCTGGAAACTTCACTTCTCATGAAAATTGATGATACTGACCATAAATTTTTAGGAAACTTAAGTCAACTATAAATTTAATAGGCACAGAAAATTGTAAGCCTATTCACTGGTGAAAAGCCTTCTTCGGAGTTAAGCTCTATTACCAATCTCAACATGGTTTCCCCAAATAATTTATTTATTGCCATACCTGAGCATTTGAATGAACTTATTCAAAAAATGGGCCAATGTCCTTTATGTCCTAATATTACAAACAAAATTTACATGTGCATGCTATGTGGATGGAGTGCTTGCATAAAATGCCAATTAATGTTATATAAGCATAGTAGTACTGATCACATTGGTGGATCAGTTTTTATTGTATGCTCCAATGGCGAAATCATATTTTTCTATGGTAATAATGTCTTTCAAGAGACTTCCATTTACTAAAATTATTTGGGTACTTCATATATGCAGACGACATCTCTTGAGGAGATGTCTAAATTGTATAAGCTATAAAAATTTAACCTTAACCATTAAAAACTGGAAGAGATATACAAAATAATTTTGATGTACGGAATTCATAAAAAAATATTTAGTAAAAATTGATGATATATTCAATTATATTTTATAATTATCTTGATAAAAAATTACAAGACTATATCATGGCCGTAGCACAGCAATATAGATTCCATTCTTCAAGCTGATAACCAACATCTCGTAAGAATTGTCCAGCTTTATTCCTTCCGATCCCTTACTCAAAAGAGAATTCGTATTACGCTTTCTTGATATTAAAACTATAACATTATTGTATTAATATAGTCTTCAAAAGGAGAAAGAGTAAAGAATCATGCAATAAAATAATAAAAACATTTAAATCAATAGTTCTTATAGCCTGGAAGATCTTTTGGACGTATAAAACACCTTGAAATTGCTTTGCTTTTCTATTTATCGTCAAAAAGCTATTTATTTGCTATATTCAGGGCTTAATCTTTATAAATTTATCTGTTGCCTGTATTTGAATATTTTGAGATGTTTCCTAATCCTAAAGTGGATTTCTTTCCTAATGAAATTTTTTGACGAACAGGTCTGTGAGGAGATACGGATACATCTGGAGACATGTAATTGTTAAAATTAGTATTATTAAATTGTCTTTCTTATTCGTGATTGTTATTGCTATTTCCAAGAGTTTGATTTATTGAATTTCTTTTCTGAAGAACTTTTGGAATCGGTATTTAACTATGATTCTGATATTGTTTTTGTGAAAAAATTTATGCAATTTGAGCTTTTTAATTCAGTGATGGTCTTTGAGAATTATTAACCTTTTGAGCACCAGAAAGATAAGCTTTATCGAATGGAAATTATCTCATCGGAGTTTGAGTATTAAAAAACTGATTCTGCTGAACAATTTAATCAGGTTGCAAACCTAGTGGTTTGGATGGGGATAGATTAATCCCTGAATTACCTTTTAATGAATGAAATCTTTTTTGTGGCTACACCTTATCTGTGCTTAATTGAATCGCGGGAGTCTTTATGACTGGTTTTTATCTTTGGGAGGATTGACCGTTAGAAGTATAAACCATAGTTGCTGCTTTATCTTACCCGATGATATTCAATTTTGCTTAAATATCTTTTAATTGCTTGTAAAATCCAGCGTTAGGTTTAGCAGCGATTCTCTTAAAGACCAAAAAGCTGATAGTCTTTTATAAAGTCCATCTATATTTCCACATCAGATAGGCAGCAACAATTGCCGTGCTCCTTGAAACTCCTGCAAAGCAATGTACAAATACATTTGTAAATTTTCTACATTATCTTAGCCCTACCTGTTTTGTTCAATGAAGTGAATACAGTCATTGATATGTTCCGTGATGTAGTAATCATCTTTATCATGAGCGTCTATTTTAAGTTGGAAAGGTATATCGAGTAAAGAGTGGTTTATTTCTGCAATTAGAAATGAATTACTTGTCTAAATGGAAGCGGTTATTATTGCCCTAATGCCGTACTATTTTAATATTTACGGATTTTGAGCCCCATATACATTGCCCAAGAATAGGCCTCCTACTTAATTATTTTCAGGAAGAATGCAGCTAATGTTTTCAACCATAAGTTTCGGTGCTTCATTATTTTCGTTCATCAATTTAATTAATACAATTAATATGAATACATTAAGTTACCCATTATCATAAATTAAGAAGATCATAATTGGAATTGTCAGATTTTGACGATATTTTCTGTTTTATATTGGAGGAAGAATTCGTAAATGGAGGAAATTATAAAAGATTGCTGCCACTGGAATTATTCTTGTTCTGCATATTCTTTTGAGATTTTTAGGTCAAATGCTGTTTATTCATCAATTAATCAAAGTTGGTGAATAATTCACTTTTTCTTTTGTCTTGAGGGCTCACTACATTAATAATTGGAACTTAAATTTTTTGAGCAGATTTATTCGGATTCTGTAAATTTGGTGTATTTAAAGGATGCCCATGAATCACAGATGGTATTTATTGATGTTTTACCTATTTTTATTGCGGTTTTTATTCAAAAAAATTTACGTTAAAAAATTCAGTAGAATTAATGATTTGAATGTTTTTAGAATTACGAGCTCCAACTTCTAATCGAGCTTGAGGAAATTTCAGATGCCTCTCATTATTTTATTTTGATGGAACTTTTTGTGCCTTATTTATTGAGTTTTCCTCACATATTTTATTAAATTTATCCAAATTCGTTTTCATCTTATTTTATAAATCAGGATTAAATAGATATTATTTATTTGACTAGGGCGATAAGGAGATATCACAATTAATAATTTCCTAATTGTCCATTTCATGACTTATTTCAGTTGGTTCTTCAATCTCTAATAAATCCTAGCAACCTTTTCCTTACTCTTCTTCTTCTTCTTCTTCTTCTTCTTCTTTTTTTACTACAGCTTAAGTCACTATTTTCTGATTGTTTTGTAATTATTGGTTATTATACACGTTTTTAAATTGTGTAAAAGTTTGATCATTTCCTTTAATCTACTCATTCTCTTTTGAATTTTGTGCTTTATTGAATAATTATTGTATCTTTTCAGTTGTATTTGATTTTGTTAGCTCTCGATCAATCACACTCTTTAAATAATCTCATTTACAAAATTATTACTTGCTATTTGCTTTTATTTCACCAAATTCTAGAAAAAAGATTGATTTTGTTCGGCAGCATTTTATTACTTCACTTTATTTGCCGAAGACTACTTTTTGTTTTAACTCTCCAACTTGTTTAATTTACCATTATTAATTTTAATCTGTTTTGCCAATAAAATTTCTCGAGAGGTCACATTGTCATTAAGATACTTCATAATTTTCCGATTCATAATGGTCACATCTCCTCCAAACGTTGAAAATATAGTAATAAGGTCGTTATAAAGATCCTTGATTCCTTAATTATTAAATTCTATAAACCTTCTGGTTATTTTGATAAGAATTTAATCATAATCTTTTTCGGCATTTTTTAATTTTTACTTGTTCTATACTCAAAAATAATTTACTCGCTAGTAGCGTTCATGTTCCTCCTGCTTAATATTTGCCAATGATTGCTTGCTCACACTTTTTTTAAGCAAACTCACTTTCCTTCGATAGTGTTCCAAATTTTAGGCGCTCTATGTATATTTCTCTTTTATCTTTTTGAGATTAGGTAAATAGCTTTATGCTTTACTCTCCATTTTTTTGGACAAAGATAGAGATTACTCAGATACATCTTGGAGCAAAATGTTAATTTCGCTTGATAGCTGATTAATTAAACCTCCAGATAGTTTGGTTTCTTTTGCAATTCCAAGATAATTTTCGGCAAGTTCTAAAAGGCTGTTTTTGATGACAGCCATCGACTGATATATTTTTTTATGTGTAAATTGTGCTTTTTCCATCAGTTTTATTATTTTCTTCTGTTAATTTTCTAAGTGTTCAAGCGATGCATTTTTTTCTGCCTCTATGCCTCCAAATATGTGTCTGATCTAGATCAAAGAATAAGTACTTGATGATTGACTAGCTAAAAAGAAGTCATCGGTAAATATATTTTGAATAACTAAATGAAAACGTTTCACATCCATCACAAATCTAAAATAAAAGTGATGTCTGATAAAATCAATAAATAACACAATCTTTGTCCTTGTCACTTTTTTCACTTTTGCTAATTTTAGACCGACTATCTTCGAGTTTTTTCTTTTGAACTTTCTTTTATTGCTACTTCTTCATATCTTATTCTAACTTGGACATTACTTCAGCATTCTAGTAGATCACACTTGCCTTTTTTGAAAAATCAGATTTTGGAATTTTGGTGGTAGTGTTTGGGGTAACAATGAGATGATTTAATGAAATTGCTGAATTTTGTCTGGATCTCACACTTTTATTATCATCTGATCCTATATGCAATGATGTATCCATTTAGCTGGGCTCTTGCTCACTTTCTAGTTCCTCATCATTATTAAAGCTGGCATTTAGGCATTCTTCATTGTAGTCTTTCATAACATTAAGATTAAACTTAATTGGGCAATCAGAAATATAAGCTAAGGTGGCTTATGATATATTTTTAAAGCAATGCCGTCTCAAGTAATCAATCCTTTTGAATTACTTATTCTCCACAAAGTCAATTTATGGAGTAGAATATGTGTTCATTTTATAGTCATCTTCCAATAACTAATAGCTGATTGTATACTTGAGGATATTTGAATTGAGAGACGCCAAATTAATATTATTTTGAGATTCGTCAAGCTTTTGCCTTTAGTCCTTTTTCATAAACACTATGCTTTCAATGGAAATAGTAAAATAAATATCTTTTTATAAAAGATTTCTTTGATTATAAATTTAAATGTGATCCATCTACGACGATTGCTAGTTACTTTCGTCAATTGAATCCTCCTCATTGTATTTTTTTATTTTCACTGGCGAGATCGTTACGTATATCTTGGCTATTATGATAGAACGATGAACAATTGAAATGTATCCCTCGTAAGCCAAATTATAAAGTAATACCTCCATTGAAAGATAAGACACTCCATGAGGAATATAATCGACTGGATCCCAAAATGGATCTTTGGTTTTTTAATTACGATCTTAATATCCTCGCTTTCTGCCTAGATCTGGATCTTCTTCATTTTCCAGATATTTTTAAAATGTCTGTTCAGCAATTTCATATCTATTCTTGAATACTTAGGAAGCCCAACTATACATTCTTCCTTCTTCACAGTTGAAAATAATAATTTTAATTTGAATGTTACTTGTATTGCTCTTTCTATTGGCTGAATAATTTTTGAGAACTTCAATCATTTAATAGTGACTAAAATTTCTATATTCTATTGATATTTTGGCTTCAATCAATCTTTTCATTTCTTTCGCAATCAGATTAAATCTTCTAATCATGGGGATGAGGAAAAGTAATTGTTTTTGCAATTCTATTTTTTATTTTTTAAATAATATCTTACGCAATTATTCTGCTTACCTTTTTCGTTTGTGGATTTGAAGATTTCTTTAGTTGATTAGGTTTTAATTGTTGCATTGAATTATCTTTGCTTGAATTTATTTTTAAATTTAGTGCTACTTTTTCTCTTCTTCAGTCATGTTTACTTTCTTTTTCCTCTTTTTGTTTTTCTTTATTGGAATATACTTGGAACTATTATGCTTTTACTGCATTGCTTACTATTTATTTTATTATTAAATGTCTCCTAATTATTAATAGTCTTGTTCAGGCTCATCATTAGGTTTATTGTTGATGGATGCTTCATTTTCTTCCTTTTTTTGCTGAGATTGCATTTATAATTCCTTAATCTTGTCCTCAAGTAATTTTATCTTGCTATTCAATTCATCTTATTTTAAAAGACCATCAAATCCCATTGCCGACATTTCTTGGTACGAAAGATCATGTTTTTATATTTCAGAAAAAGATAAGTTAAATTCCTTTGCAAATTATTGAGAAGTATTCATTTTATGCTCCATTTGATCCATTTAATTTGGCTTTGATATCTTGATTAGAATTTAGTTGGAGTTTTATCCTTGATTATGCTCTTATCTTTCCAATGTCTACTCCTTCTCTTCCTTAAAATCAGAGGAGTTTATTTGAACTTACTCATCAACCATCTAGGGTTTATCTCTTTCTTACATTATGACATTACGACTACCAGATGGGGATTCATAGTTAGGCTCTTTTTCTGGCTAGGATACTTATTAAAATGGTTGTATTTTTGTGTTATAATTTTATTTATCTGTTGCAGGAATGATATCCAGTTTGGGAGATTTCTATGACTACACATATTAATTTGGTGAAATTTGTTTGATGGGCGTCTCATCATCAGATGATATTTTTATAGCAGCTAATTAACTCAATTTAATCTAAACCTATTGAGATATCAATGCTAACGATTTGATTTTTTCCTAAATAATCTTCTGAGAAATGATTTTAATTTAATCTTATTGTATCTTTTTAGTCCAAGATTATTTTTCAGCATCCAATTTTTATATTTATATTTCTTCTTCTTCTTGTTTTTGTTATACATATTCCTCAATTTATTTTTCTTGTTCTTCCTCTTCCTCTTCCTCTTCTCTCTCTAAATATTCTTCAATCTATTATTACTCAGCTTCTTAATTTGTCTCATTCTATTGATATACTTAAGTATTGACAGCACAATCTGCTGTTTATATTTGTGTTTATATTTGGATAGCATTAATGGAGACATCTTGCAATATGATCTTATTAGTGTTTGTCTCGTTATCATTCTTTTCAACACCTTTAATTTATGAGGTATTCATGAAACGATCGATAAATTCTTTTCTTTGCTCTAAATATTACTCTAATTCAGCTTCAGAATCCTATTATTTCTCAGCCTATTGCAATTTATCATGTTACTAGTTAAGGAGGTATTTTTAAAGAAGTTATTCTTAATTTATTTCATCTGATCTATTCTAATTTTTAGCTTATTAAAGACCTATCAAAAGAGAATCTGACTATTCATTATTATCATGGTTTATCTATAATCTATCACTATTTTTCTATAATTCTGGCTATAGTATCTCTTAATTGTTACCCTATGAATAAGTTTCCATATTGATATCAGTAACCATTTCTTGTTCTACCATAATAGTCTACTTTTTTTATTATTTTTATTTAGTGTTTTAACTATTCTTTAACCCAATTTATTCGGTATTCATTGATATTTCAGCATATTATTTCAAATTAATTTATGGATCCTCAGCAGGATTTGAAGCCTAGGTCTGATTTTGATTAGATTGCTAAAACTATTAATTTAAAAAAGCTGTAAAAGAAGTTGTCTTGCCTTTTTCATTAATGCTCTATTATTCATAAAGTTCTGTATTTATTCCAATTTCTTATAATTGCTTCGTATCTTCTCCTTTTTTTAATTATAACAATAATCTTTCATCCTTGCTAAAGTTACTATGAATTTATTTTTACCAGACGACAAAAGATATTTATTAAGGATAATTCATTGTGAGATATTTTTCTTTTGGTTTGTATTGAAAATTCATATAATTCTAATTTACAAATTAAACTTTTCTCTGAGATTCAAGAATAATTTTTTATGAAAGTGAGCGATGGATGGCAAGTTCTGGTAAATCAACGAGGATTTGTATAAAATCACTTACTACACTTTTCAACTCACTTTTAATCTTGAAAGAAGGCTGATCCATTGTCAAATTAAGTTGTATCTCCTTATCATCAGAATCACTTTACTTTCTCAGTCGAAAAGAAGATCGATGACCCAAAGATTACCTAGCGTTTTAGAATTATCTATCCATTGAATAATTTAGCAACATATCATCATAACTCTTTTCCTCTATTGACTGTTTAGCCAACTGATTTTAGAGTTCCAGTATTTGCTGTTAAAGTTGATTCATTTATTATCGAGTCATTACCTTTTTCTTTTCAGCATTTTTATAATGAAATTATTAGAGACTTGCATCTTCGAAGCTATTCATGGGCAGATATTTTGAAAGAAAACTTTCATCGGCTGGATTTGCCTCATTTAAGCTATTTGCTAAATTTTTGTTGCAATTAGAGCAAGTGAATACTGTCTCCATTTCACATAATATTTTTATATTATAAATCCTTCTAAATTGCCAATATTGACTTTTCTTCCTCTTCTAAATCCCTGTTTTAATTTATTATGGTTGAATATAATTTATCTCCTATTTTTTCTTTTCCTTTTTAAAATATTGCTTCACTGATTCTTCAGTCAGGGATTCAGTGGCAAGCAGCAGTGAGTCGTTACAAACATTAATTTATTGATTTACTGCCTCATTAGCTATTAAGATACTATCATCAAATTATTCCACGATAACGTCTTCATAGTTATATCCGTTTTTTTTATAATTTATTTCACTTTTTGCCAGAAATTATTTCGTTTTGGCAAGGACATCAGCATCACCAATTCCAATTTAATTTTTGTTCTTGCTATTTCGTAAAGTTGATACTCCAAATTAAACAGATGGCTTCTTTTTATTAATATTTGGATCTTCGAGGTCAATAAATTCTCCAATAATATCTTCCTCGATCACGCCGTTCCCTTCTGTTTCGAGCAGCATACTTTCTCTTGCTTTTGCCCGTTTACTTTTTTCGTTATTATACTTGGATAATTTTTATTTAAGTTTTTAAAGCTCAACATTTTTTGTTTTTAAACTTTCGGATTATATAGATTTTATCATGAGCTTCTATTGCAATGTCGACTTTTATTGCTTCTATCTCTCTTTTTATTGTTTTAGCTCAACCAATTTTCCTTTGTAAAAATCTTCCTTTTCTCTCATTTTCTCTTCATTCTATTTGACCATTTTACTGAATTATTTTTATATTTAAGTGAGTTTGTCGAATATCTAAGCATCATTTTATTGTTCGATCATTTTCTTTGATTGATTTAGAGGCGGAGAACCATATATTTATCGGCTTAAATTGCCTTTAATAAAATTATTGGGAAGAAATAGGTTGAGTGAAGTGGGACTAATAAGAGAAGTATTTTCCATTTATTGCTGACGCTCATTTATGGCAAATTAGTAATCAATATTTGTTTATTTTTAAAGTGTCTTTTTTGCATTATTTTTAAAAATGAAGATTGAGTTAATACCCAAAATGATCCTGTCGTTGTGTACTAATTATTGCTTTTCATAGACAGGTTTACCATTGCGAAGAGTATATTCTGCTGAAGTTTCAGATAAGGATTATATAAAATATTTATCTCCTTTGCGTGTTATTTTAGCATGATTCTATTAAATACCTAAACCGCATAGCACCACTTTCGCGCATTCATCCATATTTTCCTTCAGTGATTTTTTGTTGTTCTTGTTTGTTATCAGGATATCCTTCTCACAAGAGTATCGAACTTTATAGTTCAGCAATTCATCTTCATTAAGATTTGTAATGTAAACTTGAGCTTTATTGCCCCAATCGAAGGATAGCTCGGAAAAAAATTGCGAAGGTTCTTACAAGTCAACATATTCAGTCATCATAAGACTTCCCTCATCCTCTTCGTCGACCTCTTCGGTATTAATAGCAAATGATTTTAGATTTTTTCTTATTTCCTTCTGCACTTATCGCATGCTAGCCTTCAAATTGCTCCGAATTTATTTTTTCTCAGTTTCAGAGACAATGCCTCGACTATTGGCAAGATTGCTCTCTTCAGAAGAGTCAAGCATCATTTTTAATCGTTCGTTTTATTATCTCAGTTCACGAATAATTTTATCCACTGCACTTTCGTTAATGATTGGCTTGTTCTTTATCTTTTTTGTCTGATCAGCATATCTGAGGGTTGAGAGAGTCTACTCATAATTATCATTGGCTGGAGATATTGCGCAAATCATAATTGTTTTAGAATTTCCTCCCAAAGCAGTTTACAAAATACGAGTGAGGGATGAGTCTCTGTAAGGAACCTGAATAGTTTTTCCCTTTCCTGCAGCCTGCTCTGCCAAAGTTTCAATGACTCTTCCCAGTGTATGTAGTGATTTATTAATGTTGCTAGCTTCCTTTAATCTGTCCTTATTGTTGCTTATTCCTGTCTTCGAAACTCGTTCACTTCCAGCCAAATCGACCAAATTAATAAAACTTGATTTTTTGTTCATTTTTCTAACGTTAATACTAAATTTACAGTTTGTTCACCCATTCTTTCTGGATGAACTATATTATAATGATAGTATGTGCTCTTGAACTATATTCGTTCATTAAGGTGGATGCTAACGACTTATTTTTGGATCCATCATCCATTCTCCTCTCAATGTCCATATAACTAAAAACTTAATGTTTAGTTAAGCCTTAGACATAGACTCCTAAAGTTTTATTTTATCTAACCTTTAAACCATTTTGAGTTCTCTTACTTGTAGGAGTGAAAAGATCTTGCACCTTTTAATTATATATTTCTAGCATTGACAATGAAATTTAGTATTCTTTCTATCCCTTTCTTTCACATTTTTTTATTTTCTTAAAAATTTACTCACAGACCATAGGGATTACTCCTCTATTAGAGCCGTACCCAATCATTGAGTAAGACTTGCCTGCACCTGTCTGACCATACGCGAATAAGCAGCAATTATATCCTTGCCTTGATTATTGAATAATTACCAAGCATTTTCTAGTATATCGCGTCCAATAATGTTATAAATTTTTTGTTGATCGATGTACTTGGATGAAGTTGGTTGCATATATCCATCTTAGCGCACAGTAAACTCGTCATGCGACCAAAGACTGTAATCGAAGGTAAAGTAATGCTGTTTTTTATTTTTTTATTTGTTTTCGTAAAGGATTGTGGTATTTTATTTCATATCTACACAACAAATACATCCTAGAAATTGTTACCGCTGATTGAAAGGACGTACTCTAATGGCAACTTTGACGCTCATTATATTTAATCTCTCACGATTGATTATAAAGTGCTTTAATATTAATTTCCATATTATTGATAGAATAATAAAGCAATATAACTGCGATAATCTCGCTGAATCAATCAAAATTGCTATCCCCAAACGATTTGTAAGGTGTCAAGCTGAATTTTAAGAGATAGGGGATCGAAATTTACAAAAATTATAACTTATTAATAATTTATTGAATATTAAAGCTTTCAAATAATAAAAAATACGACTCTATAAATGATGATTTTATTTTATAACAGTGTGAATTTATATTTTTGACTTTAGAAAATATTAAATTGAATTCTTAGTATTTTTATTCCAATAAAAATACATAAAATCAGAGGAATACAACAAGTTTCTATTACCATAGTTAAATATAAGATTTTTTAATAATTGTGAATTATATATTTTGTCATGTAATCACTTTATATTCTCGACAATTTTCATTATTTTTTAAATGAATCTTTATGAACTTTAGAATTATCGTTTAAATGAATGAGAAGGATTGTTTGTTTGACACCTTTATCGACTTCATCGAGTTCATAAAAAATGAGAATTTCTTCATTTTCAAGCTTTAGTTTATAAGTTATTGATTCTTCATTAAACGAACGTGTTGAAGGATCCTGCATGCAGATTCCACAAATGTTAAAATATCTTAAAGCAATGATATAAATAAGTATCGACTCTATATTATGCTATTTAACAATATTTGACTATGGATTTAATCAGACAATAGTTTATTCTTTCGTTTATTGACCTTCCTCAATTTATTATTCCTTTTCTAAGTTTTATTCGTCATCGTCATCATCATATAATCTTTCCGCCTTTTACTCCTCTTCCACTTCCTCTTCCACTATTTATTCTTGTTCATATTCTGCGGCAGCTTATTCATCATCCACGAATAAAGTTGGATCGAGAGTAAACAATTATTTTCCTGTCCTCAGTTGACCCTTTGTTTTATTCTTTTTCTCTTCATCTACTTTTTTCTTCTGAACATCTGCTTCTTTTTTGATTCTTCGATCTTCTTTCCACTTCAAAAATATGTCAAGGGTTACTAAGGCACCTATATAGATAAAAAAATACTTGATCTGTTCTCAGCTAGCAATTTATTTCTCTCCTCATCAATTTTTTATTCCAGGTTAATTACCTACTGAGCAAACTGATTATTTAAGGCGTCTTTTTTAAGTCTATATCCGGGAGGCAAGCAATGTTTATATTTGCACTTATCACCGCCATTAGGGCAACTCCAGTTCCATCCATACTTATCCTTTTCCGCAGCCTCAAGGAAGAATTTGCATACGATGTCAGATCTACAACCTTTTATTATATCTCTTTCCTTTTATCCTATCATTTGGTTTAGTTATTCCTCAGAGAGACTACTTAACTATTTACCTCCAATGGCGTTCATGATAAGTTGTGTCCTTTGGTCAACATAAAGATCAATTTCTTCAGTTCGGTCGAGAGTGAGATCGTGAGAGTAGATACATTTTTTTCCCTTTTGGCAAAGACCTTGCTTGAAGTAAGGACAGACAATGTTAGCTGGATCTTCTTCTTCCTACTCTTCTCCTTACTTAAGCCTATTAACATCATTATAGAGCGAGCTTAACAAAGCTTTTTCCTATTCCTCTTTCTTTTTGTTTTTTCTTTTTTAAAATTCTTAGGATTCGAGCTTGGTCATGGAGACACCATTAAATTTTACAGTTGACTATACGCCCTTTACAAATCTAAGTTATTTTTAGTTATTACTTCTGGACTGCCTTACTCTTGTTTTTATTTTTCAAGCCAAATGTTCTGTCTTAAACTACTTTTTGTTCTTTCTTCTTTTATGTTTTGGTCTTCATTCTAGAAAGTTGAAAAAAATTATAATAAATCAAATGTTAAAAATATAGAAAAAGTCACTAAAAACAGAGTTAATTTAATCATTGATTTATATTTAAAAAAATTGTAAAAAAACAATTCAGTTTTATTTATTCTTTGATATAAATTTATTCAGTTTTCCTAATTAAAAAAGAATTAAAATATTCAAAAAATATCTCCATGTAATAAATTAAATTCTAATAATGTCAATTCAAAGAGAAAGAGGAAAGGCAATATTTTTAATATTAATAATTAACTTTATAATAGTGTATTATTGAGATAGGAAGGGATTTGTTTTTAAAATCATTATTAATTTTCTTCTGTAAATCTTTTCAAAAAAAAGTCATAATTCAAATGAGCGAAATCAGATGAGACAAACACTATTTGAGAGATAGCTGTTTCAAGCTATTAATTTTTTATTCCCACTTGATTCATAACTGTAATAAAGCCTTATTTAGTAATATGGCCATCACCACTATCAAGTTTTTCAAATTTCTGACGTATCTTTTTGTTTTATCTTTCATCTTTTTCAATTATTGATTTAATATGATTGATATATTTTTCATCTACCTATTAATCTACAGCTTTGGCTTTTCCTATGAATTTTTTCATTTTTTTCATGAAATTTTTAGTTGAGAGGGTTTCATGGCCAGTGAGTTAATTTTTTTCAAAGAGATAGATTACAATTATTTCAATGTCTGTTTAATTTAACAAAAATGGTTCCTCTGTCAACAAATTCATAATTTCAGTTATGGAAAAATTCTTGATATCGCTATTTTTGATGTCATTGCAAAAATCATCATAGGTGTACCTCTGAGCCATAAATTTATAAAGCAAAGTTTCCTTTATAATCTTGAGTTCGAATTTTATATCATCAGCTTATTATTTTGGTTTTGCATTTTCCATCTTATCTTCACTTTTGTAAAGAATTTATTCATCATCAGATTCATGTTTTTGTATATTTTTTACTTTTTACTTTTATTTCGATTTTACTGACTTCTTTTTGGATTTTACCTCTTTTTCACTTTTTTCTATCTATTTTTTAGGAAGATCTTTTTTCACTTATTTTTTATTGCTTTCAATTTAATCTTATTCCTCATAATCTAACGCTTCATATTATCCTTAAGATTCTTCATTATATTTTTTTTATTCCTAAGCTGCTTATTTCATCTTTTTGGACTATCTTTAATTGACTTTAGTCTCTTCCTTTATATAAGTTTTAGATTATATTTTTAGATGATCGGTATGTTAGGCACTTTAGAGAATTTTTTCTGTATCTAATGATTACTAAAGCTCAGAAATATTCTTCTTTAGAATATTTTTATTTTAGACAGATTCTCGAATTTATTGTTTGTCAATCACCTTTAAAGGTACTTTTTCCTCCTTCGAAATTAATATTTATTCTTTTTGTACTGTTGAAATTGTATTTTTTTCTTTGGGTTACTCAATATTTACAAAATCTATTGACCCTTTTTATTTTTCGTTAATCTTTTCTTATTTTGCAATATTCTTAGGCTCCAACAATAATGGCTAATTACTATTTTTACCCTCTTATTTTTTAATAAGATTGCTTTGATTATTCATTCGATCACTAGCTTTTTAAGTCTTTTTTAAATTAGATTCATTATTTTTTTTGTAGTCGAACTCCAACTGAAAAGATTTCCTTTTAACACTCTAGTTTTAATCTTTTAATTTTTTACTTTATTTTTCTAATAATTCAATTTTTTTCTTAAGATCATTTCGCTATTTTTGAATTTTTACACACTCTTATCTATCACAATCTTTTCCTTTTGTTAAGCTTGCTTGCTGCTAAAGCAGTCTAGATTTTGAATATGTAACCTCTGTTCTCAGTTGTTTGATTTACTTGTTTAATCTCTTTTCTATTTAAGCCTTTTTTGTTTCACTTTATTTGAGCTTCTCCTTCAATTAATTCATTACGTCTGTCTGTTTTTTCAATTAGTACCCATTCCTTTTTTAACTTTCTCGCTACTGAATAAGTTTTCTCTTCAAATTATCAATTTAGATGGCATAGTCATTATAAGTCTGATTTTATGCTTATCTTGCTTCCCCGATTATGGCTTTCAGTCTAATTGTTTCGTCCAATAACTCTTTACTTTCAGTCATAATTTCATTCATCCTTGTGTACTTCATTGCTTTTTTTATCTTTTGATTTTCGGCATTCAATTTTTCGATTTCTAACGTTTGATCTCTAATCATTTTTTTAAAGACTAAAAATTGTTTCTTTGATAGAAATACTATTTACTTCTTTAGCAAAAGAATTACCAAATTGAATTGGTTGATTCTGAAGTTGAATATTCATCATTGATTTTTTATGATTCCCAGATTGTGCTCTTTGCGCGATTGTTGGATGGGTTATTTCCTCCTCTGCCATGCTGCAAAGGTTTAATTTTTATTTCTATGCGATAGAAAGCTGAGTTTTCATTTTTAGATTTAGATCCATGAGTTCTTTGACAGTAGCTTTAAGCTAAAGATTTTAAGAATAAAGCTGCTATCTATCGATGGTAATGTTTCTCTTTTTATATTTTATTTCATTGTTTTTGAGGGGATTTGTAATCATATTCCGATAATTATCTTGATAGTATTCTTCCTCTCCATAATTCTTTTCGTTCATCTGGATTTAAAGCTAAGATTAAAATATTAATTAATTTTTACAACTTACATTCACTTAGAAATTAAATAAAAAAAAATGGTTGTATTTCAACAGATAAAATACTTACTCAATTAGGGGATTAAAAATAGTTCAATTTTTAATTTCAATAATATTCTATTATCATCTCTCCTGATTGGGGTTGGGGTTGGGGTT
>Ga0302268_1000454_pt1 | contig 25681 bp, 19 predicted proteins | sample III_Bog_E2_1_FD_194554 | JGI IMG/M metagenome (GOLD analysis project Ga0302268, IMG submission 194554) | Peat permafrost microbial communities from Stordalen Mire near Abisko, Sweden - III_Bog_E2_1 | ecosystem: Environmental > Terrestrial > Soil > Wetlands > Peat | place: Sweden: Abisko... | reverse complement strand
TGTTTAAAATAAATTACCTCCAACCTTCTAAAATTAAACTCAAAAGAATACATATCAGACAAGACGAGTCATAATTGAAGCTTATATCCAAAAAAATTATGGAATGACTCATCTCAGAGAATTTCTGATGCAACATAACCTCAAAATATAATTGTAAGATTCAAGTAACGTAGGGATTATAAGGAATATGCTGGAATTGTAAATTCATTAGTCACAGAAGGCTTTCGAGCACTTGAAAGGTTTTTATAGTAAAACTGCGGGATTATGGTGATGTCGATAAAGAAAGCAGAGTTAAGAAAGCTGTATCCTATCCTTTTGAATCTAAGATAGCATGTAACACAGGAAGATTTTAAGATTTATGTTATATTTCTGAGATCACTCTACTCCCTCGCTCGACCAAGCACTGAAGTTAGCGCTTTAGCTGTTTACAACATTTATCAGAAGATTTTAAAGGTGTTGAGTATTAGACTGATCTAGGTGTAGAGTTCAAGTATAAAAAGCGAACAGCCCAACAATCTTGCAGCTCAATGTAAAAACGCTAAAGTATTCTATATTTAAGGGCAATACTAATCGAATAAAATTTCAACAATTAAAAACTGGACCAAGCAGAATTAGGAATAACTCATTGATTTTTATCTTGAAGATCAAGATATGTCACGAATCCGATAGAAATATCGTTAAAAATATGGTCAAATCACTATGTTTGAGAAAATGAACACTCTTAGGAGTAATCTCTATCAGGTCATTAGAAAAACACTGCGAAGGATACAACAGATCTGTAGTCTACAACCTGGACAGTATTCATAAGAAATGAGGGAGAGTATAAATTTGAAAAATCAAGAAAGATATGTTCAGTTAGTGAATACAAGTCCTTAATTCGTAAAAGCTCGAATTTCATTATGCAAATATTATAAAACAAGAGGGCCTCATTTAATTTATTAAATTGCCAAAGAACTCTCATACGCCTTAAAGTAAAAATCAAAAAAATAGGATGCCATGATGCCTTGGAGCATTTAAAAATTGATTGAGGAAATATTTTTAGATGCAAAATAAAATAGATTCATGACAATAGAACGATTAATAATCATGAAACTAGTGCATTGTGAGTGTAAACTATCCATTCGAACTTGTTTTGCAGTGAAGGAATTATATAGACGAGACCTATTCCAGTCCAAATTGCTCCAAATGACATAGACACAAAGTTTACAATTGCTTGTTTTATTACAAATGGAACCACATATATCAATAGAACAGCCGGAATAGCAACAACGATCAGTCCAATAAGGAATAAAATAGCTGATTTAACATTGGCAAATTTCCATAAACCTACCATATAGTAGGTATCTTTTTGCTCTACGTTTTTCAGAAGGATAAATCCATATATAATTCCAATAGCAAAAAACCCATCTATAGTTGTCTTCAGTGATTTTTATTTGAGAATAGCTTCAGTTACAGATTTATTGCAAGCTTGATTGATACTGTCCAAATAGATTTGATCTATCGGCCTGTTGGCAACATTTAATTGATAGTTAGCGATAGGAATTGCAAAAAATAGAATGCATATGATAGTATTACATATAAAGTACAATGCTTTGTATTTCTGATTAATAAGATTTGCAGCTATTTCATATAAAGATTATTGAAGTTTAAAACGATATAAGACCAGAAAAAACAGACCTAAGAATGCTCCAAAAAGTACTTGATCGAGGCTATGATCTCCCAGATACATTCTCGAAAACATTACTAAGGCTACAACTACAGTCCAGATGAAAATAAAAAATTTCTTGGCCCCAGCTCCAAGGAAATCACTGAAAAGTGGCTCATACAGAACAACTATGCCGAAAGAATGGCCGCTGGGATGACCAAAATCAGTAGGACAAAACCAATCGAGAATTGTTATTGTGCCGTCAAACCAAAAGGGTCTAATTTATTGGTATATTTGTTTAAATAAAGCCATGAAGTAGAGACCACCCATAAAATATATGAGATTGACGAATACTAATATTTTCCTTTGGCATAAAAGGTACTGTAGCGCAAGTATTGGGATGATTATGATATGGTTAGCTAAGAGAGAGACTACATTTTAAAAGATGTTATAGATTTAATCTTTGTTTGCTTGTATGTCGTAAATGCCATCCACTCCCAGAAGGAAAAGATTGCCGCGCATGTTAATGTTGAGAATTAAAACGATAATTAGGAATATAAAGGGAATAACTATTCCTCCGTTTTTAATCCACCCCTTTAATTCTTGATTTTTCTGCTACATTTAAATTTATAGAACCCACGGATAAATTCATATATATTATTTTTTAAATATATGACCTGTGAGCAAATTTTTAATTTTTGTATCCAAGAAAACAGCTATTAAAGTTTTTATTAAGAGTAACTCTGAGTATCCCATATTCTTATAAAGCCGACAATTTACTGAGTTATAATTTTTTTGATTTTGATAATTATAACGAATCATCTCATGTATAAGCGTACAAAGGGATTAAAAATTTGAAAATTTGATGTGGCTGAATTTAATTTCCTCAAATGATAGAGATTCATATCAGTCAATTATTTATCTAATAACAAATAGGAATTAATATTTTCATTATTCTTTAATCCTTCACAATGTCTATCAAATAATATTCAAATCATTTTCTGTTGATTAACGTTTTCCTCGGTTTTGAGGTTTCGCAGTTAAATAAATTTCTGAAGGGACCATTTATTAACTTTTTATGGCTTGAATCATGATGAGTATCACATTTTGAAGTGACAACATTTAATTAATCTTGCTAAGAAATGCTTTATTTTATTTGAGTAATTTCAGTCTCAAATAAATGTATTCCTTCATCATAGAGTTGATGCACATTAAACCTCACCTCTTCAGAATTAACATTTGATTATTAAGTTTTGGAAATTATCAAAGATAACCTTTATCTGTAATTCTCAACACAGATATTGAAAGTTTATTCATCTACTTCTCCAACTATATCCTCAATGTTTCCTTCGATGTCCAATTACATAGCTTTAAGAGTTTACTTCCAATTGCTTTCGTTCTATTCTTAATAGCTATTTCTATCAATATTAATCCACTCATTTTTTAGTTTAAGGAGTGAATTGATTCCTTCCTATCGACTTTCACAAATAAATTGTTCTACTTTTTCATAAAACTGCTGAATTTCTTAAATTTTTAAGTTAAATAATTACTAAATTTATTTTTTATTCTTCTAACTTGCCTCAATTATTTCTTAGACATTATAAATTTCACTTAAAAGTATCTTTAATTCTTTGAATTGTGGATGCCCTTGAAGATGGGAAAAACTTGTGCCCGTTTCCTCATTTTTTTCACGAATGCTACGAATTGATGATTACTGTTATTTTTTTATTGGAAAGCCTTGATTTTTAAGCTTTTTAGCACATTTTTCACAATAATATAATCTTTACCCTTCGATCTGAATATTAAAACAGCCAAACTCATCTTCATGATTTTAGCAAGCTCTGAAGCTTGGCACAGGTCCCATTGTTTTTCTACTTTTAGGCCGAGACTTGTTCCGAATAGATTCTTCTGTTTCATTAGGGATCTTTTTTGAAATTGAGTGTGTCTGCCGACAGGCAACATTACTAATTAAAGGCTAATTCTCTTTTATCGCTTGCTTTTGAACTTCTTTGAGATGGCCTCTCGTGTGAGAAGTTGATCTTTTGGGTGTTGGCTGTTCGTCATTTTGCAAAAGCAAATGATTTAGTTCTTTGATGGGTTTGTTAATTGTAATTTACATTTAACGAATTATTACATTTGAAATAAGTAATGAAATTTAAATAATTCATTCATTTTTATATAAAGTATATTTTATTATAGCTTATTGCCAAGCGTTTTATTGAAGTTATTAACAATATGTCATAATAGGTCATGCACACTGAACTAACAAAGCAATCACATCAACCCTGGTAGTTGGGGAGGAACTCTACCTCATCATTGAGATAGTAAAACAATACACAAGGGCGTAATTCGTCATTAGCAATGGTTTCGAAATTCAGTGAATAAGTCTCAGTGCCTTTTTTAAACAAAATTGTTTTGTCTAATAAGTTAATTTTAATTCCAATTACATCGCCTTTCGAGAATTTGAAAGCCTAAATTATTTAATAATATACCTTAACACTGTTATTATGTTCAATTTTTGAATGACTCCAACTGCCGCCATTTGCACTGATCATGTAAGCACCATGTCCGATGGAACTAAAGTTAAATCCATAATTTTTAGTAACGACAACATTCTTGTGGCACATGCCTACTGCAATCCAATTGGATGAGGATTCTTTGATCCTAAAGCCAAAATGTTTGATACTTGCTCCTGATTCGAGGTGTGGTTCCATCATTGCAAATTTGTAGCCTGAGCTGTTTGATGATTTAACCAGGTTATCTTGAATTATTTTAATATCTGCATGTTTAAAAGTTGGACTAAACTTAAAACTATTTTGTTTCCAAATACTGGTGCCCTTTAGTGTTTCCTGAAGTTTCACATTATACTCTTCTAACTTCTTACTCACTTATTCTAGACTAATCATAAGCTGCTTTCTCATGTTTTAGTTAGAGACATTGAGTGAATTGACAATATCATCCTCGCCAAGCTCTCCCTAATCATTTTTCATGTCTATTAATCCAGTTATTCGCCTGACAGCTAGGATATATTCTTTAGGTTCAGCATTGATCAAATTTATCACCTTAAAGGCTTGCTGTATTTCGTTCATAGGATCAGTGTTTTTTAATTTCACTTGATCAGTTAAATAAGAATAATAGTTGATTATGGAATTTTCAATAGCTTTTAAACTATTACCTATTGTTTCCTTAAATTTGGTAAAGTTCTTCATAAGCAAAGATGTACCATAAGCGATTCTTTGAGATGAGAATTGATCAGCTATAGAGCGATGTCGATATTAAATTTATTAGGCTTTACACTAACTGCCGCTTTGGAGACCTCAAGCATCAGCAATCGCAAAGGCTTTGTGCTTTATTAGCATGAAAATACTTATGCTATTTATGATTTTCTTCGACACAAGCGCAACAGCACAAAAGTTGTTCTTGACAACCCTTTCCCAAACAGACCATATTGAGTACTTCTCCATAGTGATATCCTCCTCGCAAGCAGGGGAGATACTCTGCCTTGGGCGTCTCTTGCATTTCACCAAGATTATATTACAATCTGATGTTTTAATTACTTAGTTATATATTTGAATAAGAATCATTTTCTTTAATAGATATATTTTACATCTTCATGGAGGGTCCACAAATAATGGAAATTTTGGTTGATAAACTATGCGATCATCTACCAACTGAAAGAATTAAATTACTAATTGAGAGTGGGTTTGACGAGTGGGAAACTATTACCTATATGAAAGGAACGTAACTTGTGGAGTTGGGTTATTCTCCTGAGGAATGTATAATTATAATGGTTGCTGTGAATGCAAACGCTAAAGAAGTTGAAAAAAGATAGATATTTTCAGAGGAAGCCATGCAAAAGGTACTTGCTTTAGCAAAAGATAAGCAAAAAGATTTTTAATAAAGGGTTAGACTAGAGGAAGCGTCATAGAAAATGCAGAAAATTAAAATTAAATAAGAAACAGTGCAAGAAGCAGAGGACGTCAAATAATTTGTTGACAAATCCATCACTGAAGCTATTCTCCTCAAAGGAGTCACTCTTAAGGGAAAAGAAAAGGTCCCACTCAGCAAAATCACATTGATCACTTTAGAAGAAAAAGATATTACTCACATAGCTTAGATGAGCAGAGTTCCTCAACTTCAAAATCTATATTTGGGTCATAATCATATTTATCATATCGAAGGATTGTAAAATTTGCATAAGCTTAAAATACTTAAACTGGAAAGTAATTAAATTTGCAAAATAGAGGGTCTAAACAATCTTTAGACTCTCGAGCAAATCTTTCTAAACGATAATCATCTTTCCAAATTAGAAGGATTGACTAACAATAAAAATTTGCATTTTATTAATATTAGCAATCAAAAATCAAAAAGATCACTCGTTTTTGAAGAATAGACATGCAGTGCCCTTGGATATTGCCTGGAAACTATGTATTGTGATGGAAATCGAGTACAAAATATCTCGAGTAAAGAATGACTAATATAGGTTTAAAGGACTTAAAAGTCATTAATAGCCTCAGCCTAAAAAATAACTCTCTCAATTAAATGGGGGATCTCTCGTAACCACTAGGCTCTATGGAAAGACTTAAAATTCTTGATTTTAGAGGTAATGCTCTTGCCAATGTTCCTAAATATAGAGATTATATAGTTATTCTAGCGAAAAACCTATGTATATCCTTTTTTATATAGAGTAACTTGATACGAAGAAAATCCTTCCAACTGAACGGCAATATTTAGTTAAGTTATACTCACTAAAGCATGCCAAACAAATGAGATAATAAGGTCAACTCCCAAAAAAGGCTCCTCAAAAAGGTGAAATGGAGCTGCAAGTGACAAAATTATAATAGGGATCAGGTCAATATGTTCACGGATCTGATCTTCGAGGTAATGCCCCCTATGCTAATACAAAAATCCACAAAAAATGATAATGTTTAAGATTGTTAAATTTTACAAATATTGATCATTATCGTTCACTGGATGATGTTGTTCATCATCTGATTAAGCTTACGCTTACTTTTACTGGTTCCGAATTGAGACACCATATTCTTCTTATGTTATAAACTCCATTTTTGCACTTTAGACTCTGTTTACTGTTCGTTCACTGCAGTTGATCGCATATCTATCATTTTACTCGGCAACCACTTTACTATTTTATCGTCTTAGACAACAGCCACGAGATATCTTCCAGGGAGTTCTACTCCCCTCTGTGATTACATTTCTAAAATGCGACTACTCTCTTCTTTCTTCCAGTTTCTAGCAGCTAACCTACCTTCCCTAGTTCCTCTCATTTGGTTATATTGCAGAACATAAATTTATTCCTGGTTCTCTGCTGATCTATGAGCCATGTTGTTGATATGTTTAATAATACAAATAATAACAAATTAAGTGGCAATTTTATCTCTCAATATTAGAAGTGTTTCAAATCAACTTGATTTTTATATGCCCTCATATTTTGAGCAAATTAACAAAAAAGATGATTATATTAATTCCTTGTGTAATTACAATTAGAATTCAAAAACATCTTGAAATGGTTGAGTTAAGCAGATTGATATTAATCTTTTCATTTATATAAAGAATTTGTTAATCAGAAAGTGTTACTGAAATTATAGTAGTTAAAAGTAGGAGTATTTGGTTGATGCTACACGTTCCTGCATTCGTGTCCGTTCAAATCATTCACCGAACTGATGTTGTTCATCAAATATTTTTCCTTTATTGCCTAAATTGATCTCGAACCAGGCTTATTCATACTTGCATGCAACGTTTATTCCATCGGTAAATTGGGATTTATTATATGAATGACAGGGTTGGGTTGAATTTCTGGAATTAAGTGAGGATTTTATTGCTTTTTAAACAATTTTACAAGGACTATGAGCAAAACTAAAATGAGTGCTCCCACTAAAAGAAAGATGAGTTGAATTAAAGGTTTATGATTTTTAGATTATCGAAATTCTCTCAATTATTAATTAGTAAGTTGGGGATTTTCTGATTCCTGCTATTATAGTTGGTTTATTGATCTTTTGCTTCTATTCCTGTTTGCGCTTTCTTCGAGAGCCTTTTCTTGCTCTTCTGATAAGAGAGACTCATCAGCTATACGATCATTTTCTTCAGAATTTTTATTTCCTCTTCCCCTTTCTCTTTCCCTTTCTCGATTAGGTCTCTGACGATTACGTTCTCCGTTGAGTGGATTTGGATCTCTTTGCGATGAAACCAAAATTTGAATGATAAAAAAGAGAATGAGTACAATGCCTACTTTTCTCATTGTGTTTTCTCCAGCAATTAGCAATAATAATTATATTAGCAGAACAATTAAGCTCTTATCTCTTCGAATAATATAAAATAATCACAATGTTATCATAAATTATTTTATCTATAGTGAATTTCAGTTTAGGTTTTAAGATAGTTTATATGAGTAGAACAGTCAATGTTGATACTGAAGGAGATAATATCGGCTCTTAAAATATTTCAGTCAATTATCCAATTTGTGGTATTAATAAATTTGGAGAAATGCTTTGTCCAAACAAATATTGTAAAAAAAGAAAATAATCAATCTTCTGTTTATTCAATATCATGATTTTTTGTTTATATGATAAATGGCTCATACGTGTATTTTTTATTTATGTATAAACTATCTTTTGACATCTTATCGTCCAGTATTAAGGATAAATTCACGAGGCAGAGATAAGATATAAACATTTAACAGTTTAAATCCAAATACATTGAATAACATGAAATAGATATTTCAAAAATCATTTTATAACTGCATACATCTTGTAAATGTCTGGGTCTTCTTCCTTTACAGCTTGCTTTTAATTCTCACTTAAGTTGACCCATAAACGCTCAATTAGACCTAAAATCGACTTTCCAAGGGAATCACTATCATATTTTTTTGCCTCTTTGTATATATTTTTAAATCCTATTAGAGTTCTAATCTCACATACGTTTTATCTTTCAGTTATCGAAAATGCTCGAATTCCTTTTGGCAAATTTCCATCTCCTATATAAATTAGCTTTTCTTTTTTATTCTTGCCAGCAGCCTTTTACACCTGATAGAAAGATATCATTGTTCCTGGACGAAGTTTGTCTTTCGATTACAAGCTTTCCCGAGAAAAATCATATTGATAGCAAGGGAAATAGCGTTAATTCTGAAACAGCTATCTTTTCTCCATCGTTTTTGGAGATGTAAACGCAAAACCTGGAGAGAATAAATCTACTTAAATTTTGATTCCTACTTAACTCATCTCTTGAACAGTCTTCATTTCCTAAGTGGCTAAGCGATAATAAATTTTATGTTGTGTGTTATTGAAGACAATGGCACTGACATCATTTCCGCTGAACAAGCTTCCCATAATAAGAGTTATAATATATTGATATTAATTACTGGATAAGTTTTTGGCAAAATAATTCTTCATATTTCAGTATTTAGAATATTCATAGTGTCTAATTTACACTAACAAATTGCCAAATTAACCAATTTAATGGTCTTTAATTATATTTCAGCTCATTAGTTTATTAGTTGTCTTCTATTATATTGATGGACTCCTCTGCCAGTATCAATTAAGACTTAAGGACATTTGATCATATCAAAGATATTATATATAATTCAACTTTTACTGATATATATATATCTTGGATATGAGTTTCATTGAAAAAGACAGATAGTTACGTGAAGAATTTCTAAAAATAAACAAAAAGGCAGCCTATGGAACTGCAGGATTTAGAGACCTCGCGGTCAACATGCCATTCGTATTGCTCAATTTACTCAGATAGCTTTTAGAGTAGGAGCATTTGTTACCATCCTCAATCGCACATCCCCTGACCGTAACTTGGGAGTGGTGATTTCAGCCAGTCACAACAAGAGATAAGACAATGGAGTGAAAATAACCAACTTCAGGGGAAACATGCTTTAGAAAGACTATGAGCCTAAAGTGGAAGAGTTTGTGAATTAATAGAATCTATAGGTTGCAGTGGCTAATTTTAAATCCTATCTCCTTAAAAAAGCATTGACAGTCTATGAAGCACCCGTGACAGTTTTTATTGGAGGAGACACTCGTCCTTCGACTTAACCACTTTTGGATTTGATTACTCTTGGAATTGAATCTCAGGGAGGTAAAGCTTTAAATTTTCATGTAACTACCACTCCTCAGCTTCAATACTATGGTACTAGTTTTATTAGCTAGTTTATTTGAATAATGTTCATCTCAAGAGAGAAATTAAGGATCCCGAGGAAATTAGAAAATAATTTTGGATAAATTTCAGTCAATATTTCATCAAAAGCGCCACTTATCTTGGGTGGAAGCAAGTTATCCATCGAACAGTAGATTGTGCTAACGGAGTGGGAGCCAAAGCTCTTCCATATTTTAGCCATTAAATCAAGGAATTCATTCAAGCCTAAATTACTAACGGCTCAGATGATGAATACCTCAACAAAGATTGTGGAGCTGATTACGTTAAAACCAATAAACTTTTCCCCAGAAATTTTGTCAAAAAACATTCTGATTCATATTTATCATTCGATGGAGATGCTGATAGAATCGTGTTTTAGTACATCTAATTTAATTTAGCACTGAAACTGAGGGAAAATTGAATCTGATTGATGGCGATCGAACTGGTACTGTTTTGACTGAGTTTTTCAACAGAATATCAAGCGAATTAAAAGCAAAAACAGATAAATTAAACAGCAGTGAAAACTTATTCATTAACATTCCCACTTCACCAACGATCGGATTCATCCAAACTTACTATGCTAACTATTCATCTTCTGAATACCTCAAGAAAACATTTGGAATGTAGCCCGTCTTTGCTGCAACTGGAGTTAAAAATCTTCACTAAAAGGCTGAGCATTATGACATCGGTATTTATTTTGAAGCAAATGGACATGGAACTGTCATTTTTAAAGACGATTATTTATAAAAACTGGAAGCTTTGCTCACTAACCAAAAGTTCTTGCTGGAATCCCCTGCTGTTGCAGAAAAGCCTTAAATAAAGGAATAACTTATTTCATATTTACATTTTCTCGAGTTTTATGTTAATGTTTGTAAATTGAGCAATCCATCAGTTGGAGATGCTATCTGTGTGTTCTTACTTTTTGAACTAGCCCTATTTTATCTAAAGAAGGATTACAGAGATACTCTGAAACTTTATAAAGACTTGGAAAGCTTAACTTCAAAAATATCAGTTAAAACTAAGGAAAATCTAAGAGTCACTGAAATTGAGGACAAAGTCGTGGAGCCTAAGGGATTGCAAGACAATATTGAGGAAATTCTAAAAAAGCATCATGGAAAGAAAGCATTTTTGCGAGCCAGTGGAACATAAAACGTGCTGAGATTACACGTTGAAGCTGAAACTCAAGCTCAAGTTCAAGCCATAACAGCATAAGTTCGAGAACTAGTGCTTCATCATCCTGCCTTAAATTGATTTCGATACAAATAAAATCATCCAAATTAAGAAAGATTGAACTATATATATCTTTGCAGAAAAGATAAAATTTGCTTTCATTATCTTTACAGTCAAGATATTTAAGTAAGTAAACACTAAAATCTATGAAAGACCTTTTTTTTATCAAATAATTATAACCTTTTATTAATTATTTTAGGGACAGCGATTTAATTTAAATAAAAAAGTTGTACCAACAAAATCCAAATGGTTCAATGAAAAGGACATTTTAAAGACTAGGCTTATCAAGGAGTAGAAGTAAGAGTTAAAGTCGCTTGCGCTAAAGTTCGCGTCTTTATTTTGAAAACTTTATTGGCTGAATTTTACCTCTGCTGGTCTGGAATTCTCATCGCATATCCTGCTTAAATATGTAATATATGTTAAATTAACAAATTTTAAAAATCAATAAATAAACCATCATTCAATTAAGGCTTGTTGTGTTAGTTTCCTTTCATTTGAAATGATTTTAATAACATTATTTTAAGTGTAATATTTCTAACCTCAGTTAATTCATTCAAATGTTTTAATATTTGAAAATGTGGGCAAGATTTTAAATTTAGTGAGCAATTTTCAAATTACTGACTGCACTTGTCGCTGGCAATTTTGGCAATTTTCTTCCTCTTTAAATTTTATTTTAACTACTGCCAGAAGTTAACATTTGATTTTAGTGAAGATTTGCTTTTTGGGCTATCACTATTGTTGATTGTTCTTTTAGTCTTTCATAAGCTTTTCTTGGATATGTTATTATATCTGTTTTTTTAAATTTAAATAATAAACTTATACAAATAAGCAACATGACTGTGATTAAAATGATAAATTAGCTTCCTTCAAACAAATCAAATTAATTCCGATGAAACATTATCATTAGCTCAGATATTTTTTTAATAATTCCAATTTACTGATCTGTATTCATTTATTTTTTGATTTCATATTTTAATACGATCATGTATTTTAAAACATTGACAATTAAATATTTATGATTTTTAATTATAGCTTATTCTAATAGTTGTGATGACCGAACATTATTGGCAGCGATACAAACAAGACATTTCCAAATAATATATGGAAAATCCCGATAATAAGTTTTGGCAGAATGTCAAGAAAGATCTCGCTAGACGTAATGAACCCAAACATCATCTTTAACTCTACTCCATGTGCAAATCATAAAACCCATACATTAAGTATCCTTTTTATCACTTAGACAAGTCAAAAACTCTCCAAATATAACGACCGAAACTGTAGCATAGCTTATTTGCAGAGACAAAGCATGCGAACTTCAATATTGTCTTTCAATCATGAAGATTGCAAATGAAAACAGACGTAGAGTAATTGAGTAATTCACTATTGATTTAGTTTAAAGGGATGTAAATAGCAATATGACACAATGTGGAATTGTATCCGTAGCGAGCAATTGCGAATTAATAAACGTGAAGAATAGTTACGTGATCTTGTTTACGGTATAAAAATTGCCACTCCTGAGGCGCCAATCAAAGTGAAAATATAAAAAAAGATGGTTTAGTAGAAAATTCAATACATATGATAAGTATTCAATAAAAATAAATACTGTCTAAATTATCAGGGGAAGTTGCTATCATTTATATGATTTAATTTACCAGTTGGAAACTGACTGGTAATATTATACTCTGTGTATTAGCAATTATATGTTTAGGAGGTGATTTAATTATTTTCCAGTATTCAATATATTTATAATGATTTATTTGGATTGATGGATCATTGATTGAGATTTTATCTTTCTTATTGTTTGTGCAGGTGGTTCCCTTGGGGTGTCTCTTCAGTTCGCATTGTTGTGGTTATGCTCTCATGTACAGGTAAAGGTGTGGACTCAATACTTTCTCGAACCGATTGGGGATCCAATGAGGACCGATTAAGACCAAGATAGTTATTGTGGAATTCGTCATCGACTGTCAGCAGGGTCTCTTTGTTCTATCGTAGTGCTTGTTCACGAAGAGTTTTTGATTGTTTGGCCCAGGCAATAATTAGGCCCACAATCATTATCGCAGCTATTGCAATGATAGCAATCCACAGAATTTCCTCGCGTTTCTTCTATTCATCATCCTCGTCATCGTCTTTATCCTTATGGAAATCAAGATTCACCTGGAATGTAAAGTTAGTGTAAGGATTCATAGCAACTATCTGTACTTCTTCTTGAGCAATATCCAACTCACGTACATTCAGTGTCAAATTTTTGAAAAGAGTTAATTCAGTAATATTGTAGCCATCTACATCAGTGAACAACATTTTATCAGTTCCGAATGTATGGAAGGCAAAAGATACTTAATTTTCATCGCGCACGAAATGAGCCCCAAATATTCGAAGCATGGGTACGAGTCCATTTATCATGGTATACTCATGAGGACTGTACTTTTCTTAGTAAGTGGAGGCTTCTGCATTGAGAATGTAGGGTACTGAATAAACTGCTACTATTTGGGATGGTGCATCTGGATTTACGTAAGGGACAGCAAAGTATGTTTCATAGCTTCTGCCTAGTTTGTATTTCAAATAGTTTCCAAGCTTCCAAGGGAATCGTTCAAAAAGTCTTTCGAGTTTAAAAGCGAGTATATCATCGTTATGATTGAGAGTAATCATAAGCTCCATGTGGTGCCAGTTTGCCACACTCAACAATAGATAATAGTCCATTTTCTTATCAGCTGCTTCGAATCGATAGTGAATCTTGATGGAATGCACGCGTAGAGGAGTTGGGAATTTCACTTCCTTAGGAATGAATTTAGCCAACTAAAGGTACTTTTTAGAGAGATATATCACTTCTTCCCCATCTGGAGATACCTCGAAACCGAAGATAAATATTGCACCTGTGCGAGCCTCTGTTAAAAATAGACGATACTCGGTATCGCTCATGGCATATGGACGGTGTAAATCAGCAGAACCGATGTAAGGCATTCCAGTGTAGCCTTAAATTTGTAAATCTTGATAATCAATGTAGTCGAGGAAGTTGAGGAAGTCTGCGTTATAAAAGTCGAAGTCCAGTTGGTAGAGGTAAATACCTCCTGCTCGAAGGAAAGGATTGTCGTCGTTATCAACAATCATTAAAATATCACCAACTAATTTAGCATGATTAACTGCCTTGGCGTCAGTAGGATAGGGACCAAAAGTAAAGGATTTGCTGCCAACATGTGAAGTTACGTATACATTTACCGCGGTTCCCAATTCGCACAAAGACAAGACGTAATGTTGTTATTCTCCCACAGCTATCTTGGTGCAAATCTATCCCTGGCGTTAGGTGGGGACAATGTTGATAAAGCTTATGGAATCATTATGTGTATTAGTTCTCAATATCGAGAAATACTGTTGTGCGTAGATTCCGTCGATAGTGGACTCCATATCATAAATAGATCTAGCTTCAAGAAGTTCACGGGTCTATTGGACATGATTGGCGAGATGCACTTTCTTGCCACAGTCACTGCAATTGAGATGATAACGCAGGACGTTTCCTTAAAACCATTAGGAATCATTTAGGTGGATATTGGCAGAGAAAGTCTTGTTACTCTTGTCAACTTTTATTTTTCCAAGTTATTTTATTTGGGTTTAGTTGAAAGCAGGTGTTGGCTTTATTATGGTCTCATTTGTGTCTAGTATATTGAATTTTAGAGAGTAGGGATCGCAAGTCTCATTTCGGCTCATGGCTGAGAGATTCAGATTAAAGTCTTTGCTGTTCTGCGACCATTAGATATACAGAGTAGGATCTTCGGCAAACACCCAAGCGATCAATTCCTTTTTGGTTCTGATGAACAGAATTTCTTTATTGAGGATGTTAACAGCGTCTACTGTTTCGATAGGATCTGCTACCCAAATATCAGCGTAAAAGGCAGCTGTTGAGTGATATCTTGGATTGATGACATGCACTGATTGATTACCAACGATGTAAAACAATCTATCTGAGCAAATTTAATCATAGTCTCCTAATTTGAAGGGACGATTAATGGACTGACGAATTAGAGGTGGATCCACTCTACGTAAAGGAATCTGCAGTTCGTATATTGTGGAGGCTTTCTAATCAATTATCAGAACATTATTCTGGTTTATTTAGAAATCATAGAGAATATTGTTGGTCTTAATGTGAAAAAGTAGCTATGGCATGAGCTGTTCATTTATGTTTAAAGCAATTAAACCAGTTTTTGTCTTTAAGAAAATCGCTTCGGGGTGGAAACCAGAAATTTTTAGATTCACTGGGGCGAAATATGTTACTCCAAAGAAACGCATCACGAGACTATTTATTGTCATTCGCGGGCTTACTGCATTTGTTTTACCATCAGGAAGATACACATCGCTCAAATGGAAAATTTATACCCGTTTACCATACTCCAACACGACGTAAAGATTATCTCTAGCAATCGCTACACCAGTAACATGATTGGCAGGGTCTCCAAAATAATCTTTTCTACCATATAGAACTACGGATTGTGGAGTGAAAGTGTAGATCATAATGACGTGAGGATCTACGTCAAAAACGACAGCAATTAAGTGTTCACGAGGATCAATTATGTGAGAGGCTGCGATGATTCTACCGTCAATTGAAAATCGGAAAGTGCTAATGGGGTGACATTGTAGATGGTGTGTTTCATCTCTATCGAAGACGTTGATCATGCAACGTATATAATGGGATGTATAGATGGTTCTATCAGCTAATTTTTAAGCAGTCTGCATTAATCCATAGACAGCTTTGGGCTTCTCTTCTGAATTCATTGTCTCTGAGAACATTTAAGAGTAAACTATGCTAGAAACATTAACTTAAGGAGGCCATTAGAAAACAGCTTTATGCTGCTTGTCAACATATTGGTCAGGAAATATAGGTGAATCTGAAGATAACTCTGCTTTGTAGGTTAGATTTGGGCCAAGAAATTCGTAGGCAAGAGGAATTTCTAGTGAATCAGGGGAATCCACGTTAATCTCTGTTCTGGGCCAAAGTCCTGTTTTGATGATGCGAGTATCATTGGGAAGAACATAAATAAAGGTAAACTTCTCAGAACAATTAATCCGCTGCTGCCCTTCACCTTGGGAAATTGCTACAACTGTATACTCCTCGGTCTTTCCGGCCATAGATGCATTTACTGGTTTGACGTCGAGATTTGGAAGACTTATCTTGATGTTAAAACTACTGTATTCTTGGAATACTTGAAGGGTAGTGCCATGCTGATTCCAATGGATAAGGGCAGGACCAGTGGTTGGAGAGTGGAACACGTTGTAGGCGTTTAGGTAAGATAGTGTTCTTCTCGAGAAAATCCAAGTTCGACGTACTCTCTCATCATTTACTTTACTCCAAGCGAGAACAATAACAAAGTTATAATCAACAAAGATTTGCTCAACTTCAGAGTTGGGCATAAGGGTGTATTTGGCAACCAGAGTTGGGGGATATAGGAGGTCCCACTAAAACTGGTAGACTGTATTGCCGTTAGTGGCCACAACATGCAGATCGTCATTGAAGCCTAACCGATCCACATGAAATCGGTTGATGTCGAGCTGTATATCGAACTTTGAGTGTACTGACACATATTGGTTTTGATTGAGTTGAAGTTAATACAGTCCCCTGTTGTAAGCCAGTATGTATATACGGCCTCCAAATACTTGATAGTCTGCAATTGATAGTGATGGTATGTCAAAAAAGGTGTGGTCTATCACATCTAAAAGTTGAGGACGAAGGGGATTAATCATTAGAAAAATCTCAGCATACGTTTGATCTTTATGTTCAGAATCTACTCCATCGCGCAAGATAAATCTAATAAGGTAAGGAATGCGAGTGAAAGGATCCTCTAATATTTAAATTCTTCTCTTTGAGAGGCCATTGTAAGACACAAAAGTGTCAGAGAAATGACTGCCTTTGATAAGTTAGCGAGTTGTCAAGTTGACATAGAGAAATTCGTTATATACAAGTTCTCCCATATGAAAGTAAGCGCAATCCACTACCGCTACGCTATTGCCTGGATACATTATCTAATCCACATCGAAGCAGTGCAAGTTAGCTATGTCTTAAACTTACACATAGTACTAAATGGTCACTCCTGATGATTAATCATTCACACCGATCGCGATGCCGCTGTAGGCTCCCTTCGAAACTAGACCTAAAAATCTATTTTGAGCCTTTATCTTAGTCACCAAGAAATTATAGGAGGCGGGATAAGCTTTTTCGCTGATTTTGTATTTATCAGCCACAGTGATGTGGTCGTTTGCTGATCCGTTGAAAAAGAGATTATATCCTACTTCATGGGAGACATACCACTGAAGACACTTTAAAGATCAAATCTCATCTCCTCACCGATGGTGAGGGGAATTTGAGAGGGGAGAGGGGAGACACGACAGATAGGAGTGGGCGGTTTGACAGCTAGTGTCACTGTCAAAATCACAATCAACAGGTATATCTTCATATCTATATATTTAATATATTAGCAGGATATTATTTTTTGAAAAACCCACTTTAGGCATTCTCCCTTCAATAGAATAGCTAGCTCATAAAAGTTAGATGTGAAGATTTATTAATCCCAAGAACAATATATCATAAATTGTTTCACTTCAGAATTTGAGGATGAGAAAAACAGTATTAGACCATATGAAATCTATGGTCTATGCTTAAATATGATTCTGAATTTATGGCAATGCATATCATGAGAATCGACAATCATTTGGAAGGAATAGAACTAAGATGTTTACCCCACCGTAACAGATTAGTTAGTTGCTTCGTCTCTTTCTCGAAGGTACTACTCACTTCGTTCCAACTAAAAAAGACCGTAATGTCTGCAATTGTTAGTCGATCTCCCACTAAAAATGTACTAGTTTTTAGCCTATCATCAACGACTTTCATCACTTTCAGCACCATCTCACGAGCCTTTTGCACCTGCTCTTCTTTTACTTCAATAAGTCCGTTTACTTTCAGAATTAGCACACCCACGGATGGTTAAAGATCCCGCTCCACCAACTCAAACCATTGATTAATTGAGGCCTTATTAGTAAAAGAATTACTTCTTCGAAAGGAGAAGCTGACTTAGATGCAAGTGCTCTAAGAATAGCATGCACTCCAAAGATAAAATCTCCCTGTTCATTTTAAAGTGTAGGTATAGAGAAGAGAGAGTGATGCTCCTGAAACTGTTTGTTCTTGTATCCATAGGTGATTGGTTAGTGAGTCAAAGTTCGACCATAGACGTGACTAGCAAATAGAACCTTGGCAAGTTTATGATTATCGGGTGGACAATATATCTTCATCTTAAATATTATAGACTCATTCTTAAGGTAAGTTGATCTAATCTACAATAAAATCATAAAGTCACTACTCAATAGTATTTTGGGAGATTGCATTAATAATTTATTCTGAGGACTAATGAGCAATAATCGCCCAATTCGAAGAAGAATTTCCTATGCACCTATCATAGTAAGTAATAATGATGCTAAGCAGCTTCTAAATCCATTTGTTCATTAGATTACTCTGATGCAGAACCCATGTCCATGGATAAGAAATTAAATAGAGTTAAATTGAACAGAGATAAGCTTCCTTATTTTCTCAGCAGAAAAACTAACCAACAGAGTAGTCTCACAATTTAAGAGCAAGTTAGGGAGCCGTAAATGTCAGAAGAACCTCATCCACCAGAGGAACCAAAATAATAAAACATTAGATAATTGTTGAAAAAATTAAGAAATCCTTCAATCGTCAAGTTGTAGTTTCAAAAGGAGACGTTTAAACAGAAGAGAAAATTATAAATGAAAGTGCTTAATGTGGGTAGCGTTTAGAGCGAAGATACTCAGCCATAAAATAACCGTTTGGCTTACTTTCCCAACATAAAAACATTTTAACAGTTCACTAGGATGTCTAAAATAAATCCTCTACAAAAATCTTCACATTAGACGAGAGAATAGATTGAGGAAGAGTGGAAAAAATATTTGGATAAATATCATCTTAATATTAACACTATTAAGCCGATTTTAAAACGAATCAATGATGCCAACTTGCCTCCCTATAAAATTAACCATATTGAAGGTACTTTGGAGAAATCGAGTAAAACTAAAAAGAGCCTGATCTTTAATGAATTATAATCTAATAGGCACATGCGATCCTTTACCAAGAGATAAACATACAGGAAAAGAGGTGAAGAGCGAATGAGTCCTAGTTAATGGGGCATTTCTTTAGTAAAAAATGAAGATCTTGATGAAGACATCATCTATAAAAAGATTGAGCATGACATTGCCACAAGTAAATCAAAAGGCAGCAAGAAAGACTACTTCGTATTTGGTCTTTCATAAACTGCTGGTACTTCCCCATAGGCTATACTTAAGATGAAATTCGATAGTTATAAGGACTTTATCTTCAGAATAAATTTCACTAATGGTTTATATGTCAAGCATAAAGATGAGGGAGATAAGTCTCTTAAAATCTTTGTTGGTTTTGGAAATAACTCAGTTCTTGTCAAGGGAATTATGCGTCGGAGGTTTTGGTGGCAAATAGTCGACAAGATGAGCGAAGATGTGAATTTTGTATGGACTCAGTTAAAAGTTTCAGAGTTTTTTAAGGGACAAATCCATAGCAAAATAAAAGTAAAGCATTAAAAGCATAAAATTTGCCTACCATAAAGAGACTCTGTGATATCGAATAGCGATAATGATAAGGATTTAAACAAATTAATTATGTACGGTGAGAATATGCTGCTTTGGAAGAGATATAGTTAAAAGTATAACAAATATTAAGAAAAAGGTTTTGATTACGGTCTTCCCAAAAGAGTGAATGGCCTTTTAAAAAAGAAAGCAGTGAATTTGATTTAAAATTCAGCAAAGTTAAAAATTCACAATCATTTGCAATTCAACTACTTTCTTGGTAACAAGAAAGCCTTATTTTATTCAATGAAAAAATACTATTAACTTTTAAATATCAATCCTTTTACAAAAATACCTTTAACGTTCCATATTACGCAGGGACTTCAAGATCCTGAGTTTTTAATTTTTTTATAAGAATTCGAAAATCAGAAGCTGAATAAGAATAATGATAAAGATTTCAGAAATGTTTGGATTATCAAACCAGGAGAACTAACTAATCGTGGTCGGGGGATTACAGTTTGTTCAACTCTCGATGAGATTAAAACTCGAATAAAAGCAAAATAACGCAGCTCAAACGGTACTGTTCGAACCTATATTTTGCAAAAATATCTATAAAAACCCCTTTTATATCAGAGTAGGAAGTTTGACATACGTCATTATATGATGATTACATGCCATAATGGTCAGATGAAAGGCTATTGGTATGAGTAAGGTTATATCCGAACCACTTCCAGTGAGTACAACATTAAAAATACAAAGGATCTTATGACCCATTTAACGAATGATGCTGTTCAGAAAAATGGGCAAAATTATGGTAAATTTTAGATTGGAAATAAGGTTTCCTATACAGATTTTCAGAAATATCTGACCAATCATGTTTCAGCAAATGTTGATTTTAACGAACAAATTTTGCCAAAAATGAAGCAATTGGGCACATAAAGTATACGGGCAACTTATACTATGCTGGATCCAGAGAGAAAGGAGCATAACTTTGAATTATTTGGACTTGATTTTATGCTGGATTAAGCACTGAACGTCTACCTCATCGAAGTCAATACCAATCCCTGCTTGGAAACATCTTGCCCATTACTCACTAAAATCATAACTCCACTCGTATAGAATGTTTTTAAGTAAGTAAAGAAATATATAGAATCGGACTAGACCCACTCTTCCCTCCCCCCTCGGAATGGCCAATCCAAAAAAAGTTTCACCTTGGCAGCAACGCCCTCTAATAAAACAAATTTGTTTTAGTGTTTGACGAACTGTAATAAGGTGCTCAATTGAAATAGCTCTATAAAAATATTACGCGAATCGACTAAAGGATGGGTGACATTTTCTAAGAGTAGTAATAATATCAAGAAGATTAAAAATAATGGAGCGATGAATAGTAGCCAACTAAAAAATAGAAATGATCAGTTTAATATTCAATGATTGAAATAATAATTTTGTATATCGACAATAAAAATATGAATAATCAAACTGAAATTGCTGTGACCGCAACAATTTAATTTCTTTTGAAGGAGTTTAGGCAACGGTTGAAAGTTAAACAGTTGATGTCCTTGCTGCCTGCTTTCAATACAACTGGCTTCGAAATGATAACCTTCTAAATAGTTTATACTGACAAAATAATAAAGCCAAAAAAAGTTTAAGGCTTGAAGGAAGATGAAATGGCAAAATCTATACCGTTAGATATTAATGCTAATTTTAGAATAGATCAAAGAGCAATTTAGCAATAATAGGAATTGTAAACTGGATAGCTTAAGGCACAGGCTAGCGAAGTTATAGATAAATCAGAGATTTAGAAAACAGCAGAATAACCTCTAAGTGCATCCACAAAAGGAGTTTTTGCTTTGAGTTAAGTCATAGTTGAGAATAAGGAAAGATAGCTTGATTCAGAGATAACTGAAATTAAGAAAAATCTATATTTTAAAAGAAGACTGATAAAAAACTGCGAAGATTAATCAAATCAAAGATTATCGTAAATTTTGAACAGAAAACCACTTGAACTACCAAATTCTGATTTTGCCTATGATTTTACAGGAGACTTGCTTCTTAAAAAGAAACCATTATTCAAAAATTTAACCATACTTTCACAGTAATCATTGATTAAATTAGGGAAAAAACACAAGATATAAGCCAGTCTATGAGTGTAAAGAAAGCTATTGATAAAGGCGATGATGAAAGAGATTTTCTCATCAGTCGAGGATAGAATGCTTCGAGAGAAGGCAAAAGGCTACTTTTTGGAAATTCCGGTAAAAGACAACTTTCACATTTGCCCATCATTAAATTAAACCAAAATACAAAGGTAATGAAAGGACTATATAGATTTCATAAAGCAATAAAAGTCTCCTTGGGCCAGATACCTCTAATTATACCTTAAAAAGTTACCAGTCAAGGGGAGATTGCTCTTTTAAGCACCACTCTGAGATATAAAAAGAAAGAACATAACGATTATACTCGCTTAAACGCAGCTCAAAAGTGTCTGAATTTACAAATGAAGATGATGTTTAATAAAAATCGACCACGCAATAACCCTTATAAATTCGAAAACAATCTAAAAGAATGCAAAAATATCTGAAAAAGCTTTGCGAAGATCGATCAAAGTAGTTATTTGTGTAGTTAAATAAAAGCAGCAACTTTAATCGTTTAAATTCTCCGCACGATTACTCAGTCCATCGGTACTATAAGTATAATTTTGACTAATAAAAAAGTCGAATATGTGAATCTTCTCTGATGAATCTGAAGATCAATATGAGTCGTTATAAATAATGATAATTTAAAATCTCCTTTCTTGTTGATATTATAAGCCCTATGTATGTAATTTTGACTATCTATCTGCTATTTCATTTGATAAGATTAATTTTATTAATTTTTTGTGTTATTTGTTTTAATTTTTATTTGTAGGGTGAACTTTTAGATATATTTGCCTGTCAAAGTCAATTGAGTTAAATAAAAGATACTTATAACCCAAATATTGACTATTTTAAAAATTAACATTTATGATATAGTCTTATTAATGCAATAATTATTTATACTTTTTATATCTACTTTCTATAAATTTGTAGTCCAAACCACATCATCAAATGCAATAAAATGTATCTCCAACAGTTCATTCTCTTCTTTAAATGATTCAAGATCTGAATAGGGAACAAATGCAGATATATATGCTCAAAATTAGACACCAGCAGTAGATTCTTTAAATTTGGCATCCTTATTCATCAAAGTCAAAATGGTAAAATTTCCCTTTTTCCCCTGCACATTTACTGAAATAGACCTCATAGTAATCATATTATGGTTTACCTAATACTTTAGAATCTTAATCTACTATATCAGATGAATTATTACTCCACTTTAATTTTGCAGTCTGCTCTGATCCATTTTATACATTGTTCAGAGTTTGAAGAATGATAGACTTAACAAAATTATAAATCTTTATTTCAATATTATATCTAATTAAGTGCTATTATAGATGTTATAAACTTTAATTAAATTTATTTCATAGTTTACAATTATAAGCAAACTCTTATCAAATGAAAATTGATAATCAGTGATAAATGGTACTCTGTGTCACTGTTCGACTATCTGATAACTTTATAGATGATTGAATCATAGACGCACTTGTCGAAAGATAGTTCATTGAGTGAGGGATATATGTGTGCTCGGCTGTGTTCAGTGAAAACCTATTGAATCTAAATTTTTTCCTATTTCGACTGGCTCTATCATAGTATTTAATCCACTTTTTCTCATTGTCATAGCGCACTGGATACTGCGCCTGAGATGAGAGAAAGTTAAATTTGTTAATAATAAAAGGATAGCGCTGCTCTCTCGGCATCTGCAGTAAACAATTAGTTTCTTAACATAGCCCTCTAGCAGTATCCTCTTTGAAATTTTTATACATCATGCTGTTTTTGATAAATTAATTGATAAAGACTGCATGTTGAGAGTCGGGAGAATTGGCCAATTTTAAGGATTGCACCTGTGGCTCAGAAATAACTAGAGTTGGGCTGGAGCCTGCACGCTTAGTGAAAATTGGGACATGGGCTTTTTATTCACGAATGCTATCCTCTAGGATACAGGTAATCAATGATATCGCTTTTATTCTGATTTATTTTTACCACTAAAGGTAATTTTTAGTGTCACTGTTTACATAGGTGAGATATTCATTGAGACTAGGATGAAACTGCGAAAGCTATCCATCATATTCAACTCGATCCTATTCAACAAATACAATCACTCTTTCTGTTTTATCGATCAAGTTTAGACATTTTTTGGGGAGACCGACGATATAGGGCATAAAGGATTACTGAGCTGGCTCAATTAAATGGGGAGGCAAATTAGGAACATACATATAGCACCATTTAAGAGGGAGGATCATTCGCATTAATGACTCAATAATCAGAGTTGTTAAATTTTGATTATTAGAAGTAAATATGATCTGCTTCTCCTGCAAAATGGCAGATAAAACCAGTCTGAGAGTATTTGTGGAAAAGGGAAGGTGGAAGATATATGAAATTTCATAGAAAGAATTTGCATAAAGCTTATAGAGATGTACAACTTCTCTGTTGGATGCTTTTTCAATTAGAATAGCCTCTCCATTTTTATGTTCGTTGCAGCTTTGAAGGTAGTAGTTAAAGGCAAATTCCATAGAAGGCATAATCCTTCGACTTTCATGGTTTTGACGCACAGTTATATACTCCCATTCATCTTCTCGCTTATTTTCAAGAAGAAATGTATATACCTTGTATAATCCTTCATTTATTGAATATGAAATTATCGGTTCGGGCTTTTTTAGTTCCCGGAACACCTTCAATAAGTTGACTTGGATTTTATAATAGGGCAGTTAACTCAGTAGCACAAGACATTTTGGCACGTAAAACTATTTGAAAACCTCCCTGGATGGTGAGAACATATTAGATTATTTACATCTCAGCGGCGCCTTTTAATAATATACTTGGGCTGTACAATAAAATCTCCGACCATCGCTTTTGGTTATTACAAAATATTTCCATCTTTCCTCGAGTGGAGGATTACTAACTTTTTATATTTCGACTGTATTCTCGTTAAAGACGTGTTTGCTTTTTAAATCTGGAGAATAAATGGTTCGGGGAAATCTCATGACCCAATTAGTTACACCTGCAAAATCTTCGATGAAAGTTAAATGTGTTTTGAGTTGTTCGTAGGTGGTGCCAGCTGTCTAAACATATTTGTACGAGGGATAGATAGAAAAAGGGAAGTTATCATGAGTTTAATAAACAATATATATAAAAAATATGGTGTTCTTTTGAAATACCATTTTTAAGAAAGCATACCAAGAGTCTAATGTTTTTAAGCAACAGAGAGCATCATGGATCATGAATATAAAATGTGGCCTTGGCTGGTGAATGTCGTAATAAGATAAGCTATGAAACTGTCATAAATTGTAAAACCAATTGGGATGAAAATAAAATTAAAGACGCTCTATCTTTTAATTATATTTAATTATTAGACAAAAAATAAATGAAGATAAATTTTAAATGTTTACGTGTTTATCCCATATTAATGCGATAAGTGAGTTGATAAAATTTATATATATTTTGATTTGAGAGCAGCTCATTATTCTTTTATATTTACGATGGAGAAAGAGGAAGAAAATAAACCAATCAACTTTTATGATATTAATGCTAGCTATGGATAGTTTAACAACATATTCCCTTCATAATTCGTTCATGAAGGCAAAATATATAAGTCTAATGAACACTTCTTTCAATCTAAAAAATTTGAAGGCACACCCAAAGAAATTTATGTTATTGAGGCACCTACTCCTGAGGAAGCTTTTGATCGAGGAAATTAAAGGACACAACCACTTAGGGCTGATTGGCAAGAGGTCAAGGAGACTGTAATGCGGATCGGACTCAAATAAAAATTTGTGCAGAATAAAATATTATTTGAGAAATTGATTGGTACTGGAAACAACTTAATTGTTGAACACACTGTCCATGATAGTTATTGGGGGGATGGAGGAGATGGATCTGGAAAAAATCGACTCGGACATTTACTAATGGAGCTGAGAGAATAATT
>Ga0302268_1000452_pt1 | contig 25710 bp, 18 predicted proteins | sample III_Bog_E2_1_FD_194554 | JGI IMG/M metagenome (GOLD analysis project Ga0302268, IMG submission 194554) | Peat permafrost microbial communities from Stordalen Mire near Abisko, Sweden - III_Bog_E2_1 | ecosystem: Environmental > Terrestrial > Soil > Wetlands > Peat | place: Sweden: Abisko... | reverse complement strand
AACTATAAACTATAAACTATAAACTATAAACTATAAACTATAAACTATAAACTATAAACTATAAACTATAAACTATAAACTATAAACTATAAACTATAAACTATAAACTATAAACTATAAACTATTTTTCCAGCACAATTGTCGGTTTTACAATTTTAGCAATGATTATTTTTGTTTCAGGGTCCAGATCCATCAGAATGGTGTCACCTTCAACTACTTCACCTCCTAAAACTACATCAGCCAGACTGTCTTCAAGATATTTTTGAATGGCACGTTTCAACGGACGGGCTCCAAACTGAACATCATATCCTTTATCGGCAATATAATCTTTAGCTGCCTGAGTGAGCTCAAGATTATACCCCATTGTGGTTACACGACTGAAAAGTCCTTTTAATTCAAGGTCAATAATCAATGAAATGGATGCTCTGCTCAATTGTTCGAACATGATAACATCATCTACCCTATTCAGGAATTCAGGAGCAAAAGTACGGGTTAACGCTTTTTGAATGACCCCGCGTGAAAATTCAGAATCCTTTTCAGCAGTTGATGGAGTACTAAATCCTACACCTTTACCAAAATCTTTCAACTGTCGCGTTCCGATATTGGAAGTCATGATAATAATCGTATTTTTAAAGTCAATTCTACGACCTAAACTATCAGTTAACCGTCCTTCATCCATCACCTGAAGCAAAAGATTAAACACATCAGGATGAGCTTTTTCAATTTCATCCAGTAATATGATTGAATAAGGTTTTCTGCGAACTTTTTCTGTTAACTGGCCACCTTCTTCGTATCCAACGTATCCCGGAGGTGCACCTATTAAACGGGAGACACTGAATTTTTCCATGTATTCGCTCATATCTACACGGATCAGAGCATCCGGACTGTCGAACATGAATTCGGCAAGCATTTTTGCCAGGTGAGTTTTACCAACACCTGTTGGTCCAAGGAAAATAAACGAGCCTATTGGTTTACTCGGATCTTTCAGTCCTATACGGTTTCGTTGTATAGCTTTTACAATTTTATTGACTGCTTCGTCCTGTCCGATTATTTTTTGTTGCAACCATTCTTTCATTTGACGAAGTTTAAGCCCTTCTGCCTGTGCTATCCGTTGAACCGGGATACCTGACATCATGGCGACAACTTCAGCTACCTGTTCTTCGTCAACCGTTTCAGGATGCAGTTGTGCTTCATCCTCCCAACGTTTCACAGCATCTTCCAACTGATATTGCAATTGTTTCTCCTGATCGCGTATTGGTCCGGCCAATTCATATTTTTGTTCTGAAAGAACTTTCAGTTTATCTTTTCGTAAATCTTCTATTTTCTTTTCAAGCTCTTCAATTTCTACCGGAACAGAAACTGTACCAATATGAACCCTTGAACCCGATTCATCAAGGGCATCGATTGCTTTATCCGGAAAACAACGATCGGTAATATACCGTTCGGTCAAACGAACACATGCTTTAATTGCGTCCGGTGTATAACGTACATTGTGGTGATATTCATACCGGTCCTGAATATTTTCTAGAATCAGCAAAGTTTCTTCTGCCGTAGTGGGATCGACCATCACTTTTTGAAACCGACGTTCCAATGCTCCATCTTTTTCAATACTCTGACGGTATTCGTCCAGCGTTGTTGCACCGACACATTGAATTTCACCTCTTGCCAGTGCCGGTTTCAACATATTAGCGGCATCAAGCGAACCGGGTGCACCCCCTGCTCCTACTATCGTATGAATTTCATCAATAAATAAAATGACATTAGGATTTTTAGATAACTCGTTCAAAATAGCTTTAATCCTTTCTTCAAACTGTCCGCGATATTTCGTTCCTGCAACAATAGATGCCATATCAAGGGATACTACACGTTTATCAAAAAGGACCCGTGATACACGACGTTGAATTATCCTTAGTGCCAGTCCCTCAACAATGGCCGATTTACCGACTCCGGGATCACCTATCAACACAGGATTATTTTTCTTACGCCGGCTTAAAATCTGTGCCAGCCGTTCAATTTCTTTGTTACGGCCTACTATCGGATCAAGTCGGTTTTCTAATGCCGCTTTTGTAATATCTGTCCCAAAAGTATCTAAAGCAGGTGTGTCGCTTTGTTTTGCCCCGGCGGAAGGATTCGATTTTTTCTTATTTCGGGGATCATCATCATCATCATCGTCATCCTGAAAGTTCGAACCCATTTGAAAATCTTTTGGTTCTTCAATATATGCTTTAGCCTGATCGTAAGTTAAATGTTCGGCAAGCAATACATCACCTGCCAGATTATTTTTCTCTTTTAAAATAGCCAGCAATAGATGTTCTGTATCGGCAGTTTCTGCAGATAATGAACGCGTTTCAAGTTCCATTATTTTTTTAATCCGTTCCGTACTTTTTAAATTCGGAATTTCGGTTCCGCTGGGATCAAGGTCTGTACGAATCTGACTCTCAATGATTTGTTTTATTTTCAACAGATTAACATGCGATACGTTTAAAATATCGATCGCTTTTCCGTTCCCGTTTCGTAAAATGCCCAACAACAAATGTTCAGGTCCAACATAATTGTTGCCTAAACGTTCAGCTTCCTGTGAGCTATAGAGTAGCACATTGTGCAATTGTTCCGAATAGTTTACTGTCATATATTGTTTCTCCTAAATGATTAGTTTACAAAAATAGTAAATAAAGAATAACTATGATGGCTGATTTAAATTTTTATTATACGTTCACTTAAGTTTCAGCTGGATTAATAAATCATTATCATAAGTTGTGCCAAAGTTTTATCAAAAACAGTACCGAAACAGAAAAGTAATTAAAACCGGTAATTTTGGCAGTAAAAAAGGACATTCATCTGAAAAAAACAATATAAAATTGATATTTAAAGATGATTGAGCCATTTATTCTGCAAAGTATTTAATTTATCAATAAATAATTTCTACAACTTATTAATTTTTTCAGTAGATTTGCGGGCTAAAATTGCTTCTTATCATTTAATTATACAAACACCATTAAATACAAATAGTTTATGACTGAAAAAGTTTCTTCTCTTCGCGAATCGCCTGTTGCCCGTTGGACTGCATTGGGTATCGTTTCATTTACCATGTTTTGCGGTTATTTTATTGCCGATGCCATGAGCCCGCTTAAACCAATGCTCGAAAGTCAGCTAAAATGGGATAACATGGATTACGGTATTTTTACAAGTGCCTACGGTTGGTTTAACGTTTTCCTTTTAATGCTGATTCTGGGGGGGATATTACTTGATAAAACCGGCGTCCGGTTTACGGGAATTCTTTCTTCATCCGTTATGATCATTGGTGCAAGTATGAAATTTTTTGCCATATCTCATTTTTTTCCGGAAGGGATGGCTCCTATTTTAGGAATTAAAGCGCAGGTAATGTTTGCTGCTTTAGGATATGCAATTTTTGCCGTAGGTGTTGAAACTGCCGGTATTACAGTATCAAGGATTATTGTAAAATGGTTTAAAGGAAAAGAAATGGCTTTAGCAATGGGTATGCAGGTTTCTTTTGCCCGTTTGGGAACTTTGTTGGCCATAGCAATTCCACTTCCTATTGCCAATTATTTCGGAGATGTTTCTATTCCTATTCTTTTTGGAGCTTTGTTACTTTGCATCGGATTAATTGCTTATTTGGTTTATGTTCGCATGGATATTAAACTGGAAGCTTCTGAAGCCCACATTGAAAAAGAAGATGAAGAACCTTTTAAAATGTCCGATGTGCTTATGATTATTACTAATAAAGGATTCTGGTTAATTGCTCTTTTATGTGTTTTATTCTACTCAGCTGTTTTCCCATGGATCAAATTTGCTACTGATTTAGTAATAAATAAATATCAGGTAAATCCCGATTTAGCAGGTTTAATTCCAAGTGTATTACCTTTAGGAACTCTATTCCTAACCCCCTTCTTCGGTAATCTTTATGACAAAAAAGGTAAAGGGGCAACCATTATGATTATTGGAGCTGTACTTTTGATTTTTGTACACGGTATTTTTTCAATTCCTTTTTTAAATAACTGGATCCTGGCAATGGCTGTAACTGTAGTGCTGGGAATTGCTTTGTCATTGGTACCTTCGGCAATGTGGCCATCAGTTCCGAAAATTATACCTGAGAAACAACTTGGTACAGCTTATGCATTAATTTTCTGGATTCAAAACTGGGGATTAATGGGCGTTCCATTATTAATTGGAATTGTTTTAAGCGCTTCGAATCCAACTGTCTCCCATGCTAAAGTTGTTGTAAAAGATGCCATCACAGAGACATATACACAAATGCAACCTCAACTTAAACTGAATAAAATCGATTTTGACAAAGCTGTAGATAAAACAACAACCCGTTTGATTGATCAGGTACTTGTAAATACTGAATACAAAGGGATTCAGGATACTACCGGTTTTGCAGCTTTTAAGAATAAATTAGTAGCTGTCAATCTTCAGTCTGTCAGAACCATGCAACTTGTTCGTGGAAAGGTAAAGATGGAACAGGTAGTAGAGGATGCTTGTGTAAAAGCAAGTTATGATGAAATTGACAAACAAAAGATCGCACTTCGATATGATTATACAAAAGCAAATCTTATCTTTATGATTTTTGGTGTTTTGGCATTTATTGTTGCCTTTATGCTAAAAGCCGAAGATAAGAAAAAAGGATATGGACTGGAATTACCAAATATGAAAAAGTAAGATATTCAATCCTGTATTTTATAGGAAGAGACACAAAATTTTGTGCCTCTTTCTTATTTTATTAGTAATTCAAAGAATTTATTGATATAACTTCATTTCTAACACCCAAACCCCCAAAGGGGTTTAAGAGTGGACTTTCACAAGCGAATTACAAGTAGAAAATTTTCAAATACTGCGTCTTAAAGCCCCCCTTTGGGCGTTTGGGGGTCAATACTAAAATAACTGCAAAAAAGAGTGTATTATAAATTTAACAAATATATCAATATTTAATCCTTATTACTACTATAAAACTTGTTGTAACAGTTTGTATGTCAGACGACAACAAATTGGATTTTTCAGCACTTCATAGTTATCTTTTTGTTGTTCGATCTCTGATCGTGGAGACTTAGTACGATAAAAAACAGGCTTTCAGATATAAAAAGAAACTGTTTTTTCCTGTCAATTTTAAGTTAGAACCTGATCAAAATAGTTTTTATTTTTCAAATTCAAAAAAAAGAAGTATTTTAGCATTTCAATTCGCAAAGATAAATCAAAGAATAAACAATATGGAAACCAATGCATTATTAACTGAAGTGCTGGCAAAAGCTCAAATCTGGCTTGATGGCAATTATAACGAAGAAACTAAAAACGACATTCACCGTATGATCGCTTCAGATGATAAAAGTGAATTAATTGAGTCGTTTTATCGTGATTTGGAATTTGGTACCGGCGGTTTACGTGGTATTATGGGTGCTGGCACCAATCGTATGAATATTTACACGGTCGGAGCTGCCACTCAGGGGCTAAGTAACTATCTGAAAGCTCAATTCCCAAAAGTAAAGCAAATTAGCGTGGTAATTGGCCACGATTGCCGAAATAACAGTCGACTTTTCGCAGAAATTTCTGCTAACATTTTCTCGGCAAACGGAATTAAAGTTTATTTATTCGATGACCTCCGTCCAACTCCTGAAGCTTCGTTTGCCATCCGTCAACTTGGGTGTCAGAGTGGTATTATTCTTACAGCTTCTCATAATCCGAAAGAATATAACGGATACAAGGCATATTGGGACGATGGCGCACAAATGATTCCTCCACACGATGTAAACGTAATTACGGAGGTGAATAAGATTGCCAGCGTTGACCATATTAAATTCGACGGGAATCCAGAATTAATTGAAATAATTGGTGAGAAAATTGATAAAGCATTTATCGAGAATATTAAAAAATTATCTCTATCGCCTGAAGCTATAAAAAGACACAGCAATCTGAAAATTGTTTATACTCCTATACATGGAACAGGAGTAAGATTGATCCCAAGAGCATTAAAAGAATATGGTTTCACGAATGTAATTCATGTACCCGAACAGGATGTGGTAAGCGGGAACTTCCCGACAGTAGTATCTCCAAATCCCGAAGAGCCGGCAGCCCTGGATATGGCTGTTAAAAAAGCAATTGAGGTTGATGCGGATATTGTTATGGCTTCAGATCCTGATGCTGACAGACTTGGTGTTGCATTGAAAAACGATAAAGGTGAATGGATATTGGTTAATGGAAATCAAACAGCTCTGTTGTTTATCTATTATCTCATCCGTCGCTGGAAAGAACTGTGTAAATTAAATGGCAATGAATATATAGTAAAAACCATTGTTACAACTGAAATCATTAAACAAATAGCTGAACGTAATGATGTAAAAATGTTCGATTGTTTCACCGGATTTAAATGGATAGCAGCTGTAATCCGCGAAAATGAAGGCAAAATGGAATATATCGGTGGTGGAGAAGAAAGTTATGGTTTTCTGCCCGAAGAATTTGCACGAGACAAAGATGCTGTATCATCGTGTGCCGTAATGGCAGAAATATGTGCATGGGCAAAAGATAATGGTAAAACACTTTTTGAACAACTGCAGGATATTTACATAGAATACGGTTTTGGAAAAGAAAAAGGCATTTCTGTAGTTCGGAAAGGGAAAACAGGTGCAGAAGAAATTATTCGGATGATGAAAAATTTCAGTGAAAATCCTCCCAAAGAAATTGCCGGTTCTAAAGTAAAAATCATTAAAGATTACGAATCTTTAAAAATGACGAATATGGATACCGGTGAAGTAACCGACCTGATTATGCCTGTTACAGCAAATGTTCTGCAATACTTTACCGAAGATGGTACTAAAATTTCAGTACGTCCTTCAGGTACAGAACCTAAGATAAAGTTTTATGTCGAAGTCAGGGGTGAAATGAAAAACCGTTCGGAATTTGAACTAGCTGATGCAACTGCTAATAAAAAAATAGAAGCGGTTCGTGCATCTTTAGGCATTTGATTTAAAAATGAATTATAAAAAATAAATACATTGATTTAAAATTGTAATTACAGGTAAACTTGTCATTATTTAAATCACATCAATTATTGAAATTTATTTTTCATTTTAGCTTATCCGTAAATATTAGTCCTGATCGTTTATAAAGACTATCAGGACTTTTTTTATTTTATCTCAAAATAAACTAGCCGGAACTGATTATTTATCAGTTATAAAATTTCCAACGGATAGTTTTTTAATCACAACTAACGGATAAGGTTGCTATTTTTCAGTTAGATAGAAATTAACCGCATGTTTTAATCTCCTGAATTCTTATAATTCATCATTGGTTCTACCTTTTATACTTTTTGAATTTGGGTAATTTTCCTTATTCGATATTTTTGCTAAATAGATAGTCTACAGTAATTTAAGAAATTTATTTTTAATGATTATCCACAACAGTTCCTAAATCTTCAAAGAAATGATTCCAATGTTTCACTGAGGCTGGAATAGTCAAAATGGAATTTGTAGGATTCAACCGGATATAAGAACAAGTTGTTGATATTCATATTAAGTTTTATTCGTTTATACACTTAAAATATATTTTCACATTCTCCTGTTTTTGTTGAATTTTTCTTGTTATTTTTGGTCATTTGTCATAAAAGTTTTATTTTTGCAATCAATTCCGGAAAGACTTTTGTACACAATGAAGATCAAATAGTCAGATACGGTTTTAAACCTTTCAAATGGAGTATTCGACATTCCGGTTTACCGAAACCCTTCAAATGGACTATGCGACATTCCCGTTTACCGGACCACAGAACACGGGACATTGAACGTGGAATGTTTATTCTGAACCATCAAATCATCTACCAATTCCTTCCATTTTATTTATTCAGACTTGTTTCAAGCTTTTTTGATTCTTGCTTCAACCTCCGGGGACGTATTAAGTCTCTATCATAGATGTTTCAACTCTCTATCAGGGATGTATCATATTAATATTGATATGATACATCCCTGATAGAGAGTTGAAATAACTATAGTGAAAATTTAAAGCGATCCCGGAGGTTGAAGCAAGACTCAAACAAGATAGAGCATACCCTGAAAGAATGAATATAAAATTAATAAGGTCTTAGTGAAATTGAAAATCAGGGGAAGTGAATGTTGCCGGCATTTCGTGAATCTTAATGTGACATTCACTCATCAAAAAGCAGATTTTGTCGAAGAATTGAACTCACAAATGTAGAATAAAATTTGAGAAATCTAAATACTTTTCTGTTAAATAAAATGATTATCCGCATAAACTCCAAAAACTTCAAATACTTAATTCTGTTACTTTAGTTTTATAATTCCAAAGGAATGGAAAGTGAATTAATGTCTTCAAATTTAGATGATTGCTTCAAATAAGTACACATTCCGGATAATTATAATTTAATATTATATTTTTATTTAAAAACATTTTAAATATTATGGCGATGTTTGTTGTTTGTTGCAAGTCGAACGACTTTCAATCAAAAGTGTATTTGGTAGATTCTAAAATTATAAATAATTTCTGATTTAAGTTTTTTTTCAAAACCAACCTTTGCAGATTATAAAAAAACAAGATATAATTATAAATGATTCAAAATACAAAATTATAAATGGAAGAAGGATTTACACAGCAAGTCAGGTTAGTTTCCTGTTTTAATTGTTCTACAATTTAATGTTCTTTTGCACTATTCTGTAATTGTTAAATAATTGGAAATTTGTATATTATCAATCAATATTGGACTATAAAAAACGATTAAGTGACTAAAACAAGTATTTCAGTTAATTATTTGTGATGAAATAAAAAATATTTACAGATATTTAAATCAGATTTCATGTGATAAGGAATAATTAACTATATTTGCACAAGTTTCAATTTGCATATTTTATTAAACTAATTGAAAGGTAAAAAAAAAACAAATCAGAATCAATCCGATGATTGATTAACTAAAACTAAATTCACTATTACTATATATCCAAACTCTAAAAAATTACGAAAATGTTAATTGAAAACGAAAAAACCAAATTAAACAAATTAGATGATAATCTAAGATTGCTTATGAATGAACCATTTTACAAAGTGGGTAAATTCACATTTGATGTAGAAAAGCGGCTTCTTACCTTTGAAAACGAATCTACCAAGCTCACAAGTATAGAGTCGTATTTACTGGTTTTGTTTGTAACAAACAACAAAATAATTTTGAAAAGAAGCTATATCTTAAAGACGATCTGGAAAGATGAAACTTTTTATAGTTCTAGAAGCATGGATGTATACATTTGTAAATTAAGGAAACTACTAATTAAAGATCCCAAAATAATGATCATTAATATTCATGGAAAAGGATATAGAATGATTATCGATTAATATCAACTCATTCATTAAAAACAAATAGTAACATGTTGGATTTTATATAAAAAATATATATAAAGTTCAGTTTCATTGTATCAAACTGATTCATTTAATTTGGAGCAATATTCCGGAACTAAGAGAATGAAAATTGTGATATCTTTAAGTGGTTTTGCATAATTATAGATTCTGATTTTATTATTTAAGCATCAGGACATGAATGTATCCTAAAAGACAGCTTCAATAATTCAAATGGCATATAAAATGAAAAGACAAAAAAGCATTGTAAGTGCTTTATCAACATTCTTCTTTAAAAATCTATTTCCCGAAAAAAAAATCAAAATTTCACTTGCAGAATGGTCGTTACACAAATCTATTCAATCAGGAGAGATATCGAATATGGATTTTCCACGAATTGCGAGGACTCAATTTGATATTGGTGCTGTTGAATACGTTAGTGTCCTTTTCGAAACTAAAGCGTCTGTTGAAGATACCGGGTACCTGCTAAGATTAAAAAAAGAATGTGAAAAGTATCACATTAAGTCAAACCTTATTATGGTGGATGACGAAGGTAATATGGGTGATACTGACCTGGTAAAACGAAATACTGCTGTGACAAATCATTTTAAATGGGTTAAAGCTGCCGGATTTTTAGGCTGCCATTCAATTCGTGTAAATGCCGCCGGTGAAGGATCACCTGAGGAAGTTCAAAATGCAGTTATAGATGGATTAAGTAAATTATGTGATTTTGCTTCACAGTATAAAATCAATGTTATTGTTGAAAACCATGGTGGGAATTCTTCAAATCCGGATTGGTTAATCCCGGTTATAAAAAAGGTAAACAAAAGGAATTGCGGTCTTTTGCCTGATTTTGGCAATTTTGAAAATGAGGACAGGTATCAGGCTGTAGAAAAAATGATGCCCTATTCAAAAGGTGTAAGTGCTAAAAGCTTTGATTTTGACAGTTTGGGCAATGAATCAGTGATAGATTACAGAAAGATGCTTAATATTGTCAAAAAATCTGGTTATAAAAGTTATATTGGCATTGAATTTGAAGGTGAAAGATTAACGGAATATGAAGGTATAAAAGCAACCTTGAAACTTATTAATGACAGTTTAAATTAATCTTCTTATTTATTCAATCAGAATAGAACTAATAATAAATTTGTGTGTTTTAATTTTGAGTAGCTCAATAATATAACAGGAATAACGTTTATATAAATAAAACAATATGGATTTTCACTATAATAATCATATTCATTCTGATAACAAATCTTCAAAGATTCATTTCTTACAGTTTATTATGATCTTTTTTGCAGTAATTCTTGGCTTCGTTGCCGAAAATGCAAGAGAAAATTTTGTGAATAACAAAAAAGAAAAAGTAATTGCACAGTCACTTTATCAGGATCTTAAAGTAGATACTTCTTTAATTCAACAAAACTTAAAAGAGAAAGCCTGGATAGAATTAAAATTTGATAGTGTTCAAAACATATTGGAATCGGGAAATTTATATGAAAACAATGAATTTATTTATTATGTTGAAAGGTACTTATCCTATAATACGATCATTACAAGTCAGGACGCTACGTTTCAGGATTTAAAAAGTTCAGGTAATTTCAAGTATATAAAAAAAACAGACTTATACAAAAAGATTTCAAACTATTATACCCTGTTTAAACAATATGAAGATATTTATGGCACTAACAGTTTAGGAGATAAAAATGAATTATCACAAATGGAGTCAAAACTTTTTAATCCGCGGGATCTGATAAGTCTTGATAATAATAAAGCAATTAATTTTTATTCCCTGGCTTTACGTCCTGTCGAAAAATTAAAGCCTATACGAAGAGAAACTGAGTACCTGAAGATTTTATATATTAAAGTGGCAAATGCAAAAAAGAGAACGAGTGATTCCAGATTATTATTAGTTAAGCTAAATGATAATGCTTTAGATATACTGAAAGATCTTCAAAAAGAGTATATTTTAAAATAGATGAACGATTTAAAATTATTGAAAACCGTCAAACCATTTGTGGATTGACGGTTTTTTTAGTTGTGGTTAGAATAACTATCTTTGCAAAACAAAAAAATAATATGATTTATCGCTATCTGAACTATAATCAAGTCCTTAAAACGGAATTTCCGGAACGTGTTCAGAAAATATCTGTCAATGCCGGTTTTACATGTCCTAACCGGGATGGCAGTAAAGGAACAGGAGGTTGCACTTATTGTAATAATCTTACTTTCAGTCCTGAATACTGCAATTCATCAAAAAGTGTGAGTGAACAAATAAAAGAAGGAATAACATTTTTTCATCATAAGTATAAGGCACAACTTTATCTGGCCTATTTTCAGTCATACACGAATACCTATGATTCACTTGAGAACCTGAAGACAATTTATGAAGAAGCCCTCGCCTACCCGAATGTAGTTGGCCTGGTAGTTGGCACACGACCGGACTGTGTAAATAGTGAATTATTGGATTATTTTGCTGATCTGGCTAAAAAATATTATGTTATGATTGAATACGGCATAGAATCAACAAATGATGAAACACTACAATTCATAAACAGGGGCCACGATTATGCCTGTGCCGAAAAAGCTATACTTGAAACGGCAAAACGTGGAATAAGAGTCGGTGCACATATTATTCTGGGATTACCAAAAGAAGAACGTGAAACTATTATTTCGCATGCTGACAATTTGTCGCACTTACCCATTACAGCTTTGAAGATTCATCAGCTGCAGTTGATACGTGGCACCAAAATGGCTATTCAATATTCAGAACATCCCGAATGGTTTCATCTCTACTCTGCAAATGATTACATCAATCTTACCATTGATTTCCTTGAAAGATTGAATCCGGCTATTGCTATAGAGCGATTTGTTTCACAATCACCTAAAGAACTTCTGATTGCACCTCAATGGGGATTAAAAAACTTCGAATTTACTGCTAAAATTGAGAAGCTTCTAATAGAAAGAAATGCATGGCAGGGAAGGTTGTATGGTTGTTTATAGTTTGAAGTCGGGTGCATTCGATTGACCATACCTGTAAATATTTCTCATCAATAGTCATCTGATAATTTAATCAATCTAAAGTATAGTTAGTTATACCATTTTCTTCCAACCTGATTCTATTTAATATCATTCAGATTTACTTCTATTCATGTCCGGAATCTCAGGTTTTTTGTAACTGTCCAATTCCTGTTTTATGTTTTACAATATTGTTTTATAATTTTAAAGTTCTTATATTAAACATAATGAAAGTTTTTTTGTTTTATTCAAGAATAAGCTACCAGAAGCAATGTATGGTACAATCAGGACTCAGTTTTTATTTAATCCGATGATCGATATCTTTACCTTAAAGATGACAATTGCGAACCTTGTTTGACCAGATAAAGCATTCCGCGAAAACGTTACCTAAACAATTTTGAATAGCTGATAAGAATAAATACCCCGGATTTCCCTATTGGGTAGTGAAGGTCAGGTTTTCAATTTATCTATTAGATATTAATTGTTTAACTACAAAATAAAGAGTATGAAAACAAAAATTTTACAATTCGTTGTGGCATTTTGTTTTTTAGGATCTTTGCCTGTCAAAACAGTTGCCTTAAATTACACCATTAGTTTTACCGGAACAGGAGCAAGCACTACAATAGATAGTGTAATTGTTCAGAATCTTACCCAAGGCACCTCGATTACGGTACCTGCAGGAAATATATTGAATTTATCGGATGTGCCAACTGTTATTGAGCCGTTGGATGCAAACGATGAAACGATTCGTATTTACCCGACCTCTGCGGATGGAAAATCCATTGTATCATTTTTCGCTAAACAGGCAGGTAGCACCCAACTCAGTGTATTTAGCATTGATGGCAGAAAAGTAGCCGGGATAAGCATTGATTTGCAGACAGGCAGTAACACGTTTGAGTTATCCTTACCCAAAGGAGTTTTTGTGATTCAGGTTACCGGGAATGAATATGCATATACTGCCAAAATGCTGAAACCGACCGGTACACAGAGTAAACCGGAAATAGTTTATACCGGCACAGAAAAGCCTTCCTCTATGAACCCGCAAAAAACAAAGAGTAACATTCCCGGAATAACTACAATGACATATACCGCCGGTGACCGGTTACTTTACAACGGAATTTCGGGAAAATATAGTACTATTGTTACCGATGTACCAACAGGAAGCAAGACAACGAATTTTAATTTTGTAGCCTGTAAGGATGCCGATGGAAACAATTACGCAACCGTAACAATTGGCACCCAGACCTGGATGGCAGAAAACCTGAAAACCACCCTTTACAACGATAGCACCGCTATTCCCTTTATAACAGATAGTACTGCCTGGACAAACCAGATCACTCCAGGTTATTGTTGGTATAACAATGATGCCGCCACGTATAAAAATACGTATGGGGCATTGTACAACTGGTACTCGGTAAATACCGGCACGTTAGCTCCCGCAGGATGGCATGTGGCTGCCGTTGCAGATTTGCAGACTTTAGAAAATTACCTGATAGCGAATGGTTATAACTACGATGGCTCCACATCGGGGGATCTTTTCGCTAAATCCTTGGCTGCTACTACCAATTGGATTCCTGCCACAGGCAAAGGCACCATTGGCAATGATTTGTCAAAAAACAACCGTACCGGCTTTTCGGCTCTGCCGGGCGGTTGTCGTATCAATGGTGGGTTCTACACTGCAGGTAGCAGAAGTGACTGGTGGAGTTCTACCGGGAGCGGTGTCTACGTTGCCATAAGATGGGAACTAAACTACAACGGCAGTGATCTTGACTGGAGCAGCGGCTATGGTAAGCCCGACGGGTTCAGCGTTCGTTGTGTCAGGGATACATTATCACTTCCGACTCTTACTACCACAGCAGCATCTTCCATTACAACTACCACCGCTACTACCGGCGGAAACATTACGAATGATGGTGGTGCATCCATAACAGTAAGAGGAGTCTGTTGGAGTACTTCTGCAAATCCGACCATAGCCGACTCAATAACTACCGGTGGAACGGGAGCAGGTATTTTTACAAGTGCCCTGACCGGATTAACAGCAAATACTACCTATTATATACGTGCTTACGCCACCAACAGTGTGGGTACCGGGTATGGTGCCCAACTAAGTTTTACAACTGCTGTCACCGACAAAGATGGCAACGTGTATCATACTGTAACCATCGGCACCCAGACCTGGATGGTAGAAAACCTGAAAACCACAAAATATAATGATGGCACCGCTATTCCCTTTATAACAGATAATTCTGCATGGGCAAACCTGACAACACCGGGTTATTGCTGGTATAACAATGATTCCACCACGTATAAAAACATGTATGGGGCATTGTACAACTGGTACGCGGTAAGTACCGGCAACTTAGCTCCCAAAGGGTGGCACGTGGCCACTGATGCCGAATGGACCACCCTGCAGAATTACCTGATAACGAATGGCTATAATTACGATGGCTCCACTTCAGGGAATCTTATTGCTAAATCATTAGCTGATACAATAAGTTGGGCAACAGACACAGGCACAGGTACTATAGGAAATGATTTGACAAAAAACAACCGTTCAGGATTTTCGGCTCTGCCGGGTGGTAATCGCGACAGCGGAGGGTTCAACAATGCTACATTAGCCGGTTTCTGGTGGAGTTCTACCGGGGGTGATGCAAGCGACGCCTGGTCCAGGCACCTGGACAACGACAACAGAATACTGTACAGTAACGACTACCTAAAGTACTACGGGTTCAGCGTTCGCTGTGTAAGGGATAATTAAATTAATTATTTTTCTGTTACGATAAACAGATTTCCATTACTTTCGCGAAATAGTTTGCTAAAGTAATGGAAATCTGTATTTAAAAAAGTTCTTTTTTAATATCAAATATTGCACATTCATTTTCATTAATTGAGTTTCGATCTGTATCCTGATTAAGAACTAACATTTCGATTAGAAAGCCCGTATATTTGTTATTTTAACTGCGAATGGAATTCTTTTTCGTCTTTTAAAAATGATAAACGATTATTTGTAACCTTCTAAATACAATAACTTAAAAGCAGGTTGAGTAGTTACAACTACACACTAGTGTCCACTTAAATATTTTAAGAAATAATCTCCTTTTATTTGATTGAGATAATTTAAAACATGTATTATTAATCATTTCATTAATAAGAATTTACAATTTAACTTAGATTGTATTCATCAAATACTAATTATCATGTTGACTATTTATTCTCATTTTCTTGAAATTAAAAATTCAAATCGTCAAGTAACATTTTAGAATGTAATATGCTGATTTTGAATGCTATCAAAGGACTGTTAATACGTTTAAGTTGACACTAGTGACAACTACAATGTATAAAATAAAAACCGCAAGAATATCTGTTAATAAATTCTTGCGGTTTATTCTTTCATTTGAAGAATTTATTTAAATCTTCATTTTAATTTTTCATTATATTTCCTTTATAATCATCAAAAATCCATTTTAAGTGTTGCACCAAATTCTACCGGTCTGCCTACCTGGAAGAACTGGCTTCCCGACGAATTAAAATAAAATGCATTATATTGTGTATCGAAAAGGTTTTTTGCCCAGATATCCATTCCGAAAGCACCTTTGGTTACTCCCACTTTGGCATTCACGAGCGAATAGAAATCCTGTGAGATATCATTTGCTTCCGTCCAGTATATTTTACCAATACCGGTATATTGAACACTTGCCATGAAACGGTCGATAAAGGCATTTTTAAACCTGTGCTCATAGTTTCCACTCAGGCTCAACGTATTTTGCGGAGCATAGGGTATAAATTTCCCTTTGTAATTCACTTTAGTATTTTCAAACTGATTTGTTTTATTATTGAATGTTTGAACTGTGTCAGAGTATGTGGAAAAAGTAGCATTGGCATAACCATAGTTTAAAGATGCACTAAACCCGCTTCCTAAATTAGCATCCATAGAAAATTCAAAACCTTTACTCACTGCCTGGCCTGCGTTAGTAATTTTTCTTCCCAATCCGTTTGGTACAAACTGCGTCAGTTGCAAATCGTTAATATTGATATAGAACAACGATATGCTTGATTTTAAATGATCGTTAAAGGAGAGGCATTGCCCCCCGATTTCATAATTCCAGCTGTATTCAGGTTTATAGGATATGGTTTTTAGTACTGTTTCAGGAGTTGTAGCTGATTGATTACCCTGAAGACCGGCTGTCACCAGATCAGCAATCATTTCCACATTGAAACCTCCGGCCTTGTAACCGCGCGACACAGTTCCGTATACAAACTGACGGTCGCTCCATTCGTATTTCAGAGCAACTTTTGGTAATAATTCTGAAAATTGCACTGCTAAGTTACCCTTCAAAGTATCTGCCATTTGATAGGGTCCATTATAATAGGGTGAAGTCATCAGAACATTTAATGACGTTCCGGTATTATAATTCAATTTTACCTTCTCATAGTCTAAACGTAAGCCAGCAGTTAATGATAGCCCATGAATCAATATATTATTAAAGGTTGATTGATGGAAAATTGCACCACCCATTGTATTTGTATTGAATGTACCCGGTGTTTTCATTATGGTATCGGTAATCAGCATAGAAGGGCCAAAACTTGGTTGGAGAATATCGTTTAATCCATCTTTTTCAAAATAAAATGGAGCATTAATATTCATTTGCTCAATAAATCCGTTGATTCCAAAACTCCATTGATAATCATGCTTTGAATTTGATCTCAAAATGATTTCTTCGTTCTCAGCATTTTGCTTTTGGACCTGCTCCGTTGAAAAAAGTGACAGTGGAGTAAAATCAGCATCCATTTTCATATCATCCGAAAAATACTGATATGATGTGGTAGAACTCAATACAAAATCTTTAGTTTTGTATTGTAAAAACAAACTGTTTGTAAGCGTTGACCTCGTATAGGTACCCTGGTCATTGAAATTTGGCAAAGCAGTTTTCTTTGTAGAGTCATTATAAGCACCATAAGGAAATGCCGATTGATCTACATAATCGAAATTAGCAGTATATTGTGCTTTAAAGTCAGGTGTAATATTCCAGTCAAGTTTAAATCGTCCTCCTGCAGACGTACTTGCATCCTGTGATTTATGAGTGTACTGATTAATTAAAAACCCATTATCATGATTGTAAAAACCACTGACTGAAAGTCCAAAATTATTATTAAGCTTTGCATAATGGGATACTTTTGCATTCAGATAACCATAATTTCCTGTTGAAACAGCGATTTTTGTTCCCTGGAAATCAAATGGAGAAAGGGTATAGATATTAACAATTCCCCCCATGGCATTTCGTCCGTAAAGAGTTCCCTGTGCTCCACGCAATACTTCAATCTGGTTTACATCAAAAAAATCGAAATCAAAAGTTGATTTATCAAAATAAGGGACATTGTCGACATACAATGCAATAGATTGCCCGCTATTTCTCGATCCGTAACCTCGTACATAAGCTGTGGTAGACATAGCCGATCCATAATCTGGAATGTAGAAGTTAGGAACCGTTCCACTCAGGTCCCTTACATTAGTGATTTGAGCAGCATTAATTTGTTTTGAATTCAGTAAAGTGGAAGAAACCGGTGTTTGTTGTGGTGATGTTTCTTTCTGTGGGTTAATAACCACTTCATTAAGTTTAACAACAAGTGTATCTTCCTGATTTTGTGCCATAGACATCAGGCTAAAAGAAACCAGAACTGATAGTATAAATTGCTTTTTCATTTTCATTTTTTATTTCAATTATATTTAATAAGAATAAGGTTAGTATCTGAAGAACAGACACAAAATTACGCCTGAAAACAAAATGTTATTCAGAAGTGAATTCAAAATTCAATTGAATTATTTATGAAACTGAAAAAGGAGGGGGACGTGAAAAATCGACATAACTCAGGCCATCCGAAGTAGAAAAATTTAATTCAGATGTGTTCGTTATTTCTTTCTCAACGAAAGGTAAAATAGATTGTTTTTTTTCAGGTGTGATCTCCGGAATTTGAAAATCACTGTAAGAGGCTTGATAAACAGCACATTGATTTTGTTGTTCAACGGTTACAACCTGGCTTATGACAGTACATTGATCAACAGTAGAATTAACTGGTTTTAAACCGGGAGCAAATAAGCACAGAACATACCCTAACACCATAAGTATCTCAGGGATAAAAGTTACCAGCAAACCGTTCTGAAACATGAACATAAGCAAGAAAAAAAAATAAGAGCCTCTCATGGGACTCGAACCCGCGACCTATTCATTACGAATGAATTGCTCTACCAACTGAGCTAAAGAGGCAAATACATTTACAATTTAAACATTTACAATTTACAATTCAAGGTCGTTTAAGTCAAGGATATTGCTTTAATATACCCTTTTCGATTTATCGGAAAAGTAAAACAATAACTAAACAACAATGATTTACAATTTTAAATTTACATTTTTAAATGTGGCACAAATATACACTTTTTTTAGTTTTAAGATTAGGTTTATGTAAAAAGAATTTGCTTTTTTCATATTCTCACATATTTCAGATTGAAAATTGTATCTTTGTAGAACTGAAAAAATCAATTAAAATGGACTCATACCATACCATCATAACTTGTACAGAAGGCATTTATAAAGAAAAAGGGAGTAAATTCCTAGCATTTTCAATACCTGTTGAAAATTCAGAACAGGTTAAAGAACTGGTTAAAACCTTTAAAAAAGATTATTATGATGCACGGCATGTCTGTTACGCCTATATGCTCGGTATGGAACGAAAAGAATGGCGTGCCAATGATGACGGCGAACCTTCGGGAACAGCAGGAAGACCTATTCTCGGTCAAATAAATTCAAGGGAACTTACCAACATTCTTGTGATTGTTGTTCGTTATTTTGGAGGAATTTTACTTGGAACAGGCGGATTGACAGTTGCCTATAAAGAAGCAACAGCCGATGCTCTCAACAAAGCCAAAATCATTGAGAAAACGGTTGATTGCGTATTCTCTGTTCATTTCGAATATTTGCTTATGAATAATGTCATGCGGTTAGTGAAAGAAACCAATGCCGTCATCCTTGATCAACGTTATGAAAATGAGTACATCATGAAATTATCAATTCGAAAGCAGGATGCAGAAATCCTACGTTCTGAATTTGATAAAATATCAGGGCTTGGATTTGAAACTGAGGAAAGTTAAATAGAATAAATTTTGATTATTTTAGTTGGGTTAGCTGAAATTGCACCTAAATTTATTAGTAAATACAATTCAATGTCGTTTAGTTATTGTTTTTTTTACAGATAATTCATAAAAGGGTGCATTCAAGCAATATCCTTAACTAAAGGACATTGAATTGTATATGATTAAGTTGTACATATATTCCGGGATGTTTTATAAAAGTAACAAAATGTGGAAAGGTAAATATATTTTTTTGGTTTATAAAATAATATTCTCAAAACATTTCAGCTAAAAGGAATGTTAGAAAAAGATAATATAAAAACCTTATTTTTCCCCCATTTACCCTTAGTAGAAAACCAATAACCCCTGTACTAACCTTTATTCCCTTATTTTATGAAAATTGAATATAATAATCTGTATACGCATTTTATATTCACTACTCTTCATAGACTTCCATTGATTTTGGAAGAAAACAGGCAACGTATTGAAAAATATATGACTGGAGTTGTTAATCATCATGACTGCAAGATGTATGCGATTTATGCAAATCCCGAACATGTACATTTTTTTGTATCACGTGCTCCTCATATGGACGAAGAACATTTGGCTGATTTAGTTGCAATTGCATCAAGTCTTTTTATTAATGAAAACAAACTATGTATTGGAAATTTTGGTTATAGGATTCCGGTTCAGCATTTTCTGTTTCAAAAAGAGATGTTGATAAAGTATGTAAATATATTTTAAATCAAAAGGAGCATCATCATAAACAAACATTTGCTGAGGAGTATGAAGAATTTCTAAAATTCTATCAACAGACAATAACTCACACAAAATAAGGGAATAAGGGTGGTTTTGTGGTAGTTATGTTTTCTACTAAGGGCAAAAAAGAAGAAAAATATGGTACATTCCGGTTTATCGGAAAGGTTTTTTAATATAACACAATAAATTGATAATCAGGTGTTTGTAATTAGTTATATAGTAGGGTAAATAAACAAAAATATGGTTTTATTTAATGCCGTCATTATTAGATATTAAACCTTAGTATTTTCTAAATTTGAAAGAAATAATCTCTAAGAAGTAATTTCTTTAATATTAAGATATTGAGGTCTTTATAATATATTTTTATATGAGATCTTAATCTCACTAGCGTAACCAACAGCCATATGAAATAAACCGGAGTAAACCGACAAATAGTAAATTGAATTTCAATGTAGTTTAGTTATTTTTTTCTTTTCAGATAAATCGGAAAAGGGTGCATTCAAGCCATATCTTTAACAAAACGACATTGATATATAATCTATCTATTGTGATAATCACAGATTCCGATTTCGGAATAGTTTTGTTAATTTATTAATCTTGTAAGTAGAAGTATGTTCCAAAAAGAATAGATTTCTATTCTTTTGAATTTAATATAAGACATTTAATTGTTTTAATTACTTATAATTGTACAATTCAAGATTTTAAACCAATGTTAACAACTTCAATATCAGATTTCAGAAAAGACATTAAGAGGTATTTAGATAAAGTAACTGATAATTTCGAAACTCTAATTATCAATCGTGGCAAGGATAGTGGAGTAGTAATCATGTCTTTAGATGAATACAATTCATTAAACGAAACGCAATACGAACTTTCTTCAAAATCAAATGAAAAAAAGCTTGATGCGGCAATTGAGAAAATGAAAAACGGAAATTCATTTTCAAAAGAATTAATCAAAGAATGAAGTATATTTTTGTAGATGAATCATGGGAAGATTATCTTTATTGGCAGGCTACCGATAAAAAAATGTTAAGAAGAATAAATGACTTACTAAATGATATCTCCCGGAGTCCTTTTTCGGGAATAGGTAAACCGGAACCCTTAAAGTTTAAATACAAAGGATATTGGTCGCTGAGAATAAATGATGAACACAGATTGATTTACAAGATAAGCGAAAACGAAATACTAATTGTAAAATGCAGGTTTCACTATGATTGAAAAAATGAATTTTCACACCCAAAATACAAAAAAAAACCACTATCTTTGTACTCAGAAATGAAAGCGAGAAACTATATATATTTTTTCGAACAAAGCAACTCACAGCAAACCGGTTGCATTGATAAGTTGGCCCCGAGAAATTCAAAAAACCAATGTAAATCTGTTTAGGATTTGTGTTGGTTTTTTTTGGCCCCTTAAATCACCCAAAGGGGATTTAAGAATGTGATGTTTATTTTAATGATATAAATAATAAGAAATTAAAAACTTAGTCTTAAAGCCTCCTTTGGAGGTTGGGGGCTTGAATTAATTAGTCTGACATGTGCAATAACAGTTTAGTATCAATTTCGGATTACAGCAAAGAAGAAATTCTGGCTATTCTCGATTCAGCAGCTGAATTTGAAGCCAATCCGAACCAGAAAATTCTGGATGGGAAAGTGATTGCCACCCTGTTTTTTGAACCTTCCACACGGACGCGTCTTAGTTTCGAAACTGCTGTGATACGGTTGGGCGGTTCGATCATCGGTTTTTCGGATGCAGCCACCAGTAGCTCTTCGAAAGGTGAAACATTGAACGATACCATTCATATGGTGAGTTGTTATGCGGATGCCATTGTCATGCGTCACCCGTTGGAAGGAGCAGCCCGTTATGCCTCTGAAGTTTCACCCGTTCCCATTATTAACGCCGGTGATGGTTCCAATCAACATCCATCTCAAACTTTACTCGACTTATATTCAATCAATAAAACACAGGGAACGCTTGAAAATATGACTATCTGTGTGGTTGGTGACCTTAAATACGGAAGGACTGTCCATTCGCTGATTATGGCCATGTCTCATTTTCACCCCACATTCAAGTTTATAGCACCTAAAGAGCTAAGAATTCCAGATGAATACAAATTGTTTTGCCATAAGAACGACATTCCGTTCACTGAGGTGACAGAACTTAATGACAATTTCAACGATGCGGATATTTTATATATGACCAGGGTTCAGAAAGAAAGGTTTCTGGATTTAATGGAATATGAAGTAGTAAAAAATGTATATACGCTCAAAAACTCAATGCTCGATAATACAAAACCCAATTTACGGATTCTTCATCCCCTGCCCCGTGTCAATGAAATTGATCCTGATGTTGATAAGAATGAAAAAGCGTATTATTTCAGTCAGGCACAAAATGGATTGTATATTCGCCAGGCAATTGTTAGCAAAGTACTCCAGCTAGGAATGAGGAGTAAGGAATGAGGAATGAGTAAGTAGTTGGTAGTTGGTAGTCGGTAGTAAGTAGTTGGTAGTTGGTAGTTGGTAGCAAAATCCAACATAAAAATGATGATACAGATATAAATACAGATTAGAAGTTTTCATCAGGAATAATTGAAATTTCAGGACGATACATATTAATTCGTGTAATTCGTTATAATTAGTATAATTCGCATTTAATTCGCATTTAATTAGTATAATTCGTATATTATGGTGACAGATAAAAAATTAAAAGTAGCTGCATTACGTAATGGTACAGTTATAGATCATATCCCTTCGGATAAGCTATTCAAAGTTGTTTCTATATTACACCTGGATACCTGTCTGAATCAAATTACGCTGGCAAATAACCTTGAAAGTGCAAAAATCGGATCAAAAGGACTTATAAAAATATCCGACAGGGCATTTGCTGAAGATGAAACAAATAAAATAGCATTGATTGCTCCAAATGCAAAGATCAATATCATCAGGGATTATCAGGTAGTTGAAAAACGCCAGTTGAAATTACCGGATGAAATTCGTGAGATAGTTCAATGTACCAATCCGAATTGCATTACAAACAATCAACCTGTAACAACTCGTTTTCTTGTCATCTATGATGAAGAAGAAGTAATGTTGAAATGCCATTATTGTGAGCGTGAAATCAGAAGGGATGAAGCCAGGATTAAATAAAGTCAAATTTATAAACTAAATGGAAGATAATATAATTTCAAAAAAACCAACAGGTAAGCCTCTTGAGAGTGATGCAGGAAAAGGACACCTGTCCTGGAAACCGGGCACATTGATTTACCCGTTGCCTGCTGTTTTGATTTCGTGCGGAAGCAATGAAGAAGAATATAATTTGCTTACCATAAGCTGGGTTGGAACAATTTGTACCAATCCTCCAATGTGCTATATTTCTGTTCGACCTGAACGCCATTCATATGATATTATTAAAAAAAACAAAGAATTCGTCATCAACCTGACTAATGAAAAAATGGCGTATGCAACCGACTGGTGCGGAGTACGAAGTGGAAAAGATTTTAATAAGTTTAAAGAAATGAATCTGACACCTGCCAAATCGGAATTTATTAACGCTCCCATTGTAAAGGAATCTCCCATAAGCATCGAATGCCGGGTAAAGGAAATAGTGAAACTTGGTTCACACGACATGTTTATAGCCGATGTTGTCAATGTACAGGCAGATAGCCGGTATATAAACCCAACAACAGGTGAATTCAAACTTTCTGAAGCTAAACTGATTGCCTATTCACATGGACACTATTATAAACTGGGTGAAGAATTGGGGAAGTTTGGATGGAGCGTAAAGAAGAAGAAAAAGTAGAGCCCCCTAAATCCCCCAAGGGGGGAATTAATAGGGCTTTAATAAAATGAATAACTAATTCTATAAATAAAATTAAGTCCCCTTTGGGGATTTAGGGGCTATTATGAAACACGAGTTAGATCTTGCAACATGGAAACGGCGGGAGCACTATGAAGTCTTTAAGAACTTCGACGAACCATTGTTTGGTATTACCGTTAAAGTTGAATGTTCGGCAGCATATAAAAAAGCTAAAGAATCAGGATATTCGTTTTCAAACTACTACTTATATTTATCCTTAAAAGCAGCGAACGAAATTGAAGAATTCCGGTATCGCATTGAAGGAGATAAAGTCTATTGTTATGACAGTATTGGTGCAGGTCCGACTATTTTCCGAGCAGATGAAACATACGGATGCGGTCACATGCCTTATAACGAGGATATTTCTGAATTTATGAAACAGGCAACTGCCGAAGTGGAAAGAGTCAAAGCAGAGCACGGGTTAAAGTTCCCGTATGCAGGCGAAGATACTATTCATTATTCAACACTGCCATGGGCGGACTTTACAGCTATAAACCATGCCCGCAGACTGGACGCCGGCAGAAGTATACCCAAAATAACCTTCGGGAAAGTGACCCGTGAGGGAGATAAAATGTGGATGCCGGTTGATATTCATGCCAATCATGCTGTTATGGATGGATTTCATGTAGGCAAATTTATTGAAAGGTTTCAGGAGTTGCTGAAACAGGAATGAGGAAGTAGTCGGTAGTGGGTAGTAAGTAGTAGGTAGAAGGTAGTTAGTAGTTGGTAGTAGGTAGTTGGTAGTAGGTAGTAGGTAGTAGAACAAAGAGAACCGAATAGATCGGGATGTTGCAAGCACAATTAGCCGCCCCAAGCCCCTTCCGATAAGTCGGAATAAATGGCAGGGATGTTAAGAGGTCTTACATGTAAAAGTGACTGTAGTTTATTAATATCTTCTGATACCGATCTTTACATCCCCTTTAGGGCATAGCCGTCAAGCTAAGGTTTTAAAGACTGTAAGTCTGACATATTCTAGCCCAAGGTAAAGCCCTGAAGGGGTGAAGCCTTGGGTAATAGAATAGATTATGGTTTTCGCCCTGAAAGGGCAGCATAAAAAACGGGATAATAGTTGATTTACAATATTATATATTGCCCTTTCAGGGCGCAAATTGACTTATTGCATTCTCCCCAAGGCTTTGTCCCTTCAGGACGTCACCTTGGGCTAGAATATATTGGGCTTTCAGCCCGAAAACCAGGTACTTATTAAGCCATTTATTGCTTAGCTTGACGGCTATGCCCCTTTAGGGGCTTGGGGCAGTAAGGTAATATATGCAAGAAGAGTGAGGAGTAAGAGATAGTCGGTAGTCGGTTGTAAAGTTGCAGGTAATGTGTTAAAAATGATGTATCAATTATTAACAAATTAACAAACAACTTACTTATTCACAAGGCATTTACTAATCTATCGGAATAATATTAAACTGAATATCATGATTCATGAAACCTGATTAAAGCATTTTAAATAAAATATCTAATTTTTCTCTTTAACTCCAAAAACAACTAACAGAACTGTCAATGAAACTTTCCATTCTTCATCTCAACGACTTAGACATTAAATTGGTCGAAAAGACTTTTAATAAAACCCTTAAACAATTGCAGGAAGGGGATTTTAAAAGTGC
>Ga0302268_1000450_pt1 | contig 25722 bp, 16 predicted proteins | sample III_Bog_E2_1_FD_194554 | JGI IMG/M metagenome (GOLD analysis project Ga0302268, IMG submission 194554) | Peat permafrost microbial communities from Stordalen Mire near Abisko, Sweden - III_Bog_E2_1 | ecosystem: Environmental > Terrestrial > Soil > Wetlands > Peat | place: Sweden: Abisko... | reverse complement strand
AGAGAAATTAATAATAGTTTAAAATGAAAGACGAGTGCTACGAGTTTCTCAAGACTGAAACAGGAAAAGTCAACATAGTGGGTTTCGGTTCTTATGGATAGGTGAAGTTAGCTCGAAATATTGAGAACAAAGAGATCGTAGCAATAAAAATGGTTTATATAGGCATATCCAGATCTACAATAAAAATGCGAAGGAATAAATCGACGTGCACCATAAACTAAACCATCCCAGCATCATCAAACTCATAAATTATTACTATGAGAAGTAGAAAAATACTACTTATATGGTGCTGGAATATGCGTCCGGTGGAAGTCTCAATGAAAAGATCAAATTTGGTTATGGACAACTCGGCAAGCAATTGGTCAGGAAATATTTTAGGGATATTTGCGAAGCTGTCCAGTATTTGCATTAAAACAACTATATGCATCGCGATATTAAACCCGAAAATATATTAATTACCAAAGACAACCACGCCAAACTGTGCGATTTTGGGTTTGCTTCCATACTTTAATACCGGAGTACACTCTGCGGGACCTATGAATATATGGCTCCAGAAATGATCCAGAAGAAGCCATATGATTATAAAATTGATATATGGGCTTTAGGAATTTTGCTGTTTGAACTTATCCAAGGATATGCTCCTTTCCGAGGAGAAACTGGAGAAGAAGTCATTGCGTAAATGAAAAAGCCTCTCCTTTTTTCTACCCGCTTCGGTAATTAATCATCGAGCTAGATTCAGCAGAGATTGATTTAATAAAAAAGATTTTGAGAGTCAACGCCGAAAACAGAATATAAATATCCAAAATTTTAGAGCATCCGTACTTTAAAGATGATAGCCTACATCAAAGCAAGGAAGTAAGATCGAGCACATAAAGTAAAGGGAGAGATGCAAAGGATATGAATAATTCTGGCAAGTAGCCAAAAGAAAATAAATAACTTAAAGAAGGCTTGCAGAAACCAGATAAATCCGAAACCATTGTCAAAAAGGAAGGATAAAGAAAGTTTGATTTTTTACATCGCAAGGGTTAGCAGAAGGCAGCTGAGTTAGCGTTAAAACAGGACCGAAAGGAGTCAATCAAATAAATTAAATAATAACCAAAAAAGTAATAGACTAAAAAATAATTTAAACCATATATCCCACCCCTCATTCAAAATCAAAAATCAAATCTCATTAGAAGCCCAGTAATAAAGCCAGTTTCGGCAAGCGGGTTTGCTCCCATCTCATCTCAAGGTTTTGCACAGACCAGCGGTCATCAGTTTAATACTTCAATGCAAACTGCGATAAATCATGCTCAAGGAAATAATTTTAGTTCAACTCCTTATCAATTCAGTAACTCCAATGCGTCAATTCAAAATCAAACAAAATATTTTTCTGCCAACAATCCCACAGGCACAATTCAACAACCACCGACTTCACCAAATTATAATAATCCCAACTTCTCCAAACCAATGAATGCTGGATACTTCATGGAGCAAAGAAGTCCAACCCAGCAGCACTTTCCTGTTGGAAATGGAAACCTGCCTCAGCAGTTGATTGGGCAGCAGAGTCTATTTCAAACATGGAAAAAGCCTTGATAATCTGATAAGCCAGTATAATAATAAAATATCATAATAAGAGCTTAATAATTAAAAATGAATAGTTTAAGATCAGGAAGAGTTCATATTTGAACTTTGATTAGTTAATTTAGATTGAGTATGAGGTACATTGTCATCTTTCAGAGGAAGCTACTTCTTTTTTACTCGTGCACGATGAATAGGCTCCTCTTTTGATTTTATACCCTTTTATTGTTTTACAATCAGTTTTTATTTTTTCAAAAGGCCTTTCCAAAGATCTGTCATATATTTGTTTCCGAGAGATTGTGTCATGGTCCTTGTATGGTCTTTTTCGATGATATGAGTTTGATAGTCTTCATAGGAATTTTTGCATACCTGACAAAAGTTTTAACTAGGACATACGAGGTTCATATTCTAAGTCATGTAATAAGTACAGAGTTTGATAATTAAAGTTGAGTCTGGTTGATTTTAGTTTCAAATTTCTGTTTCTCAAACTAAAGGTTGGATTGATAATAATTCTGAATTTGGATGATTTGTACTTGATCCACAGTCAGAACAAAGGATGGAGTAAAAAAATTACAGTCATTATTGAATATTGGCAAAGCATTTGTGATGGAAGATTAGGTTAGTTCAGTGGCAGTTGTAGGAATTGATGTTTGAGTCTTAAAGGAATGAGTGACTCCAATGAAGTAGCAATTCGGATTTTGTTGTTTGAAAGTCAAAAGATAGGGCTACTGTTTGACAGTTTAAGTTTATGACATTGCAATTATATCAATAACCTAAAATATATTCGATATTTAAGAAACATTATTTAGTAGTGAGCTATTATTAAATTTGATTTTTTGTCCTTTGACATTTTTAAATGTTAACTCAATAAATATCATTACGGGTTTAAATTATTTCTCTTCATATTTAACAACTATTTTAAATCTTTGACTAATCTATATTTAAATCTTTTATGCATATTATAAACAATATTTTATGTTTAAATAAATAACTAGTACTATAAAGTTGTTTCAGGTCACTTGATTTCATTATAATTAACAACCGAGTTTCAGTAGTATTTAAAGATAATATGCATATTATATCACTATCTTTTATGAAATATATATCAACAATAAGATTAGATAAATCAATACTAGTTCATCATTAAATCCAATCATTTCACCTTTTTAGTTATCTTAGAAAGTTTAGCATGTATCTTTTTGGAGAATTCATTGTGTCTTTTTAGGAGATTGTAATAAAGCTATGCCCAATTAGACTAAGCTTTGTAATGCACAATATTTGTTTAATTTACTTGATCCCATGTGTCTTGCTCTAATCTATCACCAATATCCACAAGTAAGCTTTTGGGACAAACTGTTGTCGACTATTTTCTCCTGCGATTTTTAGCCGATTTATTTTAATTAGACGATTAACTATTTTTTGTATAGTTATTAATATGTCTAAAATCTATTTCTTAAGGTAAGTTAAGACTATTTGGCATATATAATTTTTAATTGAGAATAGATATCTCTTACGATAAACCATTCAACCGAATTTGGTACAGCTCCTCATTTAATGCTCTATCGTTTTGCTCCCGTTCCTGTGTTTATTTTAATTGATTTAATTATTAGTAACACTTTTACAGATTTGCTTTTCTTTAATTGGATATGATTTATATGGTCCTGCTTGAATTATTTATGCTTATAATCATCTGCTATTTTTCAATGACACTGCTTTATAAATTAAGAATTATGGCTTTGCAATTATTTATTTATTAGTGGTTGGATAAGATTGATTTTTAGAGTTATCTTCTCAATTAACTGTTCTCCTTTTCAATACTCAATATTTTGTTATCATATTAAGTTATTAATTCCTCCATTTCATTTTATTTTAATTCCAATCTTACCTTAAGTTCACCAATCGCTTCAGCATAAATTTTACATGTCCTTTGAGTCTCTTCAAGCTAACATTTATTTTATTAGTAATTTTTAAGGTTAATTTACAGATTAGCAATCTCATCCCGCAATTGATTGAGGTGATAATTGTTTTAATCTTTTAATAAATCGAACTCGTGAGATTTCTAATATATTTCAGACAGATACATACTAGCCTCCATCTCCTTCTCCGCATTAATTTTCACTCCTTCTTAATTTTGCTATTTCAAATTCTAAATAAGTGCTTCTATTCTTTTTTATTTTTAAAACGATTATTTCAAAGTTGTTAAATGCTATGATTTCATTTTTTCGACTTATTGATTCAATTCCTAAACCTCTTCATCTCTTTATAAATATTTAAAGTATAGTTATAAGTAATTGGGTATTTGCATTACATTTTCCTGGCCCAGAGTATCCAATACTTTCTGCAAATTGAATACTGACTATATTGATTTGATTTATTTATAAAGTTACGATTAAGATTTTGTTAATTGTTCATTGCTTTGTTTCATATTGATCATTTATTGAGAATAAAACCGTATTTACTTTTGATGAGATTAGGTTAATCTTAATATTTACTCCTTATAAACAGTGATTTATGACAATAAAGCCACTTTTTATTGATTATGAGATTATAACAGTTTCTAATATCTTTTCTCTGCTTTCATCACTTTCTATTTTTATTGGTCCATCAGATACTGTAGCTCCTTCATCCGAATACTTGTCTTTCTTTACAACATTTTCATTGAAGTTGTGACATTACGAATTTAATCATCTTTCAGGGACAGCAATACTCGGGCCTCATCAATATCGATCTAATGTTATTATTAATTCATTTACGTATAAAATATGAAATTTAATTGTTAGTGGATAAAATAACATCGCTTCCTTATAGTTCAAATCGCTTTGTTTGCAATGGGCAAACTGTTTATAGGTCTGATTTAGCTGCCTTCCTACGAAAAGTAAGAGACATATATGGTTTTCTTAGCCTTTGCGGTGCTGTTCTATCTTTGTTCTATCATTCTCAAACTATATTCCCATGGTAAAGAAATTCTAAAACGACTATTAGCAATCAATATCCGATTATTTTTAATCTGGATGGTCAGTATTTTAAACATGATCTTTACTTTTAGTCTCTGCCATGCACTAAAGTGGTATTTAATTGAGATTGCATTCGTGCTGTTCTGTCAATTTTTGCAGACGTCAATCCTTGTTATACTTTGCTACTGGTGCTATATTTCAAAAATCTAGTTCATTGTCTATGAGTTCTTGTTATGCCTCAACATTTTCGCATTGGGCATAAAGACTGTAATTTTTATTGAATTCTAAAGCGAAAGTCACAATAAAGATATTGTCCTTTTAAATTTAACGACACAGATCGCATTAGCGGTGCTAATCATGGATGCTATGGATAGAGCATATAGTCGTTTTTGTAAGAATACAAAAGAGTTTTAGAAGAAAGCTCGCGAGCTATAGATGACTATAAATACCTGATCAAATTTATTTATGTCGTATGATAAACTGTAATATTTAGCTTCATCAACAGCAAATACACTCATCTCTTTTGTTATATTGAAATATCATTGATATTTACATGGATATTGCGAAGGCAGAAATTAAGTTCGGATAACAAGAAATCAAATAATATATGCTTTGCCCCCAGTCTGCCTATCTAGGAGGTCATGTGGGAGGTACTAAAAGTTGTGTTTATTGTGCAGAAATATATCGCCGCTATCGCCGACTTCAAAAATAAACCATAAGCGAACCGATAAAACATTTAGAGCAGCGCGAGGAAGAAGTAGAATAAGACGAGGCAGAAGGTACCAAACAGTTTAAATAAAAGATAGCTGGAGACGATAGTGTATAATGCAGAAAAATTATGTGTATGAGAGCTGGCTGGTGCATGTGTGAATGAAATGATAAGTATGAATAATTATGGTTCCTAAATACAGAAGATTGAGTATGCTAGATATTCAAAATTATGAATTACAAAGAATATCATTTTAATAATTCAAATGGTATGATTCTGAAAAGGGTTAATTTGCTATTAATTCCCAAATTATCGAGTGACAGTGCTTCAATCCAAAAAAAATGGTTCTCCCAAAATTAAGGAACTCTAGGAACTTATGTTCATAGATGTAAATTTTAAAAAGGTTATTGTCATGTTATTTTCTTATAATACAGCTCATGATAAAGTAAGGCTCAGAATATTCGACATCCATAATAAACTGTGGCAGTGAACTTGAGAACTTGCCTTCCTTACTTCCTCCTATCTTCTCCGAGAGAAATTAAATTGGTCGCATTGAGGTAGGGAAATAGGGAGTTTCAGCGTTTCCTTCTCGTCATTCTTCTTTTTGGCTGTTAGTGCCTATCTGTTTGTGGTAATGCTGTCGGCAACCGCACATTATCTACTTCCTTTGCTGCGGTACTTAAAAACTGATCTAGTGGTGCTCTAATACTTCAAATATTGTAAGCTAGTAGGAGAAATTCTTGATGCTAGTTTGGAATTATTCATCCTCGTCATCGTCATTTCGCTAGATATCTACGCCAGATGTGTCACCTATCAAGAATATCTATCGAAAGACAGCGAGTCAAGTGACTCCTACTATCAGGTTTGGAGCAGATCAGTAAAGCAATGGGAACAGGTAAAATGCAATGAATTGAAGACGGGACAGATCATTAAGATCCATAAATACTAAGAAGACAATCTTCGCCTCAATCCTGTTAATCTTCTTCCCATGGTATTTGCCTCTGGTCAGAGGTAACCCTACATAAATATAGAAACATATTCATTAAAACCACTCGAATTGACAAGAGAGAGGAGTACAGTAAGATTAAAATTTTAAAACCTTTTAGAAAATTGGTGAGTAAATTAAACTAGGAAGATATTTAATTCAGCGATCAATTATTTGATGTAACTCTAGATTACCATTTTAGATCGAGTATGGGATCTACCTTTGAAGCAGAACTTTCTTGGAACTAGTAGTCGTTTAAGAGATTGATATCAAACTAGGATATAATTCCTCGTGGCATCGCTATTTGTACTGAAGACTATGTCATCGGATTAATCCTGATGCCTACTGATGACTTCCGTATTAAAAACATTTCAACTATCTACTCTAAATCTAATCAAATAAATTCCATTCTGTGCAAATACTTAATCTTTGTGATTGTAATGAATATTTTTCTGCTGGGTTTACTCTACCTTGCGAATGTCCTCCTCACTGAGTAAGCACATATCTAGCCAGAATTGATACATAATTCGTCCTCCATGATCTTGATTAGTACAGCTTATACTTTGTAATCAGCCTTGCCTCAAACCTGTGGTAATTTTGCTATTATCAAAGTAACATGTTTTATATATCAATTTACCTTATGATCAATATCCATCGCATATTTGATGCATGGACAGTCAAAAAACAACTTAAAATGAATATGAAGAATCGAGTTAGATCCATTGACGAGTTTGCTCAGACTGATACACTTATTATGGACGACTATTTCTTTTTGTAAAATCCAGTAAATGAGGATTACTTTCAATATGCTATTAATAAGGATACATCTCTAAGTTAAGAGCATCTTTCGCTCATTTTAAAGGTCATTGATCAATCTCCATTGATGAAGTAACACATGTTTGGACATGTTATGCCGATAATAAAATATTTCCGCTTTAAAAAATTGCCTTCTCCACCATTCTGCAGTAAGATAAAAATACTCAAAGAGCGAGTAGTTGATGATAGTTGTGTAGAAATCAAGATACTTGTAACAACTAACGACGAAGAAAACAAATTTTCTTTGAGATTTAACGATAAACCAGTGGCATCAACACTTCTCAAACTTCGATAGTATGATTTTAAACACTCTGTCTAGCGAATGGTTTTAGAAGGGAAGGAAATAAATTCTCTAATATTATTCATAGAGATTATGAAGATAGAAAAGCAGTGTTTGGAGTCTTCAAACCAATATTATTAGTTATATGGTCTGATGACTTTTCAATTTGACATCAATAGGACCTCTTTGTAGCTAATAAAGGATGAGACCATCATTAAAAAATATCATGTAGTTTTCATGACAAACAAAACGTGGAAATACATCAATTATTTTATGAAGCAAGGAGGAATGAAAGATGAAGATACTATCCAGATCACTTTGGAAGAGAAGGAAGAACGGGAGATGACTTATATAATCAAAAATCATATAAAAACCCTCAGTAATCAGCAAGCTAACAATAAAGTTAGAAAGAAAGCAATACTTTTGCTGGACTCGAGCATGATCACACACCTATCTCATCATTCCATTCGTCATCTTCTTTGCCGTCTCAGTAAATTCTGTCGTTACATGGTTTTCTACAACTGTTCTCAATATTAAAAGTAGTTGTGTGCAGCTAACCTCTTCAAGATATTTCCTCAGCACATCTTCATGAGTAATTATATCTGTGACTACAACATCTTCCAATGGAGCAATCTCTCCATCTGCGAACATGGAGCCTCCTCTGAAATGCTTACCACTGCAGTCGTTAATGACTATAGAGATCTTAAAGTTCTAATCTTTTCATAAGCTATCAAGTCCATTCAGATTGTGTACTGCATAATAAGTGGTCATAACTTTAAAAACCAACTGTTTGTTATCAGTCGCATCTTGGCCTTTTTCTTAGTGTTTCAAGGCAATACTGTAGATGTTGGCGATAGTTATTCTAGCGAACTTTACTTTTACTATAATTTCGTGTTTACTAGCATTCCTATTACCTTCATGATATTCAAAAGACCTGAAGTGTATGTCGATGAGGAGGTTATTCAGTATCTGAATTTGGTAGACATGATTTTTCTCTCTGTAAAAACGATTCTGTTGGCTGGCATGATGACTTGCATGATCTTCGCTCTTCTCTCCGAATAATTCGTGCTGAACACTTTCACTGGTGTACTGATTAACTGTGTGGTCACTGGCAACATCTTCTTGCTGTTCCTCGGTAATCTTTTACTTATTTAGACGACTCTTACAACAAATCTGGACAGGTTGTAACCGTAATTTTCCAAACCATTTTTTCCCTCGTGCTAATCATCATCGTGGAGTTGTTCGACTCGACTCATTTTTTGTTTGTCGAGTTGGGAACGTACTTAGTAGTTAATTTAGCAACTTTGATGACCAGAACAAGATGTTCTACTTGACCATACTGCTAATTGTACCAGGAATATCCTTACTCGTGCTATTTGCGTTTTCAGTGGGAAGGGAGATTAAAATTACTGATAATTTGATAGAAATATAGTCACAGAAAGATGATGACAGTAAAACATAAACCTTAGATTTAATGAGTGAAGAAAGCACTAACGAAATCATACTTAAAGTCAACAAAAGCAAAGGCAAGCATATGACCTTTCATGATGATGACTGAGGCACAGCAGAAAAACCACCTTTTCTAATGATACTATAACTAACTCAAAAAAATTATAAATATTAATCCTCAATTAATGGGCCAGCAGTTACCACAGATTAGTAATCCTATTCCCTCCCTATAACGTCAGGATCAGTTTGAATCGAGGTATGTGCAAAGAGTAAAATCAACTCCCTTCATTGATGCTGAGATTTACAATACACGCCCACTTGTCTTTATTGATCCAATGGGCCCAACATTAGCCGCACTCATACAACCACGTCTTGGCACCAAACAACTCTTCCCCGAAGAAGATATTGAAAAATTAATAGTCAATATAATGAGTGGATTGAAGGATCTCGAGGAAAATGGATTTGCAGGGCATGGGGACCTTTCCTTGGAGACAATATACTATAGCAAAAAATAAAAATATTTTAGATTGGCTCACCCCATATTTAGTGGGTAATCTGGTTATTTATTAGTAAAGAACGGTAAACGATTTTCAACCCTGTCGCCAGAGCAGTTATCAGCCTTAGCTGATCAAAGTGAGCAGAACGAGATAAGTTTTAAGTCTGATATTTTTGCTTTTGGAATAGCTCTCTGTGAAGTATGCACTCTGACACCTTCTTCAGATATTTATTGTCCTGATACCTATAGCATCTTCCACTTATAAATTCAAAAACGGTTGAAGATCATGGAATAGTACTATTCCAGCAATATTTCATTGATTGTCAGAGACTGCCTCGAGTACGACCCCGATAACAGGCCAGATGCAACACAAATCTTAGAGCATATAAAAGGATTAAAGAATACAAATGTAACAACTTAAATGCTAACTCAAAATAAAAAAAACCCTCGCACTTGATTGTTATCTTTTTATCAATTAAACTAGACTCCTGATCTCTTACTATTTATTCAACCATTATTTTTGATTACTTTTCTTACTCATCCCTTTAAATAAAAGTCCATTAGGGACTGGATTAATAATTATAAGCCTCAGAAATGAACTCTCTTGACTAAAGACTCTATCATTACTAGTATCGTCGTCCTCGCCCAAGCAACCCGACTTAGTACTACTATCTTCATTCAGTAACTCCAATAGTATGTTTGACTCGCTTAATATGTTTGTCGGAACCAGTCACCCCACTCCTCTAATGCGTTCTTATGGGCGATACAGCCTTCCCAAAGATGATTTCACTCTCAATAATCAATCTGAAATCATGGGGCAGCGTCACGGTCGCGTCGGAGGCAATTACTCGAGTACAATAAAACTAAAATTTAGCAATTTTACCGTCAGTGGAAACTTCTAGACCAAAGGGACTACTCAATGATAAGGACTATCTTGCACTAAGAATGATGGAAGAAAAAAACCAAAGAATGCAGCGCAATTCAATAGACTACAATATTGGTTCAAGTCGGCTCAGCGAAAACGCAGAGAACCGCCCAGCAAGCAACTCCAAAGCGCTATACAGAGGCGACTCTTTAACCCGTGAACTTGAGGAGTTTTAATCGTCCAAAAAATGATTATGCCTTCATTGATAATAATTTATTGTTTTTGCAGGATTCAGCCTAAACTTTCAATGATTTCTAAGCCTTAAAAGCAAGTTATCATTCTCGATCCATTTGATCCTGCCCTTGCCCTTGTTCCAGTATATTCTTGATATCCTCCTCGGCATAAATAACTTATGAGTCGTAACTCTTCATGATCTGATTGATGCGCAAGGTGATATTCTTGTCAAAATTCATCTGTCTTTTTAATCCTGCACTCTGTTCGTTTCGATATAGTCTGAAATATTTATCTTTGGTTTATTGGTAGCTACGAATGGTTTCATCCAATCCTGGCATAAACTACTTTATTTCAAGAATCTTAATAGTTTTACACCTACCGTCGGGGAGTAATTATCTCTTGTAAGTTTCTTCATTTGCTTCGGATAGCGAATGAAAGTGTCACCATTTTTCTTGATCAGAGGATCTCTCGGTCCTGTTTTTATGGAGTATACAAACAGATCTTTAAGTTTTTTAATCACCTTTATGAACAAACTCTTTGAATACTCCGCTTTTTGCTGGAGAAAAGCACTGAGAGCATTTATAAAATCAATAGTAACGTAGATAAAACGGGGGTTACGATCTCCTTGTAAATCTACAGAAAAAGCGAAGAAGTAAAGGCAAAGGAGGCAATAAATTTTTTTATGATCGCTGTTGCCTTTAATGAAGTACTAATCTGCTTTAATAAGCTTCTACTGATGAGCATTTTGTCGATGATGTTGAAGTACTAAGTTTAATCTTCGTCTTAGTTGCGAATCTATCTAAAAGCAGCACTACATAGATGAGATATTTCAGCTGCGAATACTGCCAGAAGGAAATAAAGTCATTCATGGTCACCACGTGAGGGTCTGACAGACGATTGCAAAAGATCGTAAAACCATCATTGATGTCTTTTTCCAAAGCTTAGACACGTCCACGGCGTAGTGAGTTTGGTTGGTACTTATCAATCTCGATGAGCATGCAAATTTTGCTTATAATTGCAATTATTTATGCAGTTGTAAGGGAAACGTAGAGTGTCCTATTTTTACAATCCCAATTTTGGAAAATTTGTATACTCAAAGGAACATCCCATGAGGCCTGAGCGCATCGCAATGGCCCATTCACTTGTGGTCAATACAGGACTGTACCGTCGACTCAATGTTTATCATGCGAGACAGGCAAGTAAAGAGGAAATGGGTCGCTTTCATTCTGAAGATTACCTCAATTATCTTGAGCAATATGTCAGCAAAGATATTTCTAGCAAATTTGCCAATGTTGGCATCGACCGCTTTGCTTATCCCTCTGCACAACAACCTGCACTCGATTTTCTTGAACATCGGCAGCATTTTAAGGTGGGAGAGTCCACTGACTGCCCTGCCTTTAATGGTCTCTACAATCTTTGTCAAATCTCTTCTGGAGGATCAATTGACGCTGCTTGTTTATTGCTAAATGGTTAGACAGATGTGGCAATTAATTGGACTGGCGGGCTACACCACGCAAAAAAATCCGAAGCTAGTGGATTCTGCTATGTGAATGATATAGTGCTGGCTATCATCTAACTGCTACAAGTGTACCCTCGCGTCCTTTATCTCGACATTGACGTGCACCATGGAGATGGGGTCGAAGAAGCCTTCTATCTCAGCAATCGTTGTATGTCAGTATCATTTCATCAGTATGGGGATGATTTCTTTCCTGGAACTGGAGCAATCCACTAGAAAGGCGAGCTAGATGGTAAAAATTATGCCCTGAACATCCCCTTAAGGCCAGGCATCAGCGACGATAACTTCTTCTAACTTTTTCGCGATGTGATGACTGGTGTATTGGCTAAATTTCGTCCACATGCATTGGTGATGCAGTTAGGGGCGGACAGTCTTTGCCACGATAAGTTAGGGCAGTTTAATTTAAGTGTAAAGGGACATGCACGCTGTTTAAATCATATGTTAGGTTGTGGTTTGCCAACCATTATGGTTGGTGGAGGTGGATACACTATCTAAAACGTATCTCGTTGCTGGGCTTATTAAACTGGCATAGCCCTCGGTGTGTAGATAGACGATGCCATACCAAAATACGATCAATACTACTCCAAATATACTCATAATCAGAAGATCCACTTTCCTGTGAAGGTGGTGGAGGATTTTAATACTCCTGACTATCTTAACAACCTTCGAAAAATGGTATTCGAGCATATTAGCGAGGTGGAGAGCGCCCCTGGACTTCAAATGCACTATCTACCTAGCAGTTTATCGCCTTGGGCCAATCTTCCTTCAGCTATGGAGCAGGAGGAGTAACCTTTTACCTTTTGATGTGTATATCAATCACGTATTTGCCATACCCAGTATCTAAACCTTTAAATAATGAATATTCAAATTAACTCCTTTGACTAGTGTCTAATTTAATGTTAAAGTAAAGTACTGGACTCAAATTGAATGATCATATTTAAAAAGCTCCGTTATGATAAAAATCCTTCAAATTATGGTTCATTTCCTTGAATTTTTAGGAATTTAATTTCTCCATTGCTGTGATAAACTTTTGTCCTTGTTAACCTTGTGTATGCCTCAATATAGCTTCTACTACTTGGAAACAGCCAATGATAACCTCCTAATGCCCACTGTCTGCAATATTTATCAATATATCCTCGAGTCCAGTTCTCAAAAATACTCCCACAATGTATGAAGAATGAGAGTTGTCCTTTATCAGGGCAAGAATCACACCAAGCAACTCAACCTTCATGTCCAACTCTTTCATGCATAATAGAGTGAGCAGTTTATTGGAGTAGTCGTCAGTCATTAATAAACGCAATTTTTATATCACCTCTCGCACTCGTTGGCAACGATCGCATAGACTGACTTACTCAGCTGCCGACAATCCTTTTAAGGAGAGTATACAAAGCTTACATACTTCTCGCATGAGGCGCTTAGAAATTGATCCCATGAACGGAATACTTTTTCTAATTGCTGCTTCATTGAGAATATAAGGGCACAAAGCAGCCATAATAGAGAAACTAGTGGTTATGAATGATATTATAGCGATGAGAGTATTGGGAGAATAATCTTTGATATTGTTCTATACTGTGAGAGCAATGATGTTGATAATTCTCGATTTATGTATTTCCGGTAGTTAATGCTTATCAAGTTAGTAATATTTCTGCAAAGCAGGAATGAGTCTGCTCATGCCACGATATATTAGCATTAACATATGCTAGTCCTTGAGTTGGCACAGTTCCTAAACCCACTATAGTAAGTACTAAATTATCGTATTATCTGCCATCACAATTTGATTATTGCTTATTAAATTACCGAGCAGCCATCCAACTTAGATGATTTACTTGTCAATACCCCAAATTTCAACGCTGTTGTAGGTCTATCTTAGAAAATGAGCCACGCTTGGAGCTAGTAGATGATTAGGGCAATTCTCATCGGCTAATAGATTAATGATAATTCCCAGACAATTGATACGACCATAATTATCAATTTTATTATCAGTTCTATAGTTGCAGATGATCTTACCCAGCACTAATTCACTTAAATCCAAGCAAAATTTGATGATGGTTTATTATTCTGGACAACCATCACTGTTATACCGTAGGAAAGGTTTTTATTATGCAAGTGAGTTCATCATTCTATGAATGGTTTTTTATAGATTAGCTCCTGCCTCCAATTCATGGAAGAGATCGAGAAGATAGACAGAAGATTCGTCCTAGGTTATGTTAGTTTGCAATAAAAGTTTGCGTTTGTTGGCAAATAATTATTATAGTTCTTCCCTTCTCCTGGCCTTGCGAATTGATACGCGTTTAGCTTATAGTTGTGAATGCATATTTGCTCTATTAAAATGTTCTATATATCTTTTATCTCCATAATTTGAAGTCGTAAAATAAAACTACTGCCATGAAAATCGATGATTTAGATAAACTTTTATTTCGTAAAAATCAAGTATAAAATGGTTGTTAATCAAATTTAATTCAAGAAAAGCATCAAAATTATCCTAACAATCTCTCATCCCACATCACCTCTTTTTCTTACTTTATAATCTTGTTGTGAGGGGTACCTATTTTGATTAGCGATTAATTCAATAATTTTTCATTGGCAATGGCATAACTTTAAATTGGGTTTCGACGAGAAGCCTGCATTGTGGATAAGATGTTTGCTGGCGATTCTGTTTGAGATTTATAACGTAGCTTTGACCCATTCTGTTTTTTCCCTTTGAAGTTTCCATACCTCTAATTTGTATGATGTTTCTTTTCCTATTGGAGTTCATAAAAAGATTGGTGATACTTCTTTCGTTTTAGATCAGTTAGATAGACTTTTATTTATCTACCATTTTCCTTCTTTTTCTATTTATCACTTGAATATTCAAAGGATCTTTCCTGACGCTGAGTGGCTGCCTTTTATTTTATATGGCAAGCCTTCTAATCTTTTGAAATTCTAATTTTGTTAGGCTAATGTGATGATGCCTCTATTTTTTAATGTTCATGGTCACTCTCAATGCATGAATTGTTTAAGAGACGATTAGTTTGAACTGTATTTTATTCAAAACGTATTAAGTTAGCTACAGGTTTAAGTATCTCTGAAAATTTAGGAGGCAGATATTTATGTTGTTCATATTTCTGCATTTTGGAGAATAGGCGAGTGTAACAAATAGCCTTGTTTTTAGAAAAGTTATCATAAGTTACGAACTATAGTAGATGCGATTGTAATAGTTAAAGGAGGTGAACCAAAAGTTGGTTGTAGTTTGATTCATCTTTGCGAGTGGCGAATCCGCTATAAATAGACATAATATAAATAATAAATCAATAACATCTTTACAGGCCTCTGTTTTATAATATACTGAGCTGCTTCGCATATTATAATCAATTCCAGCAATTCATTGATTTTTGACCAAGTGATGTTTTCTATAATTGTTTATCATGTAGAAAGATAAAGAAGATAATGATATAATACCCGTGATAATTCCATAAAATAGAGAAGAGAAACTTTCTTAAATAATTTCTCGCTCCTTCACCAATACCAAAGACAAAAGTAAGCTTATCTTCGTTACGAAATCACTATCGGTTACTAAGCCTATCGCCCTATCTCTTTTGAATTCAATCAAAGAATACAGTAAGAGTATCAATTCTGTCACCATACTGATTGACTTCTAGCTTGAAGAAATTGATTAAATCAATGAATATTTGCGAGAATCAGTTCTGTTGTCCCCTAAAAAAAAATATTTTAATTCAGATGAAAAGCTTGATATTGAAGTGATTAGATTAAGTTCTCTTACCATTGATAAAAGAAAAGCATCCTATGTAAGAGGAGGAATTTTTAGTATAACTTGCCAAATTTTTCTGACAGATTTATTGCGCGGTTAAACGACTATAAACCCGAAGGCAATTTCTAAAATGACCATCAAATTGACTGAAAAAGTGAAAGATTACTATCACTATTATGCTTGGATGACAACATACTTAAAGGTCCAAGAAAAGCAAACTGAAAATGGTTGGAATTGTCCAATTTATTATATTTCTAATCATCCTCAGCATTATTCAGATATAAAGGAGATGGAAAGAATTTATCGAACGTTTTTCTGCAAAAAGATAGTAATTTGGCCTTTCGGGAGAGCATAGATCAATAAAAGGTTAAATGTTTTCCGACAGCAAAATCAAGTCAAAGAGTGGTAGCACTGCTTATCTCATAGTCAAAGTTAATTAGAGCTTTACTAAGCCTTAATGAAACTGTATTATTTCTTGAAAAAAGGGTATACGAACAGACATGCATAAAAATCATACATTCTTGAAGAAATCTTGTATAATACTGTGGTTGAAGAAGGGTACAGAGCAACCCGAGGGTAATTTGTCTAATTTGAAAATATTAAATTCCTGTTAAGTCTTTTATAAAATGCAAATAGATTGGTGATGGCCAATTATCTTTTGAAGTTTATCACTGAGAATACTTGTGAGGTATGGAATAGTAACAACAGTCAAGTTATTGAAATGGTTTAGGATATTCAAGCAAAATTAAGTTGAGGTGAGCACTTTGACAGTCGATTTGTATACTCTTTTTTCAGTTAATGAAAATCTGCCGTTTTTATTGAATGACAATCAATAAAGTATATTTACTTGTAACTATGAGCTCTATCTAACTTTGAAAATACATCCAGAACAAAACTAAAAGATAAATGAGCTGATTAAAGTCATTGAAAATGTTAAACTTGCATAGAGATCAAGTAATCGAGAGGAAATCAATTATGATTTAAGATAGTTATAAAAAAGACTACAAAGCAATGAGAATGATATTAGGAAGGCTAATATATTAATAATTTGTGGAAATCGGAAAGCTTCAAAGTATGTTTCAGCTTGTTTAAGAAATTATCAAAGTAATCGAGCCTATATTGATTTTTTAACCATCATATACGACTACTTAAGAAAGGAGAGGACGTTCCGCTTGACTAAAATTAAGAAGATATACGACAAAAGAAAAATAAAAAAATAGGCCATCGACTTAAATCCTAAAGTATCTGGCTGCAAAAAATACTGGATTGAATAGAATAGACTTATCCTAGAAGAGCTATTGTGCAGGTAACTAGACAAGATTCATCAAATGATACTCAACTATGATCTGCAAATGAATATACTCAGCGAGCAAACACAAAATGCTTCCCAACAAGGAATCATCTTTGAGATTAATCAAGAAGAAATCAAGATTAATTAAAATTTTAATGAAGAGCTGCTCAAATCAGATTTTAAAATTATCGATATTACGTAAATTAAAGTGACAAACTATCACCCACATAAGGAAATTATTTTTTAGAGAGGAGACAGCAAAATCAATGTGGTCGTGGATTAGTATCACTACGGGGTGGAGCCAACCAGTTTCAATCAAACTTTGAAAATATTGAACCCTGAAATTATTGTTTTTTATAGTCCTAATACCACTCTGCTACGCAGTCTTTACCTCTTCCAAATTGAACACTAATCTCAAAAGTAAATCGCTATTTAAGTAGTCTGAAGGATATTCACATATTCAGTTTTGATAATTCCTATGAATCGAAGGCAGTGATTCACGAAGTCACTTCAGAAGATAAGGCATTCTGGATGATCGCTCAGAATAGATCTCAGCTTCACTAGTTTATCGAAAGCCCCTTCTTAAGGATAAAGAATATCAATATGCAAGATTCTTTCTAAGAGGCCAAAAATAGTTTAAGGGGAAAGAGTTTACTGGAAGTATAATTTTATTAAAGAAGGATTAGGGCAAAGGAGCTCTGAATTTACGCTCAATTGATTTGAGTGGATATCGAAGAATTATTTTAGTAGATACGAGGGAGTTTAAATCATCATTACCGTCTTATCTTTATCATAGCGGTTTTCAAGTTATCCCAATGTTCCTCAAAACAGCAGACTATATTCTCTCAGATGACATAGCAGTAGAAAAGAAATCGGTTCACACTAAAGATTTGCATAACTCTCTCAAAAGTCCAAGATTGGAGGATCAGCTAAGGAGAATGAGCATATCTTTTAAGCATTCTTATCTGCTGATTGAGTGTTAAGAATAAACTGATTGCACTAAGTCTAATTTTGGCTTTCTTGAAGGTAAAAGCGGCAATAAATCGAGGTATTAACTGCGAAAAAAATTGATGCAGTTGATCCATAAGTTTGGAAATGTACGATTAATATGGTCCGTCAACGTAGGACAAAGCTGCTAATTTTTCAAGCAGTTGAAGACCAATAAGGCTGAGCCAGATCTGCTTAAGTTTCATAAAAATTAAGATGAATAGCATTAATAAAGTTCTACGACTCTATAAAAAATTAAAGAAGAGTCGTCGAGATTAGAGGATGATAATTGATTTAGGATTTTATTGAGAGTTAGTTTTAGTTTATGAAATTAATATTTTGATTAATCGATCCTATATTAAGAGAATGAATCAACACTTAGATCATCGCATATGTTGAAAGATTAACTTTTATTTAAGGATAAGGTAAATAGAGTTAAAGATAGCCGTTTTCCTAGTGATTTATGCTAAGGGAGTGAAGTGCACACAATTTTTTTTCTTGAAAATAAGGAAAGATAATCTGATTTTTTTAGAATCGAAGCTAATATCCAAAAAAATGACTTGCTTCATAATTGAGCGCTATCCCATCATTGCTCCTTCGTTCTTATCGTATAATTAGTGTAAACAAAAAATGGGTTATTGATAATCAATATATGGCCGCTTAACCTACTACAGTCAATATGCAAAAATCAAAGATTAAAATCAAAATAAACGAGGATATCACCCCTCAATTTCTAAGTCCAATTATCAGAAGATGATTATATTTAAAATCAAAGCAGTAAATAGCATAACTCTTTATATACCGCAAGTTATTCAGTCTAATATTATTTTATTCATGAGGCTCATTGTTTTGATTGCTTTGCTGGTGTCCCTTGCTGTCACGCAGTCCAATGGCATAATCTCCAATGTAACATGCGTTCAGACTGTGTCCTGTATCTCAACTGATTATTTTGACTTTATTGCCTGTAAGTGTCTGCCATATCCACCCTGTGGAATTAAAACTTGTTTACTACCCGATGTCCTAGATCCCCTCACATGTCAATGTTAGCCCTGCATACAGATGGTAAGTTGCATCCTTCAAGACTATTGGAACCCTATACTCTGCAAGTGCACCCCCTGCTTAACTACAAAGTGCCTTTCTACTCAATATTTCAACTCTACTCTTTGCAAATGTGAGTGCAGGAATCCTGTAAGCTGTCGTCCCCCCAATTACTTTGACTTGAATACCTGCAGCTGCCAACCTTGCCTGATAGCCTGTAAAGCTCCAAGTATTCTGAACACAACCACCTGCCAGTGTCAAACTTGTGAAATTCAAAGCTGTATTACCCCACCTTACCACTTTAATGCAACAACTTGTCAGTGTGTACCATGCCAGCAATTAATGGATTGTGCCCCTCCATTTGTCTTCAGCTATACTACTTGCAGCTGCCAATGCGGACTATCTTTAAACTGCATTGCTCCTTTCGTAGCCAACTATACAGCCTGTAAATGCCAGTGTGGACTATCCTTACACTGCATTGCTCCTCTCATTCCCAACTATGATCTTTGTAAATGCCAATGTGGAATATCGTTAAACTGTATTTCTCCCTTTATTTTCAACCCTAGAACTTGTAAATGCCAGTGTGGGATAACTTTAAATTGCACTGCTCCTTTCATAGCCAATTATACATCTTGCAAATGCCAGTGTGGAATATCCCTAAATTGTATTACTCCCTTCATTCCCAACTATGACCTTTGCTCATGCCAGTGTGGGGTCTCACTCATCTGTCCTTCTCCCCAGATTTTCAACCAGAGATCTTGCAAGTGTCAATGTCCAAACCCTGTATCTTGTGTTGCTCCTTTTTACTATGATACTACTGCATGCCAATGCTTATGTGAACTATCAACTACTAGCTGCATTGCTCCCTTCTTTGTAAACCCTACGAGCTGTAAATGTTAGTGTCGACAGAGTGTGATCTGTCCTCCTCAATATTACTTCAACACTGTCACATGTGGCTGTGTACCCTGCGTAGCTGGAGTAAACTGCGCTTCGACGAACCCTACAGGCACCGCAGCTATTCCATGATTTAATCCTCAACATAAACATTGAACCGGTATATACCATTATTATTAAAGAGCATATTTGCTTATTTATTTACTAGTGTATTGAGGTAATGAACTTAAGAGTTCGTTTTCCTATTTTTTGATATGATTTTAATCTAATATGATGAATAAATTTTGATCTTTTTTTAATTAATAAAATTGGAACGAAAACTTTCTTGACAATATATGCATTTATCTATTTAATTATTAATTCTTCATAATAAAAAATTATCAGCCGGCAAAGTCATTTGCCCAAAACCACTCTAATCCATTTAATGCCAATCCCAACCCTTCAAAATATTTACATTCTCATTATTTTCAATCTAACTCTACGTTACTCTTGTACCACTCCTGTCTTTATACTTTACAGCAGACTACAAACCTTTAATATTTTTAATGCAGAAAGGCTGATAAGAACACTTTTTTCTCTTTTTTTCTTCGTGAATATATTGTCCTAACTTCTATGTAATAGGAACTGGAACATATTTTCTTATTTTAGAACTTTTTAGGTATTGAATAATTGTTTTGCTATTTAATGAAAATTAACTATTTTCGTCTTTATCTACATCTCTCACGCTTTATAAATGGTAGCACATTAGAAATTAACTGGTGTCAAAATTTTAGGTGTTGCCTTCGATCAAGGGAGGCGTTTCACTTTTTTAGTTGGTGCTATGAGAGTGCCTTTTTAGAGGAGGAGAATCCATTAAAGAGTTTCTCTTTTTACTATTCAGCTTACATCTTCCAACCAACATTACAGGTTAGCATCTTGAAGATGACTAAATTTTTGATTCATCAATTTAATCCTTTTTTTCACTCTCTCTTTGATTCCTCAGTCTGATTCGATTCATTCCGAAATGCTCCCCCTCTAAAAGAAATTTTTTATCCTTAGTATCGTTTCCAGTTTTGTTACGATTCGGACTATCGTTCTTCTAGGGCTGACATTTGCCTTCAATCGATAATCGAAAATTTGCTGCTTTTTTTAGAACTTTTTCCACTTTAATCTGATATTTTTCCTCCTCAATCAAGTTTTTAATATTTATCTTTAGACTCCCTGATGAGCAAGGGGTTGTACAGTACCTCTTGGGTGATTAATTTTCATGGAAATATTTATGTTTTTGACTTGAAGAGCGCGGAGTTTCCACCTTAAAGGAAAACTGCAAAGGAGAAAGACTATAGACTACACGTGATTTATTTTTTTTATGCTTAGCCGGAATAAGGTTAAAAGGTGTATGCATAAAATTATCAATCATTAAAATTGTTAAAATATTTGTGATTATTGGAAATAATGTTCATTAAGATACATTTTTGAGATAATTGATTTTTACTTGAGCCCTTGTAAAACTATTAATCCCTTTTGATTAAAATCAATTATTTTTAAAATTAAACTATCTTTTATTATGAATCAATGACCTAAAAAATGTTAAAATAGGCAATTTTTTAACTTTAGATAATTGGATTGAAACAAAACTGATTAAATATCTTGCTTATCAGCAGTTTTTGAAATATATTCATGATTTTTCTTGACTCATTGATCGGTGGAAGAGAATGGCATAATATTCTTCATTTAAAGGCGATTAGGTAATTAATATCCTTAATCGTATTGCTGAATGAAGATTTGGTTGTTTGTTGCTCTATTTTCGCGATGATATGAAAATCATGCGAATTGGAAGGCATCAAATAAATATAATAAACCTTATATATCATAGTCGAATTATATACCCAAAAGCTATTTTCTCCTAGAAGGAATAATATTATTCAAAATTTACTGTAGGTTTGTATATATTGACTTGGCATGCTCCTGCAAGTATCCTGTCATACTGGATAAAATCCTATAAGCTTTATTGGTTTTTATACATTTATCATATTTAATTTACTATATTATGACTGTTTTCAGTTTATGCTAATAAGAAATCAATAAAAGCATCAAAAATCACTCAGATCTATCTTGTCTCAATAATTTATATCAAAAAGCAAAAAAATTGAAATTTTCGTGAATTATTTCCATTCCCATCAGCAACCAGTTTATAAAATATTTTCATTGATTATGAACAGGAATATTGGAATATTGCTAAGCATGTTGCAATCTAGCCATCAAAGGTAAATTGACAATTGGTAATTATATCGTAAGCAAGTGCAAACAGCAAGTACATCTAATGGTATATTGATATCTTTTTTAAATATCTTTGGATGTAACAATCAAAATCGGCCTAAAAAATACGAATATAAATGAATCAAGCTGCATTATAGTGAGAGAAGTGAAGTAAATTGGATTAAAATGATTTCAGATATTGGCGGATCTAAAAACAATTAAAAAAGAAGCAAGGATCTTATCCTCTCAATGATGATGAACTTTGAAAGTCTATCTTTTAATTATTAAGACCATAAAACAACTATTTTTCGACATAATGTCTTCTATTAATTATCTATGGCTGATAAGATTTTATCTTAAGAGTGTTTAAAGTTAGCAACATACCTTTTTAATCCGAATTATTCCATAAGTCCACTCAAGCAAAACCCTTTCAAAATGCAAATTAATTTGATTTTAACACTAAATAATTGTTTTAATGATTTATTCTCTTTCAATAATATCTAAGTATTAATACAGCCAAAAAAATTCAATCTAATGTTTTAAACAAAATAGGAAATTTGTGATAAACCTATCAAAATAACCGTTAACAATTTTATAACTTTATTACAGTCACTACTTCTTCCAAGGTGGTGAACTGAATGGAAGAGCATTATAATGAATAACTATCGATACATCTCCACTCTTCAACTGTTGATTTACGACTGCAAATAAAATAAATTCGATTGAGAGGTCATTAATCTACTTGAAGTTATACCGTCATATAATTATTTAATGATGAAATTCCTTTTGGTAGTGCTTGGGCTACTTCTTTGTGCCACATACACTCTCCCCTTTAGGGAACAAATCGCCCTCACCAACTCCCTTTAAGTTGGCCGATAGGAGGATCCCATGGCTTGGACCTGTATTGGCTGTGACTAAAGCAACAAACCGATCCATTCCTATGTGATTGAGGAAAAAGAAGTATAAATCAGATCTATCCTTTCTGTTTATGAGGAATATACTGTCTTGGCTTTTAGATACACTGCCAATGCTAAAAACCTTTGGCAAGACATCCTCTGGGCTTTCCAGGTATTTATTTGATAATTCAGATTCAAGATGAAGAAGCCCCAAAAGGATGCAAAGTCCAAAAGGTGTGGGACAGAATGTGGGGAAAGATTAGAGATGATGTGATTGCTGGACTTAGAAAACACGTTCATACTAGAAGATTGGTGATTACTGGCATTAGTCTAGGTGGAGCACTTGCTGGACTCAGTTATGTTGATATCCAAGCCACTGGTGAGTTCGATAATGTTGAGATAGTCACTTATGGAGCTCCTAGGGTGGGAAACAGAAAATGGGCTAAATGGTTTGACTCTATTACTGAATCAACAAGAATTTACATTAGAAGGGATCCCATTGCCTTTTTACCTCGCTGCCTTACTCTTCTGTGCAACTACAAGCAAACTGGAAACCCTATTGTTTGCTATCCAGGAAAAGAAGAATGCCGATGCAAAAACAAGGCTGAAGCTGATGATGAGGAGTTTGATGGAGCCCTTGAATTCTTATATAAGGAGGTCTAGGAACACAAAGAATAAATTGCCCAAGGAGATTTATAAGGAGTTATAGACCACATCTATGGATATAAGAAGACGATTGGCTACTCTCTTATATGCTGATTCTCATCCCAAATTAATTTAAATTTAAATATCAATAAATTACTACAATTTTAAGACAAGAAAGAAGAGAATGGGAAGTGTAAGTACATAATCAATACTCAAAAATGATCCACATTTTTTAAATGTATTTATTTAGCCATGATAATTCTTACCAATAATATATTTATTCAATATGAAATCATTAAAACTAGCATTTGTTGTGTTGATACTGCTCGTAATTTAGCTGGGACACACCTGCCGTGGAGTACCTAATCCATATCCTGTCATTGATGCTGATTTCCGGAAAGTTCAAGCCCATCAATTTGGTTAAAAATATGTCTATACAAACACAGATTTAAATCAAAGTTACTATGTGATTAAAGTTTGGGGCACTTCCTATCAAGCAGGGGTGGCTTATGGTTCTCTGATGCGCAATTAGATAAAATTGTTAATCAAAGACCTTTGGTCTTATTATCAATCCCTGGTTGAGGAAGAGTTTAAATTTATCACTAAAATACCTCCCAAATTGCAACCTATGGCGAGAGTGATGGCTATTAAATTACTAAAAAAAATTCTAATGGCTAATCACTATGTCACTAGACCGTTTACGCCCGGAAGATTTATCGATGAATATGCAGGTATTAGTACCGGAGCTGGTATTCCTATGAGATAGTTAATAGAAGTCAATATGATTCCTGAGTACACTCGTGCTGGATGTTCGATTTTAGGAGCTTGGGGCAAAGCCACTAAAAATGGAGATTTAATTCATTTGAGAGCATTAGATTGGGATGTTAATAATCCTATCAATAGATATCCCACTTTAATATTTTACGATTTAGTTGAGAAAGGATCCAAACCATTTGTAAATGTTGGATGGGCTGGCTTTGTTGGAAGTTTGACAGGATTTGGAGAATTTACAGGAATTGGGGAAAAAGTGAGAGGCCAAAAACCAGTCAAATAAAATTAAACACGACTTGGAAAACCTTGGACCTACGCTCTCCGAGATGTTCTCCAGTTTGCAGAGACAATTGATGATGCTTTAAACAGCTTAAATAAAACGAGAAGGACATGTTCTATCTACGCCGGAATCAGCAGCGTCAAAAACAATACCTTTAGATTAATCGAGTACTCGCATAAATAATTCAAAGTTTATGACGATAAGAATTTCCCTTTTACTCCCACTCATGCTCAGTTGGACGATGTTGTGACTATGCCTATTCACGATGATAAAAATGATGGGTGTTTCAATGATCTCCTGAAGGCAAAGTATGGAAATATTGACGAGTAATGGATCGTTAATATTCTAGCAGCAAGCCATAAAACTGGTGACACTCAAATGGCTGCTTATAATTTTAACACAAAAACTTTATTGTTCCAGGTAAGTAATCAAAAAACCTTAGCATTTGAACGATCGAATATTCGCATTAATTTGGCTCCATTTTTCGCCCCACATTCCTGATTTACCATCCTTCATCAATCGATAAATTATAAAAGATATTATTATAAGATCCTTGGGGATGGGAATTTAAATTGACTCAAATTTTTAATTCTTTACTTTAATGAATTTCTAGAATCAATCATTTTCTCTTTTTGAATTTTTACCGCTCTTTTTACTTCTCCACCTCTTTTCGGAGCTTTTCTCTGTCTTAACGTTCCGCTTTTTCTTACATCTCATCCCATGAAAGACCTTCCTCGCTCAATTCCTCGCTGCCTTCCTCTTCTTATGATGAATCGGCTCGAGATTATTTCGCATACTATGATGAACTTTCTTAGGAGTCTTCTGATTCCTCTTCAAACTCTTAAGATTTAGCGCTGAATTAACTGTCATCTTCATCTTCGTAACCGTCACCTTAATCATCGGCTTCGTCCCAAGCTGTCCAAGCACCATCTTCAACAAATTTTTTGAACTAGGATCGCACTCCTTGTAAAAATTTACCCCAGTTAACACTGATTTTATTATCATAAAATATAATGTTGTTGCTATCCAGCCATTCCTTTACCTTTTAGACATCTTTAATTGAAATAGAA
>Ga0302268_1000449_pt1 | contig 25723 bp, 25 predicted proteins | sample III_Bog_E2_1_FD_194554 | JGI IMG/M metagenome (GOLD analysis project Ga0302268, IMG submission 194554) | Peat permafrost microbial communities from Stordalen Mire near Abisko, Sweden - III_Bog_E2_1 | ecosystem: Environmental > Terrestrial > Soil > Wetlands > Peat | place: Sweden: Abisko... | reverse complement strand
GCATCATCATGGAACTTCAGGAAATCATGATAGATCCGTAATTCGAAAAATCTTTGAATAGTTTCATGGAGGATAACTGGGGAGCCTTTAATGAAAACTGCAAAGGAGAAGGGGAACTTAAAGTATTCTAGCGATATCGAACTCAGATGCGAAATTATCTTCAAAATGTACCTTTGTCATTATCGAGAATATTCGTAAAAAAATATCTGATTTTGATTGGAATAGTTTCGGACAACTTTTCCAGACTAGAAAGAACATAGTTGATGAGCAAATTTTGGACACACTGTTAAGTTTAGAGGACGTTGAAAATTTTAAGGCTTTCATAAGAGACTATCGCAAGTCCTTTGAGGAAGTAGAAATGTTTAAAGTTTTGACAATAAAGAGTAGTAAAATAACTGAGAACAAAAAAGTGAAGGGTAAGGATAACATCTTCGCTGGAGATAATGTGCTTGATAAAGGACTAAAGCCTGTTATTGTTAAAAAAAAGGAAGTGAAATAGAAAACTGAGGAAGAGTTGATGGTTCCAGATTTGATCCTTACCGTCAAGCCGATAAAAAAATGTTGATTGTAATAGCAAGTAATCATTTCTCAATTTAATATAATTTGTAATTTGAAGACTATCCTTCCGAATAAAAAGGATAAAGTTAAGAAATGAGAAAAGAGAATCATTTGACAAAATTATTTTGCACTTAATTTACCTTAGGAAATAATGATGTATAATTGTATTAATTTGAACAACTAAATTTTAATGAATCTATAAAGATAGAAACAATGATTTTTTGGTATTAAGTACATTAGCGATAAAAATAGCTTTTTGTTTCAACTATCATCATCATCACATTACTAGGCATTTAGATGTTGAACTCTCCTCATTAACGATGTAAACACATTAATAGTGAATCAAAAAGAGCACATTTATTTATAAATAGAATAAATCTAAAATGATTTTTATAATTTATTTAAATTTATATATTTTATGCGCAACCGCAATAAATTCGACTGGACAAAGTCCTTTAAATTTGTAGAAAACAAGAAAGCTTTTGATTAGCTTGAGACCAACGAGGAAAGTCTAATCATTTCCATCTCCATTGATGAACCCAAGATTGTCGAAGTACAGAAAAAATAATAAATTCCTGTCCCTAAGATAGACACTGTTAAAAGAGCCACAGAGGTTAAAAAGTTTGCTCAGATAACTCCGAATTACATAAGACTGCCTCCACATTTAAATTTACCATCAGCTAATGCTTACTAATTAACATAAGTTGATCATATTTTTCTCAAAAGCCACCAGGATCGATTTATTTTCAAAGGAAAAAGAGTTTTGACATGTGAATTTTTAGGAGAAGCTTTTGTATAGTTATAACTTAAGGCTGGTAAAGATATGACGTTGCCAAGGAATAAAGGTTGGATAATGAGTTTTTTGGAGAAGAAAAATAAGGATATTTTACAGTGGGAAAGCGTGGAAGTATTTGCAGATACAGTGTATAATTATTGGAAAAACAGGAGGGAAGAATTAAAGTTTCCCTTGCTCAGACTTCTATGGAAACCTAATCCGGATTAATACAATCACATGCTGGCTTTTCGACCGAGATAAAGGGAAAAAAGAAGTTTGAGAAGAACAAACAGAGTGGTGGAAGATTAAATTATCGAAGAACTCTTTGAGGAGTTCGATTTATCCTTGAAAGCAGTTGATAGAGTACAAATGCGAGAAGAATTAAAACTAAAGCAGATTCAACTCCAAATTGCAGGGTTTTACTCTGAATGCAAAGGATTTTGCCCTCAACCAGATTTTTTAGATGAGTTAAAGTTGGATGACCGATCGAAAGATAAGTAAAAAATAAAAAATTTCCATGGTGATTTATAGACTTTCAAGAATAGAAAATAATCATTTGAAAACGTTTCCTTTTAATCGACTGGAGCTAATGAGGTCGATCAAAAAGTTTCGATTGCTAATTTCCTGGCAACTGTGGCATATGAAGCATAATCATTAGGTATCAACTATGACAGAGTTTTTACTGCGAGTGGATTTGCCACCCAGTAAAAAGTACGAGTTATCAACGTTAATTTGCCGACTATTACTCCTCAGGCATAATAATCTCCTGTTGAAAAGATTCTACCGCCCGAAATAAAAAATATAGAACAGTATTTATCTTTTTCTTTAAAGAAAAATCAGGATTTGCTTATTAGATATTTCTAGGAAAATGAGGAATAAACTTACCACATTAAACCTTGCAAGGATTATCTTGAATACAAAAAGAGAAAAGTAGATCGATACTATTTCGGATCTGATGATGAAGGGGAAACAAAAGATGTCCGTAAAAATATTTCTGCCAGTTTCAAGAAGTTTCAACAGCTGCAACAACTTACAAGGACATACTCCGTTATTAGTGAAAATAATTGATATTATGCAATTAAATTTATCAATATGCTTTATGTTATTTAATGATGACAGTTATATGATTGTTGTATAAATTAGGACAAACGTTTTGATGTCAATATGTGAAGTTATAAAATAATAATTTTAAAAGATGGGATTAGTGGAGTCAAAGAAAGATGGAATCATAAAGAGATATGAACTTAGAATAAACTTACAAGCATAACTGAAGAAAGATTTTCTGTAGTTATGCGGGTGTATTTATCCATGTACTCAGGGTCATTTGCTGATATCAAGAATTTGTATGATTCATATTGTAGGAAAAGCGATTGCCCCTATATTGACTTTTTCACTTTTCATAAAATTATGCCTTTTTCAATAGATGTCAGCCGGTGGATATTTGATTCTTATGTTGAGGGGGAAAGTAATCATATATTAATGTAGAATTTATAAACATCTTCGAGATTTTATCTATCCTCATTTTAATATCGCATAATAACTACAGAAAAAAGCTACAATGTAACAATTATAATAAATGAGTCTTCTTTGTACTATTTGATTTTGATCATTCTGAAAATTTGACTAATCGAGAACTAATGCTGATATTTGAAAGTATTGTGAATGGTTTCTGTAGATTTACTGGAGAACCGAGGCCAAGCTATATCTATCTCAACAAATATACAGTAGAAAGATTTATCAGGGTGAATAGTTTGGAGGCTTTATAAAAAATAGTGAACTACAGAAGACTCATCGAGTAAGTTTAAGGAAATAACGATGTATTTGAACTGTTCAAAAGATTTAACGAGGATATCTATGATTATTTCACTCAATAGTCATATTTATTTCGAGTGAATCAGTATAAAAAATATTCAAGATCAGATATATAAAAGATGCATCGCATAATAAAAAAGGTGAGCGTTGATAAAAATTATGATGAAGTGTAATTGGTTGATAAAAACAAAAAGTTTAGGTTGGAAAATAGGAAGATGGAATGCTTGCAGAATATGATGTAGGAGAAAGCTTAAAAATTTAAAATTGTAGAAAGGGGAAGACTGAAAGTGAGGTCAAATAGTATGGCAATAAGATCCTCAGTACTTCCAGTTTTAAATCGACAAAATGAATAGATTTCCAAGATTACGCTAAAGAAGGAATCAAAAATGGTAAATTCCTTAACAAGTGGGTCTAAATCTTTGAAAAACAAAAAGATGCTAATTTTAAATGGAAAGATAACGAGTAAAGAGGATATATTCGAGACAATTAAATATTTCAAATCTTTGTCAAGTAATAAGAGCTAAATCAAAATAAAATAATTCATTAAAAGTTTTGAAAAGAAGCCATTTTTCAAAACACAGGTCACGTCTCTTTTCAAATATTTTGATAAAGACCAAAAGGGAGAAATTAGTTTTGACCAATTTATAAAGGTTTACTATCAAAACATTACCAATTCAGACATTGAAGTTATCAAGGAGTGGTTCTATTAATACAAACAAATTCATGAAGCGGACAATTTTGATATCAGCTAATATGGAAAAAAGAAATAGAAGAAGGTAAATATGGAATTACCCTACTCCACACTCACAAGGATAGATGAGATATTTAATTCCATTGACAGAGGCAAAAAAGGTTTTCTTGTGATGGAGGACTTGAAGAAAGCTTATAATACTGGGTTTTCAATCAAATAGATAGAAGAGATGATGAAATAATTTGGCAAAAACAACAAACTCTATAAGGAAGAGTTTATAAAAATGACATTGCCAGAGGAGTGGACCATCGAAGGGACTGATTATATCGGAGTTTGAGTTTAAATATTATCTTTTACGTAGTTAGAATACATATAAAATTGTGAATAATTGAGTTTATGAGTTAAATATAAAAATATTAATGAACGCAAGTACAACCAAATTCTCTATATTTTAAAAGATGACCTCCATGATATTCCATAGCTGGCAGAATATTTAATTTGATTATATTGTATATGTAAATACAATTAATAATATTTAAAAATAAGCAAATGAATATATTACCAACTTAGTCTTTCAACAAATTATAAGAACTTAATCAGGATGCCTGTTAAAGTATCCTTGAATAGAAATATGACGAAGCTGCAGAGTGCTTAGACGAAGCCGAGAGAATGTTAGAGTATGCTGCAGGCTGCGGAAAAACAATCTAACGAACTTTGATTACGACAATTCTAAACAATCAAGCCTGTCTGCTTCAAATGACGAGTGAGTTTTAGTAATCTTCAAATTATCTGTAAGCAATCATATATAATATCAACGATTTCATAGAAAATTGCCCTCCAATAGAATTTAGTTAGAATACTGCTAAGTGTTAAAGTGAGTAATACAGTCCATTTGTGGCATACATCGAGCGGAAAATTGCCTTAGCACTGTATCATCTGCGATTCTGCGCTCTGAATTCTCATTTAAAAAACAATGAAGTGGCTTTAAAATCAGCTAAAAAATCTCTTGAGCTTTTAAAATAAATTTGTTAGTAGGAATACAATTTTGAACTTTTTCAATAGAGACAAAGATAGTAGATCCCCAGTTGTAATGAAGGCTATGATAAAATAAATAGCAAAAATATATACAAATAATTATCACATCTTAAAGATGGGAACAATAGTGTAGAGTATGCATTTGAAATGTATATTTCTAAATTGATGGAATACATTCAAAAATATCAAAATCGGATCCTGGAAAATAAAGAAGGCGACCAGAGCTTTTAAGATATTTTTAAAAGTTATTCAATTGGCAATCTTATGCAAGTATCTCCTCTACCTCTACACTCGAAGTTGAATACCTAATAATTTATTAAAAAAGAGTTCTCCATTGCTGGTAAATTGTACAGGATAATACATATGTCAATGGCATATTTTACAATTGCAACCGAACTCCGATTGATATCAACAGCTAAATATGCACTAAATGAAGAGGAAAGAGGAAAAAGCTCTTAATTTAAATAATCAAGAACTTATCATGAAATTTCAATTATGCTTATTGTTAAATATTTTCCATGCAAATGTGTGTTTTTTGATCACGTGGTCAGCAGTTATCAAAATCATTATGGCTTTAATTTAGTGGGAATGTCTTAGGTGCACACTGGAGTTGATTCAGTTACAGTATCAATAGTTAACAAGTCTGAAGACTAAAAGGAGAAGCTAAAAGATTTTTCAAATGATTAATCATAAAATCATACTTACGAAGAATACAACTAAATTATGAATATTCCGGATCAAAAATTACTTGAAGAGGTGGGATATGAAGCAGCCAAAAATGATGAACCTGTTAAAAAAATAAGCCATCTAACGGAAGTAAAAAATAAATAAAAGATTTAGTTTAAGAAATTAAAACAGATAAAACCAAAGAATAAAATATAAAAACTTCAGAGGACATCATCCTCAAAAATTATATAAATCGAGAAAATTATGCCTGCTCCTCAATTAAAAAACAAAGAAGATACATGCAAAAACAGACTGCTTTCAAAAGGAAAAAGTGGAATAAAAAGTAGAAGTAAGGATGTGAAATTAATAACAAAAAATAGTGAAAGAGAATAGAAAAGAGGGATCTACTATTAGACCACAAATAAAAGTAGAAGTAAATCAAAGAAAGGGAACATCCTTGAAAAAAGCTCAAGCAAAAAAGGATTATTAACTGCGAAATTGGGAAATATTGCTTTAAATAAAAAGGTAAAATAAGCTAAAATCGAAGAAGAGTATGGGATTCATTCAATAATCGGACATTCTGCTAAACCCGCAAAGATAAAAGTAAAAAATGGACTAATTCGAAATTTACATAATAACTAAGAGTAAAATCACTATATCATTAAATTCAATAAAGTAATGGGAAGGGAACAAGCAGGCATGAGGAAGTTAAAAAGTCCCAGAACAATAAAAAAGTAATCAATCCGCAAGCAAAAATCAGTGTCAAAAGACAAGAATCCTCTATGATAACATTTTTAATTTAATTTTCACAATGATTAAGGATTAACGTTGATTAGAATATATCTTGATCAATCATTCCTATTTTTTGCCACCATTTTAGATATTGCTATGACTTTCAGTTGCTTTTAAATCCTAGTTTTATTTGCATTCAATTTTTAAATCTACTGACTTTGAAATTTCAATTTTTATATTGCGATTTGTATTGTCAGCTCCCATTTTAACTTAACATGCTTCCTCCTTCAAAGGCTAACTATTTTCTTCTTCTTTCTACTATTTCAACTATCCGTTTTATTGCGAAACAGTAACAGGATCTGCTCTACTTTGATTTAAATTATCGACAGTTGATAGAATAATATCCAATTTGGTAGCATTATCAAGAAAGATTTCAGTTGAAGAATGCCTACTGCGAATAACGAAATCAGGCTTATCGCTATTTCTATTCGTAAATATTGATTGCAACATTTCACTAAAATTTGGCATTTCCGAAGGTTAACTGTCTAAACCTTCAGGTGATGACGATTTTAAAAGCAAAACTTTATAAACTCCTTATAAATATCCTTTTTGATAGACCATTTTTTTTGAAATGTTATCGAGCCTCTTTTTTGTGTTGAGCAGATATTATTGGGATAAAAAGATATGGTTTCGCAATATTTGCTGGAGAGTCATCTGCTTTACAAAAAGGGTGAGTAAAAGAGGTGATTTATCATCAGAAGTAATTTCCTCGACTCTCATGAAAGGATCATCCAAGAAGTTAGTTTTGATAATTCTAAGATCATTAATACTTAAATCAGACCCTGACAGTGTGCCGAAAAACTGAGTTACTTTTTCCTTGATATTTGTCAGTCTATGCTTATGCTGATCGAAAAAAGCATCATTGATAGTATTTAAGTTGGTTAATTGAATGGGTTCGCCTATTAATCTCAGGACAATGATAAGGACTCTTTTCAAATGAAGAGTCAATGTATTGTTATTGATAGCTTGATAAATATTTTCCCATTGGATGATTTCTATGAGAGCGTGTATGAGCAGACTTAGCTTTTGGAAAAAAGGATTTCTAAGTTGTATCATTTTATAGAAAAATTAAATATCCTTACAGAATTAGCAAGCCAACAGTTGAACAAACATTTCTCTCTTGAAAGTTGCGTGCCAAGAATCTTTAACATTCTACAGCCATTCCTTACAGACGGATCGAACCCCAAATAACTCAGAGGCAGATAAGAAAGGGAAGATCTACTGCACAAATAAATCTGAAGGGATTTTGCTTAATTGAGAAACTCGATCAAAATATATAGGATCTTCATTTTTGATAGTCATGATATAATTATCACTCATCTTGAACTTAATAAATCTTTATGCCGAGTTATATTCCAGCACATTTGCTAAATAACATTATTCATACTCAGAGCCATTGCTGAAAGATTGGATAAGTTGGCAAGGCCAACAAATATCCCAAACACCTATTTCCCCTTACCAGGATTATGGTTGGTCTCTTACTCTTTTTGGGGTTTTTAAATTTAATTCTATTCATGGATGTTTAAATGATGACAACAATTTCGGCAGTTCGACTGCTGTAACTCAGACTCTTGCTATAATTTTTCTAATGGATGAGTTTATTAAACTTTTTCAGCTACAACTTCCTAATGAACGCATGTTTATTTTTAATCGTGATGGTGTTCTTCTTTTTATTAGCTTCCCTTAGTTTGCTCGACTAATTCTTCTTTAGCTTTATCTGAAAGATGTTTCATCAAATGAAGTATTTTGAAATTTGGAGATTGTCTGTCTTTTTAGATGAAAATCGATTTTTTTTTCGATTTGAGAATGCCCATCAGTTTTTATATCTGATTGATGGCGCTTTTTTTGACTTTATCCTCATACATGTTTGACAAAGATTCAAGGATGGCTTTAACATCGAACACTTTTTGGTTAACCATTGAGTCAATTTACTATTTGGTGTGGTCATTATTGCCTCTGAATGGTAAAAAGAGTACTTGATGTTGTCCCAAGGAGAGTTACGTCCAATCAGCAACAACGCATACAAATTGTTAATGTGGTATTCGGAGAGAAAGATTTCATTGTTAAGATTACGTACGTAGTGTTGCATGTATTCTAGTGGGTTTTAATGGAAGGCGTCAGTTAAAGGAATATCATCAGGGTTCATTTTAAATAAGAATCAAACTATTATCAAAGTCATATTTAATATCAGGATATAACTCGCATTAACAATCCGCTTTTAAATGCCAAGAAGTGATGTTATACTATTTAATTAATATATTTGACAATCATAGGTGGTTAAATTATTCGCCGTTTTCCTTTGAGAGTAAGCCCACTTGAATATCGTTGTTTGTTTATGAATCTTATAGAAGACTTCTTTATTTAGATGATTATGATCTTGACAGCTATGATCTTCTGCGTTAGGAAGTCTACTGCTCATAATTCATTCTGTTTTTTTATTCCTTCATAAAATAGACGAGGCCGAGTCCAATCACAAATACTCCAAAACAAAAACCTAGTCCTCCAGCTGATTGTGCTTTCGATTCTCCTTGAACAATTAGACTTAAAAATAACCCTAGTAAAAACCCAAAGAAATTGCCAATAGCAAAAAGTAATCCAGTTGCTGATCCTTCTCCAACAGGAAAAGCAAGTTCGCACCCAAGTTAAAGCATAATAGGCACAAGAGGAATGAGGAAGAACGAGTTGTAAGCTGAGACAAAACTAGCCCAAAACAAATTTCCAGTTTCAATCAAAGGATAGAAGATAATCATGGCGCTACACGAACCTAAGTTATAATAAACATACCCAGCATACAGAAAACTATCCATTTTTTAAAATCTCCGCTTTTTCTTTGCATCGGCCCGAGGATCATAACCCCAATAATACCTGATATGATTGGACTTCCTCCCACACAGGCAACAGCGAGGGGAAGATCATCTCCGCCGAACCATGGTTCAATTAAATACGACAGAATGATAGAAATTCCATTAAAAATACCAAAATAGCAGCCAAAGGCTAATAGTAAAAGTACGTAGTTTACATTGGTTAATAATTTGGGTAAGGCAATCTTGAAAGGCTCTCTTACTACAGTAACTGAGTCCGATGGAGGTGTTGGAGGTTGTTCTTCTTGGAAAAAGATGCTTGGAATATAACAGCAGGCTCCCATTATTACTTCTACCAGCATTAATTTAAACGTTAAGCTTTTTCCTTCATCAATGCTACTCTGACTCGAAATTTCTGGCTTATAGTCTCCAAATACCAATCCAGGAATAAAGATTCCCAAAATAAGGGATACATTCAGAACAAGAGTAAGAAACTGAGTGACTCCTCCTCGAACTTAAGCGGTAAACCAGTTTGCTGATATTTTAGTCTGACAATTTAGAATGAATGGCCTTCCTATTCCTGCAATAACTTGCCCGATAATGACAAAGGCAAATACTTCATTTACGAGCAGTCGAACGCATGTACCGAATAAACAAAGTACGCATCCTATAATAATTCCCACCCTCGCTCCGTAAGTATCTATGAAATAGGCTGCTGGGAAAGTGAATATTGGATGCATAAGCGTAAACAATAATCCTCCGAGATTGACTACTACTGGATCTTGATCATAGATGATGGCCAGATAGCTGGCAATGGGAGTGAGAGTGTTGAGCAAACACGAAGTCATCATTTGAATGAGGGAAAAGAGGAAGACGATGAAGAATCTTTTGGGATAAACTTTGAATTCCTCAATAGGCATTTATTTTTCCATCATTTTTGATGTTAAAATTATATAAATTCTCTAGATCTTTTATTATTTAGATTTGAATCATCAGAGTAGGCTAATATTTTATTGCAAGAAGGAAAACATATTTGTAAACTTTTGAATTAATTTTAAATCATTAATGCTAAAATTATAATGACAACTGCTTGTTCACAACCATCAACTTACACCAAAATTATTGATAATAAAAATGCAAAAACCAATTTAGTTCGGACACAAAAGAATAAGACTCTTTCAACTATCTTGAAAAATACTAAATCTTTCCCTAAATCACTCTCCAATGTATGCTATTTGAAAATGATAAAATCTAAGCTGGAGTTACTTCCTTCGAGAAATGAGTATAAGATTAATTTCGAGATAGATTATTTACGGAGCATTTCTTAAGTAATTCCATTGTTTGAGTTAATACGAATGGAACAAATTCCATTCATCATTAGTCTCTAAACATGTAAAAAAATAGTAATTCAATTAGAAAGACAAACTCAAAACAAGTAAATGGTCTTATGCCTCCTCAAGCAGATCTGCAAAGGTTTTGAGTAGTATATCCACATTTTGGATGGATAAATTTATGATTGCCTCTAGTTTATGATATAAATTGATAGCCTTTCCTATCAAACCACAACCAAGATTCACGCTAACAGCTCTTAATGCGAATTGAAGAAGGAAATCCTTCGTCGATCAGTAATTGAATTAATTGAATCTATAATAAAATGGTATATGATTTCTTCCAAGGGTCGATAAATGTCATTAAAGTATCAAGCTCTAATAGATAAAATGATTGGACTAGCAATTTGATTTTCTTTTAATTGGATTTCATACTTTAGCAATTACTACTTCAAAACATTTTTGCCTTACTAAACGTATCCCTTGAACTTTTATGCACTAAATATTTTTTTTATTGATGTTACTTCTATTCTGATGAGAGAAGGGAGATTAATTGACATTTCAAATCCTTGATTAAAAAATCAGTATTTTGTTAGGCTGCATTTATTACTTGATATTTGAAAGTAATAATTTAGATTTTATTGATAAATAGCATTATAAGCAATATGTAGTTGAAAAATGCTTCAGCGGCGAGAAAGACAACTCAACCGCGACCCCCTGCAAAGATAAAGCATCGGATTAACTTTGTCAAATAATTTCAATAGTTTAAGGAGCGAATACAATCCTTCTAAGACAAAAACTAATCGATAATCAATCGAATTCGAGATGCCTATAGTTTCAAAAGGAAGACTCTTCCTAATATTCAGCTTTATATTCCCAATCGAGAGCTGGGAAAATAATATGAAGTAAAAAACGATTAAATTGACCAATCTTCAATGTTAGAGGTTAATGAAATGTATGAAACAAATTTGAACCGTATTTCTTCAGAAGGAATGCTCAAGCCTTCAATTAAAGACGATGATAAGACCAAGGCTAACTATCTAAGTAACAGTCTTATTTACGATAATTTACTGCAAATACCCCAAAAGAACTTAGAAGAAAGAAAAAGCCATTCACCCAGTATCGGAAGTAATCTTCGCTTCCAAAGAAAACCATAAAATGATACTAGGATTAATTAGCAATAGCCGCAACTAAAAAAACTTCGCACAGAACAAAAATTAAAGAAATATGTGGAAGAGCCATACAATCCAAATGAAAATATTTCCACCGTTCAAAATCATATAGCTCGATCAGTAGTGCGAGATAATTTCTAACCTGAAGCTAAATCGGCATTCTTGGAATAAAAATGGAATAAGGCGATGATGGAAAACAGAGACTTACTGAAATTTTTGTAAAATAAAGAAAAGTAGCTCCACAGATACAAAAGTATGGAATCTAAGTTTAAATCATGCTCAAGAAGCTTTTAGGAGGTTGTCAAAGAACAACTTGAAAACGTATCTGTGGGTTTATATAGTTTTTTGAGGACGTGCTGGTTGCTAAAATAGGGGAAATGCAGAAGTATGTGAAGAAGTGCGAGAATAAAATAAAAAAACTCAGCTCGAAAGTCAGTGATGTTGCTTAGTAAAGACGGAATCAGCAAATAATACAAAATAGTCGGTTAAAAAGAATGTTGGAAAAAAGACTGAGTATGAAAATGTAAATATCCTCTTCGAGTGATAGCAAATCGAGAGGAGAAGATGATTAAGACATTGAAATTCCAAAATAAATTTAAAATCCATTTAAAATTATACAGCCGGGAGAGTTAGATGCTGTAGTGGCTGACTATGAGGAAATTATGAGGAGTCCTAAAAAGCAAAATCAATCATTTGAGCAACTGTTATAAGAGGAGTTTAACAAAAGGCAAGGACTTGAAAAGGAAATCAAATCATTATCTGAGGCTTTGTAATCCCAAAAAACACTAGTTTAGCAATTGCGAAAGAATCTGTAAGGTGAGCAGAAAAGCAATGAAGGATTATTAGAATAACTGAAACATTTAAAATAAAAACTTAATGTTCTAGAGGAAGAACTCAAAAGAAAGCAAGTAGCTGAAATGGATGCCAACTTCCAACACTAAAAATTAAAAAAGAGTCAATAGGATGAGTTTTTATGCAGGATGTAACACTTATCTACCTCTCAAACCAGTATCACCCAGTAATTAAAAAAACGATTGACTGAATACGAGACTGCCAGCAACTTAAAGTCCAATGAATTAAAAGAAATTAAGGAGAATTTAGTCGAGGCGGAAAAGAGATATATGCAAAAATAGTGTGAAATATTCGGGATCAATACTAAGTTAAAGAAGATTTAAAATTAGTGTGCCATAAAAGAGATTAAATTGAAGAAGCTTGAAGCGATGCTTCTCAAACAAAACGATACTGATTTATTCGATGATAAAAGCTTTGATGGCGAAGATACCAAAACTTTAAGCAATGAACTCAAAGAATTGCAGGATCACTTAAAAGCTCTGACTCTTGAACTTTAAGAGAAAAATCTGTAAATTGATAAACTTTACAATTTAAAGAGATAAAATGAGGAGATTCGCAGTACTAAAGATGGCAGAATATCGCAACTATATGAAACCAATAAAAATCTATCCGAACAAGTCGAACTGCTCACCAAGTAACTGCGAAAAACTAATCATGAATAAAATGACAATGTTTTGAGTAAGGACCTATTACTCAGGAACTCGTGGTTGGCGGAAGAGGAATAAAATAACAGATTATCTTTGGAAAAGATGCATCAAGATAATAGCTAACTCCATCAAGAATTGCAGAAAGTTAAGCAGGAGAATTTGTCAAATTGCAGAGAGTTAATTAGATTGAATTCCTAGTGCAGTTTCAATAAAAATGAAATTCATAACTGGGAAGTAAAATTTGATCGGCTAAAATAGGAGAAAGCAGATTTGAAACGAAAGATTAGATAGATGGAGATAGTCATGGAGGAAACCTCTAAAAATCATTTAATCTAAATTGAAAAATATATCATAGAGAATCATGATTTGAAAAAGAATATACAAGATCTTCAATCGCGCAAATAGCTGAGAGACAGCCTTACGCTAACGTCATCAATCAAATATCAGGCTTTGGGCAACTAGTTTAGGCATTGGTAGAAGGATCATAATGCAAGACGCAAGGATAATATGGAAACAATCCAAGACGAGGAAAAGAAAGATGGACAACTTTAAATTTAATCTTAATAAGAGGGAAGGGAAGATATAATCCAGTTAACCAACAATCAAGAAGAATAGATCAAAATTATGTATCAAGATAAGATCCGTTACCTCGAAGCAGACTTATAAAAAGCAAAACAGAGTGAATTGCAACTAAGCGCCATCATGCACCAATTATTTTAAAACACAAAGACCATGGAAGACTAAAACAAAAAACTGCTGAGAGAGGTGAGTTAGAAATAAAAATTAATTGATTAGCTACGAGATTTATTAGAACTGAAAGAAGTGGAAAGGTAAAATAGGGAAAGTTAAAGAGAGCAGGAGAGAAAATCACAGATCAAGGAAACTACACATTTCAGCTTCAAATTATCAGCAGATTATAGCGATTAAATCAATTAATTCATGGAACTATCTTGTCTCTCCAACATCTCAGATATATTCAAGAGAGATGATATTCTGTAGGATAAAATCAAGAACGGAAAAACAAGTCGATAAGAACAAGTCATGCTCTACTCCAAAACATCAGTCTACATCAAATCACTCAAAACAACCATTGAGGCCAAAGAAAAGAAAATTAAATTTTTAGAAAAACAGCTCGTCAGTATAAAATCACAAGAAAATAGCAGATGGAGTGCAAAATAAAACAGCAATTGTTCGGGAGTCAATACCAGCCAAGTTGATATCGTGATGGATGATGATGACGACGAGAACAATGACCATAAATAAATGGACTCTATTCAGGTTGTGCTTTATTTATATAGATTGAAATCAAATCTCCCAAGTAAAGTGGGATCATCAAATAATTGGAGAGCGAGAATAATTTGATTACAGAATAAAACAAGATGCTCACCAAACAGGTAGGGTTCGATCTATTTAGATTTAAGTGTTGAGAGTTGAACTGCAAAATGCAGAATAACAAGAAAACAGCCTAATGAAGATAAAGGATCTGTACAAGGATGAAATCAAACGGCTTATAGAGAAGAACGAAAAGAATAGTAAATAATTGGAGGACCAGGTTAAACAACTGGAGGAAAGGTTAGAACAAAGCGAGTCCTACCACAATCTTGAGGCCATCAAGCAATTGTTCTTGAAGATAATAGGGGCGGTTGCTTTTTTCTACGATTGCTCGGGTAAATCAACGAAAAAGTAATAAAAGAAAAAGTAGTTGGAGGAATATATCAAGGTGATGTGTAGTTTGCTTCTATTAGAAGTCAACATTAAAGATAAATTGTTAGCAAATTTGCGGAAATGATCACCACAATCAGTATTATTCTTTCTATTGATCTAAATTTATATAAATCTTTGATTTAGCAATTTTTTGATAATTATGGAGATCAAGCCGGTTGTGTGTGGAGTCGACATTGGCTCGTGGACCTTTAAAGTGTGCGCCTACGATGGGAAAAAATTCTAAATTTTAACCAATTAGGCCAATTTTAGATAAACCCCGTCTTTGGTAAGTTTCACCGCCAGCGAAAGGCTGATCGGAGAGTAGGCTCTCAATAAGGTATCCATTATAAAAATTAGTTAAAATCGAATTGCCAGAACACAATTCGCGCGCCAATGCGACTTATTGGATTGGAACGGTCATTTGATTTGGTTGAATAAGAATTGAAGAATGCCACTGCCCGCTATTAAATTGATTAGGAACTCCGGTTTACAATAAAGCACGAGAAGGAGAAGGGATATACTGTGCAGCCAGAACACCTGCTTATCGCATTGCTTGGTAAGGTTCGAAAGATAATCGAGAGCCATCATTTCCAAATATAGCATCTATACATTCCCATTCCCTCTTATCTATCTCACTATGAACGCAAAATCATCAAAAGGTGTGCATAGACAGCCAACCTGACAAAAAATATCAAACTAATTGATGATTGGATCTGTCTAGCCACGGAGTACAGCTTTTCTAGATTAAAACAGATAAAAACATCAGATCCAAGAGCAGTGATATTCGTCGACATCGGCTACTCCAAGCTCAGCATTTTTATAATGTAGTTCAATCAAAAAGATGTTCGCCTTTTAGATTGCGAGCATATGCGTTTCACAGGCAGCAAACATATGGATCATCTTTTGGCTGAGTTCTACGATGGCGTTTTTAAAAATACAAGACAGCAAGATACTTCAATTTTTTCACTTTCTAAATCATACATTAAGCTGATTGATAACATAGAAAAACAACGAACTGTACTTTCTGCCAACATAGACCATCATCTTAATGTAGAATCACTTATAGAGGATGATGATCTTGTCTATCATATGAAGAGAGAGGAGCTTTAAAAAATTGTTGGTCCTGTCATCAGTTAAATCAGAACTGGACTTAGCAACCTTAAAAATAGAATGCCTCCCTATTTCAAAGTGCATAGTATTGAACTTCTCGGAGGCACATCCAGAATGCCTTTTATTAAGCAGTTAATCACCAGCATATTCGATATTTAGCCTTCAAAAACATTGAATCAAAGTTAAGCAATGGCACATGGGGCAACTACTTATGGATCAATTGACTCTCAAATTCTATCTTTTGATTATACTATCCAAAACATGAATCTCACTGATATATGTGTATGTTGGAACAATAGTGGAAATAAGATCTTCTTTGGAGAGGACGATTTGCAGTACACAAAGAAGAAATTAATCTTTGCAGGTAACTCTCCAGTTCCAGATCAAAATGTGATGTCTTTTGGCAACGAAGGGCCCATTGAGATGTATATTTACTACGGTCAGAATGTGAGTACCAAATCAATCGGCTATCTGAGGTTCCAAACTCCAAACCGAGTCAAGTTCACCTTAGACTTTAACAAGATAGTCTCTGTTCAGCTCTAAAATTCTCAACCGGACATTCTGAAGCTTTATGATAAGAAATAATCGCGGTGGTAGTAGATGCGTAGGTGGTAGGCTGATCTGCAGCTTCATGAAGAGAGAGTAAAGAAAGTCTATGAGCTAAAAAATCTTTACGAAACTAAACTATATCAATTAAAAAGCAAAAGAGAGGATTATAAAGATTTTATGAGTCAAGAGGAGGTCTTCAATCTAAATCAACAACTGAATAGTATTTAGGAGTGGATTTAAAGCGAACACAATAGGAGCGTAGGCAGCCAAGACGACTATCTTATGTACCAACAGAAACTGCAGGAAATAATAGGTTATTTATAACTATTCTAAGTGCTGGAAATGCGCAAACGAAATTCAGATCATCTCCTTAAAAAAAGTCAGGAGCTTATTAGCAAGATTTCAGATCTAGTGAACTAGGGTTTCGTATAGTCTTCATTATTTAGACAATAGGAAAGCGTAGAAAACTTGAGCATTTGCTGCAGTGGCTCTGCGATTCACAGACCAAGATGAGGGACACGCAATGGGAAGGCTACTATCTCACGGACAACAATCTCGATTTTGCAGAGCAGGAAATAGTAAGAATTATTAAATCTTGATCACTTATATGAGCTAAATTGAGTAAACCTAGAACATCTCGAGCCTACATTTAAATGTATCGATCTATTTCCTATAATATTTATACTCTATGAATTTCTTAGAGATATATCCGACAGCGGTGCAATTGCGAGGAATCAGTCGCACAGCAGTCTTTCACTTAAAAAATAGCAATGATTTCTTAGCAGCATCCTATAGGGTATTAATTATTTTAGTCAGATCCAATTTATTCCTTCAGATGATCAGTAATTAAGCGTGTTCCCCGAAAAGGGTATACTCCTGGGAGGATAATAACAAAAGATACGAGTAAAATACATCGGCCAAGTACAATGCTATCCATATAGAACACAGAAAGCTCACTCAGTTAGATTCAAGGTTCTCTCACAGTGAATTACACCTTCAAAACTGATTATAACAGGCATAATTTAGTATTTGTTCGACTATGCAGAGCAAAAATGGCATGAAGAGCTGGGATAAAGTACCTGGTTAAACATATTCCAAACAGGTAGATATTCTGATGGGAGGAGAGCGGTAACTTATATAAAATTGTATTAAGGAAGATATAGTATTCACTAAAACATTTGGAAGTGACAACCTCAACATCTCAGCCATTAAGCAAAAAGACAAAAGTTTCATCGAAGATGCCTCCTTTGAGAATTTGTAAATTAACTCAAAGCGAGGATAAGTCAAAGATAATTTTTTAAAGCCATAGGATAGGATAATAGAGCCGGAGATGTCTGTCGTAAGTCAATTCAAATTTAATCCACCTGGAGGAAGCCTATTCCCATTACAGTACGGTGAGTCAAGAATAAATCAGAGTGCGATGCAAAAAAGCGCATCAAACTTCGGCAGAGAAAAGATAAAAACAGTTGAAAGTCGCATTGTTAATGAGTAGCTCAGTAAATCTTTTGAACTATCAATGAAGACAGCTCAATGCCAGGATTTTAGTGGTAGTCGATTGAATGACAGTGCCGTTGATAATCATAATCGAGCCCTAGATCTCATAATTTTAGCAGTTATTGCAGCCTTCTTCGTGGCTCTTGGGAATAATCTTGGTCGAATATTGGGATGAAAGACAAGTCAGGCTATTGTTTGTTTATATCATATCAGATATCATCACACACACTCATTATAATATCAGTTCCATTTTAGATTCAATTTGGAGTTCATATACTGGTGATTAGGGGAATGATCAAGACGTTTACGCCCACATGCTCGCGGTTGTTCCTGCTAGCGAAACATACTGGGCTGGTTTTTAAAATTATCATCAAATCGCCGTCGACCTGATAGGCTGCGCTCCTGCGTATATGGAATTGATTCTCCAAGGATACGTTTGCCTCTGTAGAAACTTAAGTTGACTGAACTATTCTCCTTGTGAGAGGGAGATAAGGTCGGCTTACAGAGAATTTATTTAAATATCTTTTTGCCTGTGGGTTGCTTTTGGCAGCTAATTGTTGGTGGTACTGTGTGAGGGATGACGTAATTTTTCTTTTCTGCTCGAATTTGAGTCATGAGTATGTTGCCCTCCATGGCTGTCATTTCTAGTCTGGGTTTAAGTCTATAATTTAGCATTTTAATAATAAATTTATCGATGTTGATTCGCTGATGATGCAGACTAAAATTATTGGTTATAATGGATGAAGTGGCAATCATAAGAATATGATATAATTTGAATACTCGTCTCTACATTCTCTTGACCCCATCTTAATTTTTTCATATAGATATATCTATTTATTGTTTTTCCTAATCATTGGTAAAGTAAATCATATTATTCGAAATTATCACTTTAATTTAATGAATTTAGTTTGTTTTTGCCTTCTAGTAATACCATTTAGCTTGCCTAACTGTCATTGCGTGAGTTATTGCCCCAATAAAATAATAACTGCATTTAATTTGAAATGATCCCACTCAAAGAGCACAACAATATTGTGGAAACCCTCATGAAGGAAATAACAGCAAAATAGTCTGAAATCAAATCAATTCAAAAGGAAAAGTTAAAAACAACTGCTCAGGTTCCACAACTTGAGCCAACCCCAAACTAACAAATTCTAAATAAAAAGATCACCCAACTCAACAAATAATTCAAAGAACGCATTAGCAGTCTTACTCAACAACTCCGCAGCAAATCACAAGAAAACAAAGATTTGAAAGAAAGATTAGTCACTAGGGCGAATATTTAAACTAAAGAGAAGGAACATATTGCCGAGATCCTCAAGAAAACTTATGACAGAAAACCTTCTTCAGGAGCAGATCATAAGATATCTGCTCTCATCAGTCACTATGATGCAGAAATCGCAAAGAAAAACAAATTCATCGAAACTCTTCAAAAACAGATGAAACAGTATTAAATGGACACAACAAGCCCTGAGCTGCCAGTTGAAGAGAATTAAAATTATAAAAATGGATCTGAGAATGAAGAAAAAGCTAAAGGAATAACTCTAGTCCAGCATCAAAAATAAATTGGGAAAATAAAAGCATAGGTTCAAAAATATCGCAAATTGTATGAAGAAAAGGAAAAATAGTACAAAGATTTAGCGAGACGATATACGTAGTTGACTAATTAATACTACAAAATACTCAACTCCTACGGTATTTAATAGCCCAGAAAAATCAATAGCAAATTAACCTAAAAGACGACGATTAAGTCTGACCCAACCATTAGAATAGGAAAAAAAAATAGTGAGAATAAATTGAAACCAAATGCATTACAAAACTTGCTTCAATAAATGATTGCCACTGAAAGTGAGATAGATGAAAGCAGCGTTGATAAAAATATGCAAAAAAGTTCGGCTCGATGTCTGTAGAGTCAAACTAGTGAAAAAAGCTTAAGCGATAACTTACTCGAGGAAGGAGAATCGAGTCCTGATCGAAAATAGGAATGGGCAGTGGCTAAACTTTAAGAAATTTTATAAATTTACAAATTGACTGATCCTAACGATCTTTTTCCATATCTTTGCAAGAACAAAACCAAACTATAAGAATATGAGCTTGTTGATACAATCGCTCGTACCATTCAGACCTTTTTTTACAACATCGGCAAAGGTAAAATTTCAAGGTAAGAGTTAGTTACTGCTTTATAAAATCTTTAAGTCAGCTATAATCGTAATCTCGAAGCAGTAGATACTTTGGATTAGATTTGCATACAGGTCGGCGCAAAAAGGTAAAAACTGATCTAAAAATTAAGTGAACTCATAAGCCTGAAGGAATAATATTATGGCCAATTGAAAAACTTAAAATTTACTCAGTAGCTAGCTAAGGGCAATAAGGTAATTTAGTTTATTGATTTCTTTGGACTTGATAAGGAATAAGTTGAGTTACCTCAGCAATTGATAAATTTGCAGTAGCAGCTGAAGGTTATCAGTAAATTTGTGAAATAGGCCAGAATAATCCTTGATATCGATGCCTAGAAATCATCATAAATGGTGTTGTAGCTAATTCTCCGATACATTGAAAAAACATCCTCCTTAGTGGCTAAATTTGAAAAGAAGATCCAAAAGCCCAAGCCCACCCCGATGTGATCACTATAGTATTTGCATTAAGACCTCATTATTTGTATTTCTCTTTAATATTTATCCAGACTTGGATTAATTTAAGATAGAGATAAAAAAAGAGAAGAAATACACACCAACTAATCAACTACTGATGAAAAAGTCAAATAATAGTCTCATATTTAGTTTCCCTTCAGGCACCATTTAAATGCAGAGAAATTTCTTATACGATATAATATTTTTGTTGTTTGATGACTACCACCGCCCCAGCTCCTGAACAGTTGAACCTTAAGGTAAAGAGTCAAGTAAACTATAAATTAGTTAGGATGGAGAATAGGTCTTTTTCAAGATCAAGAACACAACTCAACTAAAAAAGTTGATGGATGCCTATTGCCAGAGGCAAAGTGTATACTTAAGTATATTCAGCTCAATACCGGACAAGTTCGCTTCCTCTTCGATGGAGAACGTCTGCACGAAGGACAGACCCCCAAGGACTTAAACATGGAAAACGGAGATGAGATTGATGTCGTAATTGAACAAGTTGGAGGAAAAGGTGCTATATTATGATCGCCATAAAATTTAATCTATCACTCTGTTCGTATTTTTAACCATGTCCATAAAGATTTTTCCATCGATGACTTTGACATTTTACCTCGCTTTCTGATGAAATTATCAGTGCTTGAATTTATAAATAATAATTTAAAGAAAGAAATGAAATACATTTACCAAAATGAATTCAGTTAAACTAAAACAGATATATGATTGGTTTTATTCTGCAATAAGTCAATTGTAATAGAATTGCTTCTTTTTTATTTCAAATTAGAATAATTCACACATCATCATGTCACAGCCTAATGAATATCTTAAACTTAAACAACAATCCTGCTATCAATGTAAATATGATTGCATAAAAGCACGAATAAACTGCTGTTCCCACACTTACAGGCATCCATGAAAAGCAGGCGTCGTAGAAAACGGTATAAGGTGTTTCATCTTCATTGAAAGTAATCCAATTGCTTACAATGTTTGAAGTTATCTGCATAATTACGAAGATAGCCAAAGGATTCAATCCCAGCCAAGTGAGAGGCTGAGTCACCCTCCTGATTATCTTTGCACTTTTTTTATATGTCTTAGGGACGATATCAACTAAGAAAAGGAAAAAAGAAAGAGTCGTGGCACTAGCTGAAAGAACTAAAAATAAGAATGTTATTCCATAGAGACGTTTGTTTAAGGGCATTAATAAAGAGCAGGGATAAACTGGCAACAAACAAATAAAGGCGATAGCCAGCCAATATTTTACCAATCGTTCAGGTTATCCCTTCAGTTTTATTAACATGAATCCAAACCAATAGCCTACGTATGTTGTAAAGGCTGCATTAAAAGTTGAGATAACTCCTTAAGGATCTGTTTACTCCATGATATGTGCCTTAGTAAAGATAGCCCTATCAACATAGCCAGCAAAGTTACAGAATGGCTCTAGATTGTGCTATCTTGAACATCCAATGCTTGCATCTGACCACGGCAGCATCAATACAAGATACAAAATGATTAGACCTACCATGAAGAAAGCTCCAATCATTCGTTTTATGATGTTTGTGCCGTAATCTGTTAGCCAATGAATTAAGAGTATTAATCCATAGCAAATAGACATTCGCTGTAAAATTCCTAAGATTCGCACTAAATAAAAGATGTTTAACATGTAGAAAAGTCAAATTACTGCTCGATAATGTTTAAAGCAAGTCCTATTAAGAATAACAAAAAGATTCTTAAAACATTCTTGCCTTGGATCGGTCGACTTTTGCTGACTGCTATCGGAATTGCTATTCCCATGATAAAGAGGAAAGCCGGAAAGACTAAATCTGCAGGTGTGAAGCCATTCCATTTGGGGTGGATCAGCCACCAAGTTGCACCTTCTTTATCTTCATCCACGTAGTCTACTAATATCATTCCCAGCATTGTCAACCCCCGATAAACATCCAATGATTGTATTCTTATTTTTTATGTAGCAGGAGAAGAGTCAGCAGCAGAAGCAGGATGAGTTAATATTAATTTGGAAGGTAATAATGTGTCTTCTATTTTTCCGTCAGTGGTTGTGCTTGAAGGCAGAAGCATTTCCTGAATTGATTTTGCTGGTTCATCAAAGGTGGCCACAGAATCTCGATTGATCATATACCTATAAAATATCTATTATTGATAATCTAAGTAATTCTTTGTAATGGTGGATAAATTAATATAAATAAGCAAGATACTCTACTATTAAATAATAAAAATTGCAATATCAAGAAATTTCCTCATGAATACCGTATAACTCTGGCTAATTAAGGCAGAAATTATTGATATGTTTCCAGTTTATACTTATTCAGAGACTAAATCTGTTGATATTTATAGTTCATGATGCTTTTGCAGGAGACAATCTTTTCCTAACTCAATTCTATTTTATACTTGCCCATCTTCCCCTATCCTCCGACTGAATTATTCGATAAGCCTTCATTTTAAATAACAAAAAATTAAGATATCAAAAATTATTTTGTATCTTTGTTGCGGTAAATGACAATGTAATTTTGATTGCATAAGTAGTTTTTAATAATTTTAGCAATGTCAATCACAGGCTTTATATATCTTTAGCGTCTCCCTATTTTATTAACTTGAAATTGCAATATTTAATAAATCTAATAGGTGTACAGATCAACGAGAAACTAGGGATAACTGAGGTCGTTGGGGGTTAAAAATATACCAAATTTATGTTTGGTATTTCGTTGAATTTGGCTAGAAAATATATAGCTATTCAAAGGACTACAGATCTTCCTCTTTTTTTAATTCCAGCATTCCAATTCAATATAAGTCCACACACTTAGTTTTAGAATATCTTTTTCTGTAAGAAGATATCTATTAATGCCTGTTATTTTTAATTATCTGAACAACTTATGGATTTTGTCCATTAACTGTTACTGCTGTTATCTTAACGGGCAAAAAGGAAGAAATATAGTTATGTACTTGGTCGCCAAGATTTTTATATTGAGAATCACATATCTGTAGAATTATTTGAAAAAATCAAGGAGGAGAAAATCAGAGTCTTATGGGAAAATAAACTTAATTTCTTTTTATAATTGCAAAATTTTTAAGATTCCTGATTAGATTAGATTTGACTTTATGAGTTCCCCTCTTTTATTACTGATCTTCCAGATAAAAATAGAATTAAAATTTAATGATTTTTCAGTGAGGATTTAGACAATTTGGTCGGTTTTACTGAAATCAATTTTGATATTGTTCTACTAGAGAAGGGAAATTAATTATCTATTTGTTGTTTTCTCCACTGTCAAGAAAATGCCAAATCCTTCATTGTAAAATGAAGAAGTACTTTTAATATGAAAGTAAATTTGGTGATCAGTTTGCTAATAGAGGCAGCTTGTCTGTATAGTTGATTATCTAAAGTTGCTGGATGTTCTAACTAATGGATGTTTAACAATTTTGGTGATGGGAATTGATACCAAACCCTTCCTCATTCTGTTATATAATCTGCAAATTTAATTAAAGACTTCGGATGCGTTCTTATGAAATGTTTTTAAGTATGTCTTGCCTGTTCTCCATTATAATCTACTGTCTACTAGAATTTACTTTAAAAAATATTTGTTAAAAATGTTGACTTCCATCTAATTCCGAAAAATAGTCATTTATTCTTACTCAAACAGCATATCTCTTAAAAATTATTTGCATACTTTTTGGATTATTTTATAGTTACTGGGAGTACATATTAAGTACATTTAATCTTCTTCAATATTAAGATTTGAATATTCTATTTTTAATGAATGAAATGTGGAGACTAATGAGAGCTGATGCAATTTGAGATTAATGAAGTTGAGATTTAAGAAATGCTTTGGGGTTAGAATCCATTATCTCTGTTCCATACTAATTATAATATTATCAATGTTTGGAGGTGGTTTCATGATGACAACTTGAGTTTAATTCAGGAGAAAAGCTGAAATTCCTAATTTTTTAAATTTTATTTAAATTTAGCCTTCCCTCCAACAGTATATTTCCGTGATTGGCCTTACAATATAATTCAAATTTGCCAAAAATATTGAAATAACATTATATAACCTAATAAACAGATTGCTTTTCCCTGAAACTTCAAATAAAATCCCATATATTCCACTTCGATGCTATTTGGAAAGTGACCGATCAGGGGGAATAAAATACGGTTAGATTCTCTAGATATTTAAAATTGCCGTCTGGTCTGTTTTTTATATTTATGAGGAAATATAGGATGTGAGTTAATCTCTGTATTTCTAAACCAATCTCCGGACAAATTACTGATTGTCTACTGCTTCTATAGCATTCGATATGTATTTGTTGAGTGGATAAATCAGATCCTCCCTCTCATAATTTCTGCTGTCCAGTAGTATTTGATGGATTAATTATTTATGTTTTTTTGCAAAAACAATGGCCATCTCGTTCCTTGCATTGCTAGAGCCACGATAATTATTTTCAATTCCGATTAATTAATTAGGGCTCTTGATCTTCTTTCTGATCATATTAATAGTGTATTATGGATGTTCGATAGAGCTTATTCTCGAGAAGCAAAAAGTCTCAATGAAGTTCTATATTTTCTGAACCAGGTCATAGTGCATGACAACCAATGCGCTTTTGGGCTTAAATGCGATCTTGAAGTGATTAATCTTGATAATCTAATAAACGTTAGTAATACTCGAATGGGGTTTATTAGTGAAATATTTCAGTATTAATAATCCTGGAGAGGATATCTCCACAGTGACACCCTCCCGTGTTGACGATATTTGACGAATAATCTATTATTATTGGAATTGAATGTTATCTTGAGCGTGTAGCATCCAATCTATTTATTATGAGATGGTGTTTACTAATTCAATTAAGCGGACTAATTTACATTTCAATTGAGACATTTAAACCAGACAACAAGTTAATAAACTATTCATTAAAAATATTCAAATGTATTTACCTAATAAATATCCTCTGCCTCATCTTTTTAAAAGTCTAACTCCCATAGTTATTTATTAATATGATTCAAATGGTAATTTAAATAATACTTTGATATTTTGGGGATGGGGTTGGGGGTGGGGTTGGGGTTGGGGTTGGGGTTGGGGTTGGGGTTGGGGGTGGGGTTGGGGTT
>Ga0302268_1000439_pt1 | contig 25938 bp, 17 predicted proteins | sample III_Bog_E2_1_FD_194554 | JGI IMG/M metagenome (GOLD analysis project Ga0302268, IMG submission 194554) | Peat permafrost microbial communities from Stordalen Mire near Abisko, Sweden - III_Bog_E2_1 | ecosystem: Environmental > Terrestrial > Soil > Wetlands > Peat | place: Sweden: Abisko... | reverse complement strand
TGCTAACTATTTAGCCAATGGAAAAGTAAACGAAACCCAATCTTTCGATGATTTTGTGCCTTTTGGTGGATTTTCTGTGAGTGCTGGTAATGTTTACATGAAGCAAACTGGAGGAAATGTCACAGTTCCACTGTGTAATAATCCAAAATCCACTGCTTTTATAGATTATATTTGGGGTCCAAGCATATGATCTATATATCAACGAACATTCTATATTTATCTTTTAAAGAATTTCAATTCCAGTATTTTTATCTCCCAGTTAATGAAGCCTTATCAATTCATATGTTTCCTCCAATATAATATTTCTTGTTTGTAATTTTTTCTAAAAAGACAATTCTCTATTTATAAATATCGATGGATCTATTCTCACATTGAATTGTTTATGAAGATAAAAGGATTCTTTCTCCTACAAAATAAATCAATGTGAATGGAGGATAGAAGAGCAACAAAAAACAATAGGCAATAAAAAATATATGAACGATAAAGAAGGGAATAATTGAAGGATTTAATAATATTTGTGAACCATTGCCGATGGTTTTTCTCCATACCTTTTTCATTTTTTCTAAAACTATCTATGGTTATCAAATCTCTATCTTTTTTACTATCTATATTATAATGATGATTATTCTTTGAGCCTATCTTTTTAATATTTATTTAATAAGTATGAATAATAAAGAGGAGCTTCCAAAATATCAATAAGTGTTTAAAAGAATCATTCCCGACGGAAAGCAAGAGCAATTGATTAGTTGCTACAAAGGGGGGAGCTTTATCAATAATGGTGGTTTTGGAAATTGCTACTCAGCAAAAAAAGTACAAGGAATTAATCATGTTGGATAAGAAGTCATTATTAAAAGGATGTAGAAAAAAAAGCACAATATAGATAAATTGGTAGCTCATTCCTTATAAAGTTTATGAACGAGGTTAATATCTTAAACATGCTCAAAGCAACCAAAAGCAAATATTTTATCAATATATATGAAAGTTGGAAAGATTAGGAAAATTGCTATATTGTGTTGGAAAAAGGATTGTTAAGTCTCCACGATTTGGTCAATGTAACTGTAAAACAGCCTTTTGATTCGATGGAAATAGTTTTTTTTATTCGAGAAATTCTAAGAGCTTTATTGGTATTGCACAGGCAAAGGATAATGCACAGGGAGTATGTTTTTTATAACTTAGTATAAAGCCTCAAAATATTGTCATCAGCAATGACTATAGCATAAAATTGATCGACTTCGGATTATCTAAATTAGATCTTGATAGCGATCCAAAAGATCATAAGCACTGTGGAACTCCTAATTTTATGTCCCCATAACTAATAATGGCAACCGATAAAAGTTAATATTCATATGAGGTGGATATATGGGCAACTGGAGTTTTATTGTAAATGATAGCTAATTTAGATATTTTTTGATGTACAAGTAATATCCTTATAAGTGTAAAAAGACGTAGGAGGTAAAAATAAAAATAGTTGATCAGATCGTGCCAGTCATGAATTAAATATAAAATAAATTAAGTTCAGAAAATCCATAAAATAGATAATTACTTAAATTGCTGCTAAAAATGCTTACGTATGATAAAGAGAAAAGACCTACTGCTGAATAACTTTTAAAGGATGAATTGATTAATTCAATTGATAGCGAGCGAGAGAAAATTATTAAACAATCATTATAATAAAAAATTAAGAGTTATAACAAATATAAGAAAGCAGACATAAAATGGAACGAGTAAATTATTTATCCACCTATAGAACTGTAATAAAATTTGCTAGCAATATTAATGTTCAATGATCAAAGAGTTATTGTCCTTTAAGTATATCATCGAGCCTAATATGGCCACTTTTTGAGTTTATCAAATGGTAGCAAATTTGCATACTTCAATGATGAGACAATATTAAGATATCGTAAAAATGACAATTTAAATAATATTTAAGACCAAAACAAGAAAAATATTCTTGATAAATTTGTCCTGAATGGATAGTTTAAAAATCCCATTTAATTGGGTGCAGAATAAACTTTTATTGTTAAAATTGTTAAAACTAAAGAAGCAATATTTGTGAGACTTTCAAATCATTCTTTGCAGGTCTTTTTTATTAAAAAACTTCCAAAAAATTAGAGAAGATAAAATGACAAAATTAATTTATAATATGTTTGTGGTGTCTATATGAATTATAATCTCCTTAAGCCCACTGAAATTAGCATTGTTAATCTTGTTTAAAACAAAAAGCAAACATATTCGAACTTTTAGCAGGCAAAGAATTCTTCAACTGCGAACAGCAATAAGCTAACATATATAAAAAAAGTTATGGAAGTCATGCTTGACAATAGTCAAATATCATTATAGCCAATCTATCAGAGAGTTCAAGCCTGAACGATAAGGAAGTGGAATGATCTATGATCCGTATTTATAATAGAAATCATCATTATCTCATTAAAGGCTTCTGCAAATTTGACATTTCATGCTCAACAATTTAGCTTTACTCATGATCGGGCATTCTCGATTTACGTTCAATTATTGTTTTAAATTTAGCCATTTCTCCAAATAATTGATAGAGAAATACCACTCCGATGACTTCAACTTACTTAATATTACTGCCACTAAGCACCATGTCACTTTTCTAATTTATCAATTGATTACACTGTACATAATTGACATCATATTTGGGTCAATCTTTTTTTTCAAATTACAAACCAAGGCGATTCTTGTACTTCTGGCTTGGAATAGCATAAGCATCTCCAATAAATTGGTGTCTGAGTACACAGTCAATAGATTAGCATTGAGATTCATGATCTCTGTTGCCTGCATTTATCTTTTCGATTCTTTTAGGTATTTTAAAGCAAATTCCTTAACCTTAATGACTCCAGTGATCTTGTTTCTTTTCTCCTTATAAGCTAAGATATATGAATAATCTTTTTATCTTATTATTTTTACCATTGCCTCAGTTATCACTTCTTTTTATTCAATCATAAAGAATTATTTTGTTTATATCATGATTTGAGTCACTCTTCCAGTTCTTAGTTCTAAAGTTGATGTTAATAACATTTTTTCGGTATTTTTTAAATATTTCTAAAATAGAAATAGTATTTACATCATCATGAAGAAATGTGGCGAAATCTTTATGCTGGATACGCTCATGACTTTGTTTTCCGAGTAAATAATCTAATCCTTTAGCCACTGGATATGAAATAATCCAAAAGATTTTAATCATAACTAGAATGATAGGACTGGCGTAATATGCCAAAATTATCTTTTTTGGGCCAGTGCAGTATGCCTGAGGAACAATCTAAGCAACAACCAATACGATGAAAGTTGAAAATAAAATGGCTGCCCAATCAGGCATGAGATTATGCACGACCAAGGGGAGAGACTACAAGGCAATTGCATTAGCAATGAGTAAGGTCACTAGAAAAAGATGGTGATCAGAGACAACCTTAAGAATGGTTGTTGCCATTTGATTATCAAGTGGATTTTTTTTCATTGTCATCATTTATAACTCCATAGTACTGATTGACAGTAGCCCGACAGTCATGCCCGAACAAAAGGCTCCGCAGATTGTCAAGCATGCAGAGAGTAAAACGAACTACCAAAACTCTGAATCTGAGGGTGTGAGATGGCGATGCTCATGAGGTTAATTTTCATCATCAGTTGTTCCTTATTAATTATTTTAATTGTCTTGCTCATTTGAATTACTTTATGTATCTTTATTTATTTAGTTTGAATGTATCCGAGCAGATTCTTTTTAACCTTGTATTTGATATCTTTTGATAATGAAGGATTTACATGTGAGATTCGTCTGTAAGTAAATTGACTTGTCCGATAATAGATGAATCCTCTAATTAATAAGGAATTTGGCAATTTGCGAAAAAGATTGTGAAAATGGCGAAAATTACACCAATGTTGTAATGGTACATCGGGAACAACTTAAATTTAATTTATTTAATTTTAATTATATTATCATCATTTATAATCTAAATAATTTGAAATATCGATTAATCTGAACGACTTAATTAAAGAGAAAATTATCAACAAGAATTTAATTTAATATCTCCTCATAATATAATTACTTATCCCTCAATATTTTGTGATCAATAAAAGAAGTAACTATTTATATTTCAATTTTAAATTACGATCGACTAAAGGTATTGTAAATGTTTTATAAACTATAATAGATGAAGACATAATCGTTAAAAAAAGTAAAAACTTTCCATTAAGATACAACCAAGCATTCAACTAATATAATAACCTAGCATAGTTAATCGAAACAATCAATTCAACCACCTTCTTCCCTTAAAGCAAAAACATTTTCTTTTCAAGATTTAGGTTCCGATTCACTGTTATCATTCTGTACGCAATTTCAGCATATCCATTCTCTAATGCAAGTAAATGATAGGTAAGATAGGTAGGAAAACGAATAACTGATCCTAATGTCCTTATGATGAACAGCACTCAAAAATAAATTGTAGAGATGATCATTGAAAATAATAAGGATTCTAATGATAGCAAATCAAAGTTTATAAAGCAAAGAGCAGGAAAGTATTTAAAAATTTTATGGAAAAGTTAGAAATACAACGATTCAATACTTTAACGAGAACCCAAAATTGAAAAATAGCCTCATTACACATCCCCAATTCACCATTTTAAAAAGCATAAACTCACTACTAACAACTCATTCGGCTCACTTTCCAATAAAACTAATGGATCTAATCATATCTTAAGCAAAAAAATAAGTCCAATCAAAAAATAAGCAGCCTATACGAGTATCTCATCCAAAGATAAAAGAATACATTCTGAAGACACAAAGTTTTCGCATATTCGTCTGAGTCCTCGATAAGTCTGCAAGAAAGACAAGCCAGTGATGAAATAAAAATCATTTTAGATAGATTTGACGCAAAATTTAGCCTGGAAGACTATGACTGTTACTAAAAACTTTTAGAACATGCTAAAGATATTAAAAAAATAACAATGATTAATTTTACTCTATTTTTACTGCAAAATGTTGATGATTGTATGATGATAATAATAATCAAATGTAAAAGGAAAAGGAGGAAATCATCTATATAAGTTTTAATCAGGATCAGACATACTTTGCAATTGGCACGCAGAAGGGCTTCAAAATATTCAAGCTCGATCAAGAAATAGATCCAGTCATTAATCGCTAGTTTGGATCAGGCATAGGTATAATAGAGATGGTACACAAGACTAATATTTTTGCGATTGTGGGAGGCGGTAAAACACCAAGATACCCAAAGAATAAAGTTATGATTTGGGATGATTGTAACTATATGCTCACTCAGCGCAAATGAAATGTATTATTGAAACGAGTTGTAAATCGGAAGTAAAAACTGTCAGAATTAACCCTTAACGATGCATCATCGTATTGGAAACCAAGATATTTGTCTTTAATCTCGCAGATTTTAGAGTATTGGATACTTTAGAAACATGCCCTAACCCTAAAGGTTTATGTGCAATCAGCTCTATGAGAGATCCTTTAATTTTGGCTTATCCCACCAAAAAAATAGGAACTGTTGAAATTACTATAGAAAATCAAGAGAAACGAAGAGTATAAGCTCACAAATCAACTGTATGTGCTTTATAGCTTTGCCCCAATGGTAGAAAATTAGCTACAGCCTCGTAGAAAGGCACTATAATCCGAATATTCGATATCAGTACAACCGAATGTATCCAATAACTTCGCAGAGGAACATAATACGCAACAATATATTCAATAGCATTCGACTTAAACTCGCAATGGTTAGCTTGTAGTAGTGATAGTGGGACAGTTCACATTTTCGGTTTGAAGAAAACTCGATAATAAGGTTAAAACGATACAAAAAACAAGAAAAGTAAGTTATCCATTTTCTCAAAGATATCTTCATACTTCGATTCGGAATGGAGTTTTGTTTCTTATCACACAAGTTAAAAAAAGACGAAGGTGGGATTCATTGGTAAAGAGAACCTCATTGTTATTGTCAGCACTTCAGTACTTTTTTGATTAGTTAGGGATGTGTTCATGTCGTTAGATTTAACACTGAAAAAAGTGGGGATTGCTAAAAAATAGCTGAATACAATTTATTTGATCTGGACAGCAAAGCTTGATTTATATGTTTGTTGTTGTAACAAGCTATTTATTATAACGAATGTCAAGTATTGTTAGCGATATTTTCTATGGATCCAAACAAAATATATTAGACAACTATCTCATTAATAGGCAGGAAGCTAACCAAGATATATCAATACCGCAGAAGCAATCAACTGTTTTGTATACGTCCTTCATTTAATTTTTAATTCGACTTCCAAGTGTAAAATAACTTTCACAACAATACTTACAAGCGACAGTCGAGATGGGAAACATGAGTGATGAAAATTTTATTGATATTAATCATGATCAATTTCATACTCCTCAAACTACTCTAATTTTAAATGATCTGTCCAATAACAATCTAAGTAAATACACGAACATAAAAATAACGATTAGTGAAGGAAAATATAAGGTTAAAATGCATGGATTCATCCCAATATAAATATTAAAAGGTATTGCGAATAGTTAAACTAATGAAAAAACCATTATCGTTCAAATGAAAGGAAAATCTTCTTTGGGGTTTAGTAGCGTTCAATGCACAATAAGAACAGCTTTTATCAATAATAACATACTTAATAGCGATATTTTAAACAGTATTTAAAAGGAACAGTCTTCGATAGTAAAAAATAAAAACTAACACAATATCTCTGATCTTAGTCAAAAAAATTCTTTTTTATCTAGGCAAAGGGTTTAAATTTTGGATAAAAAATAAACAATACCGAAAAGAAGAGCAGCAAGCAATGCTTACAATCAAGAGTTCAGTCATAAATCCAACAAGTCATAGAATATGTATATATAAGACCACTCAATTAAAAAATAAAGTTTGTAAATTCCCAATAAATCTAATAAACCAGGGGGAATTGAGTTTATCCGATAAATTAACAATATAAATATAATCATTAACAAGATAGCTTTTTTGTAAAATTAAATAAAGTAAACAATATCCTTTTGTTTGGCAGAAGACATCTATTCTCTTCATCAAAACATATGCCTTCGAAATATAGCCAAAACAGGAATCAATTTTTAAGTGCTAGAAAACAATACAAAGATTGGTGTTTTCCATTTAAGCGTACTATTCTTGGCATTACAGCACATTAATGGATAAATTCCTATCTACTCTTTATCTGATAAATGTATTGGAACTGTAGAAATATCATCTCCTGTTTCAAGTGAAACTTTACCTCCACAATTTCAGCCAATTCAATGTTAAAATATCAAATAATCTTCTTAAAAATAACGAGTTCCAAATTTATCTTGCAATGTTCTAATCTCAATAAGCTTGGACAAAATTATTTTTATAAATTGTTCTGGAGATACAACTAATTAATCTTCTGATAATATTGATCCAATTAAAATATAGACTTTTAATTTTCTAAAAATATAAGCAAATAATCGAGTATAGGTGGTGGTTCGAGTAAATGGCAAAGTTTATAAATTTCAAGACATAGTTATTAAATATATCGTAGATCAGTAATATATGAAGATTATTGAATTCAGGAAAAAATAAGGGTTTTGTATTCGTTATTTTTCAGATGAAGAAGAAGAGTAACTTCATATAGAGATTTAAATTATCAATTCATTTAGATTGATGTCATATAGTAAAATAATAGTGAACAAAAATAAAAGGTTTAATCATAATTTTAGTGTCGGGGATACTGATTTTACCAGTTGCCAATGCGGCATTTATGTGAAAAGTATCACTTTGTCCACTCCCCCTAATTATTTTCAAGAGCATAAGTTAAAATCCATATTTTAAATCCTAGAAGATATACTTTGTGGATCCCTCAAAATGACTAATAGAACAGAATAAATGATTAAAAAAGTAATGAATGTACATAAAAAAATTACCTATGTTGAGGTACATAAATTCATATCTTTGCTAAATCCATTGCAAAACTGTCTTTAATAATTTCAAGGCCAAGAATTGAAGAATATTTTCAACTTAGAAAAAACAGAACAAAATTTATTTATAGCCAAATTTAATTATCAACTCCTTGGAGAATTCAAATATTTGGATAGGCTGAATAGACAGCTTGTTTCTCGAAGCGAATTTTAAAATATTTTGCATTTTTATGAAGAAGAGGGATCGACATATCTGAGTGAATATGTTGAAATCAAACAGCATGCCATATGCAAAGATAAATAGATAGTTTATCCTTTTTTCATAGCAGGTTACTATTTTAAGAAGCTACCTTTGCTATAAGAACTATAAAATATTTGTCAAAATTAGCAAATTGACTAAAAGTAAATGGATAAATAAATAAATCATAGTCATAAGTAATAAAAATCACGCCCAATTACTATTCTCACTCCCCAACTTCATTACATATCAAAGATCATCCTCAAGAATGTTCACATTCTTAATTTTGGAAAAGCTCCCAATGTAAGCTTAAATTTGGTCAAAAAGGTGGCCTATTCAAATTCCAATCCAGAATTCATATTATAAAAAGAAGTCAATTTATTAGAGGCAATTAAGATATACCATAAAAGTATTGCTGAAAACAGACTTATCCTTTTAGCAGAATTGAATCTTAATCGCAGGCAAATTCATTATGAACTATAGCCCAGCGGCAAGAGTATGGCCACCATAATTTGGGGGAAATGAATGATACATTTTTTAATGCTATTTATTTTCAAGTGTTATTCTTTCATTGCTTTCTCAAATCTATTAATTTAATTTACATCTCAGCGAGAAATGTTTTTAGTTGTACACTAAGATAAACCCATATACGAATTAGACTTCTCACAAAGCGAAAAACAAGTTAAGTAATATTTTCTTGTGCACTCTTCACTTGACAACATCGATCTCATTCGCAAAAGCAAAAAAGATTTTTTCCTGGGTCAAGTCAAAACAGATGATATTACTCTATTCGCATACGTTAATGCTGTGCGTACATATTAACTTAGCTAGAAATCAAGATGATATTAGTGCTTGGTCAACGCAAAGATATTGATAAGACAGTTGAGAAAAATATAAAATAGTTTTTTACTAAGGTCAACGAAGCAATGGCTTTAGCATTTCTTAATCCTCTCTATCGTCCCAAGGATTGTATCAAATCAAATACTTTTGATTAAAGAGTTAAAGTGGCGGCCAAGGAATATTTACGTAGTGTGTTTGGAGATAAAAAGAAGTGATCATATAGATACTATCATTGTGATAACAATAAGAGCAAAATTTTAGATTTGATGCCAGTATTTGGCATAAACAAAATATCATAAGCAAGAATAATGACTGCTGTCTTTTTATTTTTAATTTTTATAGATTTTATGCTAATAAAGGGTTAGTTAGTTATTAAAATTTCAATTGTTTACTTTATTTTTTCCTTTTCCAGTGAATTTAATGATTTCTCATTTATTCTCAAAGTAATTAAGCTATGATGTTACGGCACTTGTAATAATAGAGATCAATATTTATATGAGCCTACTATACAAATATTCATGATTGCTATTTAATTTTGATTTTTTTAAGAAACGTAAAAATTGCTATAAACTTCTGTTTTATTAATCATCAATAACATAATAAAAATAATTTTAGTTTTGAACATTATTATTTAACGGCGTTTCTTTATTATGGACTATTTTTTTATCATTATATGTGTTATTTTAATCCCAATCAATTACTGTTAGTAGTTTCTTAAATTAATAAAATTTTGATGATAACACAATAGAAGAAAATTTGGTGTTAAGAGGAAGACATAATCCTCAGACGGATGTATTAAGAAGAGGGAGAACAGAGTTGGAGCACAATTGCAAAACGATTAGCCATTGATCACGATTTTCCTCGCAAGAGTGCGAAACAGTGCCGATAAAGGTATTTTTTTTGGTTATCTAGATACTAAAATCACATCTGTGCGTAGGGGTTACGTGTAGAGTGGGCCCCTGAGTAATAGCAGAAGCTGATCGAGCTACACAACTAAATGGGAAACAAGTGGTCACTTATTGCACAACACATTCCCGGAAAGTACTATCTTTTCCATATAGATCTGACAACTGCGTCAAGAACCACTTCTATTCCAAATTGCGAAAAATTTTGCGAAAACTTAACTCTGTAATACATGCGCACATGCGTCGATAGTACAGACCTATCAACATTGGAACTCTTTACAAAATAGTCGAAGCTACCTAGTAAAGATTTAAGGAGGAACCAGCTTGCGGGCACAATGTCTCAATAGCTTGCCAAGGTAATCTTAAAAATGCATGTAGAGGTGCAAAATCGTATGCTTACAGTCAGCATGCTTCGGGAGGAAGAATTTGATACTGAGGAGCGCTTGCAGATCTACTCTGGCATCGTTAGAGATGTAAGTACCACTAGCAGACTCTATAAACGCAAAAGTAAGAAGACGCGTAACTCTGCGATACAGGCTCCTAATGCCCGAAGAAAAAGGAATAGAGAATCAAATATAATTGTTAAAAATCCTTAAGATTAGGGGTATGACAGTGATCCCTCTTCTGATTTCGAAGAAGGCAAAGAACAGGAGGAAATGAATGATGATGAAAATCATAAGGAAGAGCCAAGAGCAGATGTGGTGGTTCAGGAGCAGCAGTAGGGCATTCGTGATCTCTTAAAGGACGCTGGAATCCTGAAATAAGAGCAATCAATGGTTGACAGGTCTTGCATTCGTTTTTCATAGCGTTCTTCTTTCAAGAGTTACTCCTAAAATAACAATGTATAGTCAGATAATCAATTTTGTAACTAAGATATTATGTAGTTGATGACAGCGAGAATGAAAAAGGTTTTGGGAAGAGAAAAGGCAGTTTTTATCATTACCGAGGAGCATTATTTGATGATCCTTCAGAGCACTCTTAACGGGAAGGTCCCGATTTCAACAATAATTGATATTCGATTCTTTCCTGAATTGGATTTATGTATCTACTATTAAATAAATATATTTACCTCATTTTAAAGATGTAAAAACTACTTTCTTTTGGTTGATTTATTTATTACAAATTAGAACAATATATTTAGAGAAAAGTAAAAGGGTCTTTGAAGCAAATCTTAAAATATATTGTCGCTAAACCAGATATTATGCATTATTTATATTTTATAAAGGTTGAATTTACTGTGAGAGAAAGTTTAAATATGAGATTAATATTACTAATTAATAATTATGATTTTATAAAACATGAATATTCCCTTTCTTGATTAAAGACGAACTTTAACTTTTTATCTCTTCATCAATACAAAAAGTGGAGATCAAAAAGGGAAAGAACTTTTAAAATTGGCACCCAGAGAGTATGTCATTGCTGAAGCAGTTGGAGAAAAAGTTAAAATTATCTTTATCGATTTATTTCAACAAGAAGAGTTTAATGAAAGTCTTCAGCAACTTAAGGACAATTAAAATAAAGGTACTAAATCAATAAGAGCAATTATATGCGGTGGGGATGGAACCTTGAATTGGGTTATGAACGAATTAATAAATTGGAAAATCGACCTCTCTAAGATTGTATTTGGAATGCTTCCAATCGGAACTGGTAACGACTTTTGTCGCAGTTTAGGTCAAAGCGAAACTTAAACTGATTTCAGTGAATCTAATATAATTCAAGTAGTAAAGCGAATGGTTCATGGATCAATACAAAAATACGATATATGGGACATAGGCATATAAACCTATCAAAATGGATATATTTGTGCTATCAAAGATAGATAATAATACCAGTTGGAAGGCACTACTTTACAAAAGATGTTTATAAACTTTATAGGACTAGGCCTCGATGGGAGAATAGTTTACACACTTTAGAGGTATAGGACTTCCAACGCTTGCTTTAATATCATCTTATATGCTCTGATGGGTATTGTCAATTTTTTTAGACCCATGAAACAGCTTAGATAAAAAATTTCTCATTTCATTAACAAATAAATAGATACTAATTCATTTGAAATTGAAAATATTAATTTAAAAACGCAATCTAGCGAACCAATTAGCAGTAGAAGAGAAGATGGCCTTATTTTTACTGGAAATTCTTTAACTTTTAAAAAGGGATATCGAGGATTTGTATGTCTCAATAGTAAAAGCTATATGACAGGTTTACATCATGTCTGGGAAACCAATGATTTAGCTGCTATAAATAATGAAAATATGAAATTTACTTCTCAGTCTGAATCTGATGGTAAACTTGAATTTGTTGCATTCAAAAGCGAGCTTAATTTAGCACTATAGCGAATAATGCGTTCTGGCGCCAAAGTAACTCAAGGTGACGGTCCTTTTTAGATATTATTTAATAAACCACTGAAAGATGATATTACTTACATGCAGATCGATGGAGAGTCAATAAAGGTTAAAAATATAAAGGCAATTAAAATTTGTAAAACAGAAAATATCGTTAATCATCAAATCAACGTGCTAGTATACCATTCATCCCCTCTCATAAATTTGTGATTGATGTTTTTATTGTGATTTTTTGATTTATAGGGCATTTGATTCCAAATAATACAATATTATTTAATAGTTTATTAAAGATGACTCAATAATACATCTTAATCAGACTGATATTCTTTCCTTAGAGTCCAGACTGTGCCCCAACAACTTATAGTTAATGTAGTTACTTTTTTTAATTCTGTTTTCCTTAAGCATATTTTCAATGTTTGCTTTGTTTAAATTTTCTCCTGAACGTTTCATCCCTCCAAAAAGACACTACAAATCAGGCAAATCCATCAATGATAATCGCAACGAATTTCTATTGACATTCCATTCCTATTTACTGCATTGTTCCTCTATTTCGCTGACCCAAGGAAAAAGAAAATCAATAATGAGATGAGCGAAACTGTTACGTTTTGGCTTATTTTGTGGGGCAATATTGAGATATTCGCGATTAAGTTAGATATAGCTCAGATACTTGATTAGATAATGCTAAATTGAGTAAATTCGCTTATCATCACGCAGCTTTTATAGATCATTCTTTAAAACAAAATTAAAATATTAGTAGTAAGGAACATCTGTTTTATCCCAAATAATCTTTTCACTTCGTGGCATCTACCAAAAGCTTCCATTTTGTCCCTTTTCAGCCAAAATATTCTGACAGTAAACAAAAAGACCACCTATGTTCGACTGATTCCATTTTAAAATTTTCTCTTCATAAAGATGATACTCGCACAGTCTCACAAAAATCATGGTATTGACCAATTATTTTGCAAAATTTTTCCATGGTTCTTCTGTAAACATATTCTGATATCCTTATCTATCAAAAACCAATAAATTATCTTAATTGAGTTTGGCGAACTGACGATAATTATTGAGTAAAAAGAGAAGAGCATCAAAAAATATTTGCTTTATTTTAAAAACCTTTTACTCTTAGTTTTGAATGTGTTGATCATTTTCCCTGAAAAGGGCTGTAAATAAATTATCTTTCTTGTACCCCAAAGCTGCAAGTTTACTATACATCATATTATATATTTTGGGAGGGAGCTGTACCTGATTTTTACCACCGTTTTATATTATTAAATTCTAATCAAGATCCATCAGAACAATGTCGTTCATTGAAAAGTGTTCTATCACCTAAATTAATAGCAATAAACGTAGTCCATATGAATACGGCTCATTCCAATAAGGTAGCTTTGAATGGCGTCAATATTATTAACCAAATGAAAAGGTAGAAAGGGGATGTATATGTTTTCCCAGCGGATGGGTTCAATCAGATAGAGTAGAGTTTCACACAACTCGACCAGTTGCAAATTGTTCATACTAAAAATCTTTATAAAATTGAATGTACCAAGATATGTCGTTCGAGAATCATGCATTTCCACAGTGTAATTAATTTCTTAACTCCTATCTTTTTGATGACAGCTGTGAGATTAATGTTCGGTTTTGAAAAGCATAGATTGCGATTGAATAAGATAGGTGTAAATTTGATTGAAGAGTTCCAGCAGTCACTCAATTCAAGATGGTTTACATTTTTACTGAATTTAGCTAGGAATAGAAAAGATGTGTAGAATTATTATAGATCCGTCTTTTCGATATCTTTGTATTTTTCATGTTTTCTGCCGATTTATGGATGCTCCTAATCAAAGTACACTTAGGCTTAAGGGTATCCTATCAAAATATAGAGTTATTTAAAATGATTCAATTGGGATCTACTAATCAGCAGGTCATTAGTTTGAGCAATTACGTTTCTGAAGTAAAATCTATATCTCAAATTTCAAACCTTAGCAATTCTCGTTGGTAAAGAAATAAGGGATATTTTGATCCTACAATCAGAACTTTGGGAATATAAACCAACTGTTTGCTGAAATCTATCATTAGTGGATCGTTTTAGAGCTACCATAATGTGCATTTGGGCAGCTAAATGATTTTGATGATACCCTTCGCTTATATATATTTTTGTTATTAAGACCATTTAATTTTTAACGATTTAGTGGACAATATTTCTTCTCCTATATGAATATTGAGGTACATGCCAGCAAAGCGCAGTGAAATATGTGCGATTTAGGGAATAATCTGTATGGACAAACGAATAAATAAAATCGTTTGGCTTTTAATTTACTCCACTTTGTAATAATTCGGTCGAGTAGAGTGAAATATTATGATGTTCTCCGAATGAGTGTTCGGGTTAAGAGTCATTAATAACCCTCAATCTGGTATCATAAATCTTGATGCCATCAGGATACGCCCACATTTCATAAAACTAATTATCCCCATTGTTAACGACAACTGTTCCCCTATCATAATGTTGTAAAACACCAACTTTGAGTTGATTGCTAATAATCTCTTCAATGGTTAAGTCTACATATAAAATAGCGTACTTTCGCAATTCAATACTCCATACAGCAGTACTTCACTGATCATTGTCTGTTCCTACGGTTCCTAATTCGATTTTGACTTTCTCTTTTAATGTTCGCTATCTTTTTTTATCATGATTCTATGTATATAAACGAGAACTATAGGAATGGTAATTGAAACAAATCTGAAAATAAATAATATTTGAAATTTGAAAGTAAATAAAGAAATAATGTTGAATTGACCATGCACAGACTATAATTAACGTTTTTAGGGATTGCTTTCTTTGGTCTTATGTTTTGAATAATTAACTCCGCTTTTTTATTTTCAACATTTTATAAAGACTAACCACCACATTTTTGTAGTTAAGGCTTTCTTGCATTTTTACAACACTTAATGGAATTAATCTTTATATGAAACTTCTTTCCTTTCATAAATTTATCATCAGTTGTTTAGAGTTTGTTCACTTAAGGTAAATTTTAAAAAAACATATATTCTGACAAATAATAGAAAATCCAGGCTCAATAACTCTCTAGAAGAACTTAATAATGAAAGATCTCTTCGTATACTATGTGTTAATAATAATTCAATTTAAAAATCGTTAAAAATAGAAACTATTTTTATCATGTGTAAAAATAAAAGTTGGAGTTCAAAGGATAAATCTGTTCCATATTCACAGGATAGGTCCAGATAAACCAGCAGGCTCCTTCAGTAGTCTCCGTATTGGGTTATTGAGTGTGTTGAACTTCAATTATTTATCCCTTTTATTATCTTTCCTTTAAATGAGGATTAGAAATAAGAGTTTTTCTTGCATTATGCTCTGATTTCCTCTTGAAAATAGTGCCTCTACGCTTGAAGTTCCTGACAATGACTTTGGCTGTTGAGTTGTTGATGTTGAGTTCCTTGGCAGCCCGATAAACCGAAATGTTTTATTTTAAAACCATGCGAATTAATAATTTTCTTGTCTATGTAAAAATGTATTGTACTTAATAGGGGATGGTCTGATATTTAGACTTCACAAGTCGTTTTTAACACATCATCTTCTTTTTGCAAAGTTGAGTTTTCATTTTGTTGATTGATGTTAATTAAATGATTAATGCTTTTATCCAAATCGGTCGGGTTTAATATTGAAGTTGAGATGCACTATCAGTTATTTTCATTCCATACATGATGAGTGGCTAAGATCACTGTCAAATAAGCCGATGGCATGTTTGTTATGTTTTATGATGAGTGATAGGAATCAGATTGGCGAGATTGATAAGATCTTTTCTATTTATTCGAATTACAGCAGTTATCAATTAAAAGGAGAGTGATTTCCTTCGATGACTATTGATAGCAACCTTGTAGATGATTTTGGCATGTTAAAATGAAGAATAATAATAAAATAATCCGATAATTATCCGAAAAGTCTTCCATATGCCCTAAAAAACAATACAACAAAGATTATGGCCATAATATTAAAATAACTGTCTTTCTTCAGTTATTTATTTAATTTATTTTTTACATATCGATATAAACATCATTATTAACTTATTAATTAAGATAATCCCTGGTCATTGTTTAGGTTCAGCGCACAATAAATTTGTCAATATGCAGCCTAATTAAATAGTTTTATCTTTGGGGCCGCTTTTGTATAAAAATATCCATGTTTATGAATTAGTTGATATTGGCTATTTTCACTATTATTAGTAAATACTGATAGCAAAACCCAGAGCATAAAAATACGGCAAAGGCATATGATTAGTTTCCTAATCATTAAACAATTATGAAAAAATATCAGCATGGAGGTTCCGGCTTTCGCTTTCAAAAGAACTGATTTCAACAATAAGTATTTATTCATGAGTTTTCATACCTTTGCAGATATAGGGAGAAAGAATGTTTAAATCATATTATTTATTCACTTCAAAAATTTGATATGTTTTAATTTGAATTTGAACGATATAGTATGAAGTAAATTATCATGGAAACTCCTACAAAGACAAATAATCCTTAGCTGCTCAATAACGAACAATGCAAAACACCCCTGACTTCAGGCAAAAAACTTAGAAAGATAGCCACAGATCAGTACGCAGTGAACAGGGAGATCATTGAGGACCTAAAAAACTATGCCCCTCTGATAAATATTATGCCTCAAAGTTCTAAAAGAGAGGGAAGTTGCAAATAGGATAGTGAAAAATATTAAATTCAGGACACTATAGAAATTGTTAAGGAGAGGGACATGAGAATAAAGCTGAGATGTAATTTTTTATTTGAATGGTATAATTTGGAAGAATTAGCTTAAGTAGAGGGAAGATGCCTCCTAAATTAATTCAAAAGAGAAGAAAGCAGAAAAATGAATAACTTAAATATCATATTGCCAGACAAGACGAGGCGGCAATAAATTTCAAACAATTATAAAATTCGGATCCTCATAAAAAGTAATGGTGACCAAGAGTATCAACTCCATAAGCACACAAAGGAGATTCGAGAATGGACTAACTAATCGGTAGAAGGAAGGAATAAAATACAATTTCTTCAACAAACTTAAAATGTAAAAGTGGAAGTGTTGATTAAATAGAAAAAGCGAGTGGCTTAAATGATGTAAAAAATGGCCAAACAACACAACACCTATAAAGGGTTAAGAGAAAACGTTTAGATAAAAGAGAAAGACATCAAGGAACTGATTCTTCAAATTGCAATTCTCAAAATGCAAATCAATCCATATATACGAGTCAATTTCACGACCATTTTGCAAAATGAAGAAGAGAAAAAATATCTTTTGGAGAAGACTTCCATTCGATGGTAACTTAAAAATTGCAAAACCCTCAAATAGGATGAATTTAGATTTTTTATCATTATTCAGCTTTATCAATCTTGGCGGAGGATACTCAGTAGGCTTTCCTACAACTTTGAAGGGTTTAAACAGATATTTTTTATTGATAATGAACATTCTGAAAAACGAGTTCCCTAAATTGAAAATTATATTGTGTCGTCTAAGTACAAAGGAAGAACCACAATCAGCAAGCTGAGAAGCATAATTGCGGTTTATTCTCCTCTTAATGAAAAATTTACGCAAATCGTCGCTTTAATAAAAAGTTTGATTGGATTAGAGAATGGAATTATTAAGATATTGGGAGTTGATTTTCAGGAAACCTCCATTGTTAATACTCAAGATATTACTATCAGATATTTATACATGGGATAGGAACGCGTCAAAAAGATAGAGCTGATAAGAATTCAAGAATTAACTCGTGAAGTAATTTCAAGACTCTTGCCTCGGCACGGAGATAAGGTTGCCTTATTGCATATTGATGTTCCAATGATAATGTCATCACCAGCAGAAAAATATCGCTATGAGTAAATATACGATTTGATTCGAAAGGAAAAGTGATTAATTTATGATTTGGGAAATTATTTAAATAGGGATCGATTATTTAAAAAGGGTATAAACTTGAATATGAAATAAGAAAATTGGTTTTACTAGCGATGTAACTTCATAAATGAAGTTATCTGTACTGAATTATTAATTATTAATTTTGCTTAATTGTTTTGCAACTGTTATAAATCAATCATTATTTTATAGCTCAAGTGGTAGAAAATAAATAAATGAAAATTTGTCTTGATAAGCTAATTGATTGCTGAAAATTGGAGAGATTTATCTATTTGTTAAGTTATTTTCATTTTGTAGCTTAAAGGCTATTAATTTATTTATGCTTCTATCATTGCTATTATAGAATAATTTGTTTGTTGCAAAGAATAGATGGGAAATCAAAACAATTCGGTTAAGTACTAAGATCATTAGAATAATGCTAAGATAGGCAAGGAATTTTCAGCTGCAGAAGACCACTCTCTTGACCATGAGGACGATTAATATTTGAATCCTCTCTCTTTGGCTTTGGAAAAGGGAATACTCAAGCATACAATTATAGAAGCATCTAACAATAAATTATTATCGGCCCACCTAATGATGAAAATGACATTGCATGATTAAAAATAAACTAAATCTGCAAAATGTCGCATTTCTCTCGATTAAAAATTAAATACTCTGATAAAGTTCAAGCATGGTCATTATAATCGATAAAATGATATCGAATATTTATAGACAAAAATTAATTCAAATTCAAGTAGTGATTAAAATAAATCATAAATCATCGATTAGTAGGGCACTTAAGCAAACGAAATCATGTTTTAACCCATTAAATTAAACCAGGAAAATTTAATAACAATAAAGAAGGTCAACATTGAATCCAGGTATAAATTCGAAGAAAAGATAGGCTAAGGCGGTTTCGGAATAGTCTATAAAGCAAAGTGTTTAAAGACAGGTGAATTCAGAGCAGTTAAAATATTGAAGATAAATACTATGACTACTGAGCAGCGATAGGTTATCTTAAATGAAGTAAGAATTCTATTAAAAATGGATCATCCGAGCATTATCAAAGTTTATGAGGTAGTTTAGAGTGATGATAACTACTATATTGTTACAGAATTTTGCCAAGGCGGCACCATTACTTCTTATATACAGAAATTTAATTAAAAATACTTGGAGGAAACTATTAAAAATATTATGAGAAAATTGCTCACGGCAGTGAGTTATATTCACTCGCAGGGCTACATTCATAGAGATTTAAAGCTAGATAACATTGTCTATTAAAAGATACGAAACCAATAACAATAAAACTTAATTATCAAAATAATTGATTTCGGTTTGGCAAAATCCTGTAATTCCCCTTCTATTCAATAGAATAAAGTCATAGGAACTATTCCTTACTTATCTCCATAAAATTTAAATGGAGTTTATAGCACCAAAAGTGATGCATGGAGCTGTGGAGTTATCATGTACGCTTTATTTAGAGGAGTTTTTCCTTTTCAAGGTGACTCGAAATTGGATATTTTTTGGAAAATACAGCATAAAAAGCTCAATTTGCACAGTAATATTATGTTTATAAAGGTTTTCAGTGGTTCAATATCTCTGTAGAGGCTCGATCTTTAATGGAAGGCATGTTGAAAAAATAAGATCAAAAAAGAATTACAATAACTGAAGCTCTTGCTCATCCTTGGTTTAAAGATAAACCGAACATCATTTCTTGCAATAAATACTAGCTGACTGATTCTTTGGCTCCCAAACTAAAAAACTACTTTGTATTTGTTGATTTATGTAGAGGCAAAACAATCTCATATCTTTCATTGAGAGATACGTTTCATTGACGCAAGTAAATCAGAAAGATAGAGAAAACCTTATTAGACACTTTAATAAAATAGATCGCAATTAGAATGGACATATATAGATAGAAGAGCTAAGAGAATATTTTCGCAGTGAAAACTGTCCTGTTGAAGAAGATGAACTAAAGAAAATATTTGATTCCATTGACACTACAAAAAAGGGTTGTATTGACCTTAACTAATTTATTTGTGCTTTACTCGATCGATAGAAATACTTTCAATATGCGACTCTGTAAGAATTATTTTAATAATTCGATGTGAATAAGGATGGGTTTATTGAAAAAAATGAAGTAAAACTGATTTTGAGGGAATGTGAGCTTAAAGAGATAGATTATTTGACAGGCCTAATTGATCGAAATTTAGATGATAAGATCTCTAAAAAATAGTTTATTGACTATGTTTTAGGAAAGATTTTGAAAAATGAAAACCATTCTTCAATTAGTGAGCAAACACTTGGAAGGAACATTAAAAGAAAGAAGACCTACAGTACTAACTTAATAATCAGTTGACAAGCATCGCATGTCTAAAATGTTTGAATTATATTTAATTTTCCTATTCAAACAAATTTAATTGATTAATTAATATATTCCTTCTTCATTCATTGATAATCAATCCTTTCCAATTCCTTCCATAAGTTCAAATAAGTTCAAAAATCATAATATTTTGGCATTCTCCCAATTATAGTATTTGGAAATAGCAATATGTATAATATTTATAATAATTCAATCAAATTCTTCTTGGGGAATTTCCATTCCTTTGAGAATCTTTTGTACAGCTTTATCATTTTTTTGCTATTAGGAATTGGAACATTTTTTAACAATACAAACAATTGTTATTGTTATTATTATGACGCTTAAACAAATTAATAAAAATTTGTTACTTTTAAGTATTCCTTCATTACCAATGATTTTTTATTATTATTTTAGTTGATTATTTGGAGAAGAAGATTACACTTTTATTTCAGAAGATTTTTCAGGTGGTTTGTCAATCGATGGTTTTGATAGCTATGCTCTAAGTAAGGATTTTTTTAAGTCTGTGTTTTATATTTTCTATCGTAAATTTATGTTAAATTCACTCTATAATTTTTTGGTATTTGACTATTTATGTACCTTTAACTGTTTTATCTTTTCAACAAATTAATTATAATCTTCATCCTCTACTTCTGTTTTATTTTGTGGCACTATTGATTTTATTGATTAATTATTATTCTATTTTTCTTAAATTACAATTTAAGTATTTTGATTTTCAAGTGTTTGTTTGACTTTTTCCATCCTTTCTTGTCTTGCTTTTTAAATAATTTCGGCTCTTTATTATTCTTCCTTAAGGAGTAACTACAATCTAATTTTTTCTGCTTTTTTCCTTTCGATTTATTCTCGTTCTGCTTTTGTATATTTTTTTTAATGTTATTTTTTTTCTCTTATTTATTTAATTCTCTTTTTAGTTTAAACACTATCAAGAGGCAACTCATCTTTTGATTTCTTTTTGTCGTTTTATTCATCTTCTAATTTTTATTTAGATTATTTATGCCTTTCCTTTTATTTTTGCTTTTCCTTTTATTTTTATTTTTATTTTTCCTTCTACTTTTCCTTCTCTTTTTCCTTTTCTTTCTCTTTTTCCTTCTCTTTTTCCTTTTCTCTTTCTTTCTATTTTTCCTTTTCTCTTTCTTTCTATTTTTCCTTTTCTCTTTCTTTCTATTTTTCCTTCTCCTTTTGATTCTATTTTTCTTTTTCCTTTTCCTTTTCCTTTTCCTTTTCCTCATCTTTTTCTTTCTTTTGTTCTTCATTTTTCTTATTGTTTTGTTCTTTTTTATCTTTTTAATCTTTTTAATTTTTCCCCACTTCATTATTGTTTTTATCTTTTTGATCTTTACTATCTGTTTTTCCATTACTTTCCTCCTTTTCTTTTTAATTTTTACTATCTTTTGTATTTTATTTGTTAGATTATTCTATATTTTGCTTTTTCTCATTCTCATTTTTTTAATTATTCTTTTATTACTTTTTCTCTTATAATTGCTCTTTATTTATCTATTTTATGCTTTACCCTTTATTCTTTACCTCTTAGACACCAGTCTAAATTTATTTTGATTATTCTGTTGTAGAAGTTGATTCAGAACTGATTTCACTTGATGTAGTATCTTCCTCAGTTGATTTATAAGATTTAGGTTAAATAAGTTAAGATTAGATTGAAGAAGAGGCTATTTCCGATCGGTCTTAATTTGAATTTTCTTAAACCCCTTATTAATTTGCATGCTAATTTTTATTAATAGTGTTTTATGCAACGTGAACATTTTTATCATTTCCTTTATTTGGTTCATCATTGTTCTTTCCTTTTTCTACCTTTTTATTTTGCAATTATTTATTTTCTATACTTTGCTAATTATTAATGATGCTTTATCTCGCTTTGCCTTTATCGTTTTAATCAGCATTAACCATAACTATAATGAGGAGCAGAAGGACGAGTAAAGCTTTTGTTTTAATATATTTGCTAAGCATCATAAATCAAATACTGAAAATAACACTATTAAGATTAAATATTTATATCTTACGATCATTTATATTGATTTACCTTTCCTAAATTTTACTCCAATTTACTCTCTTAATAATTAAGGTGCTATTACTCCTCTTCGCGAATCACTCTTACTGTCGTGTTATATGTATCTAAATGAGAGATAACAGTTGACCAGTTAACCCGCTTTTTTTACTGGTAGCGTTGAAAAAAGAAAATTCCGACTAAGACAATCACGAAAATCATAGCTACTATGCTTATCTTTTGCTTATAAAAGGGAATTTTGCTTTTAAGAATGGTTGAAGACGAACTTTACCGATTTGTCAAACCTTGAAGATTTTGATTGTTTTGAGAAAAGGTATTTATTGGAATTCTGTGCTCATTATCTTTAATTAATTGTTCATCTGTTTATTTAATAAAAAGTTATTTTCCATACTCGGCAGTTTCACTCTATTTTCGTTTGGATTCATCCACCTTATGAACTGTTTAAATTATTGGTTTATTTTAGCTATCTATATCTTAATCTCTGAGAGATTACTACTACTTTGATCCTATTTCCATTTCGTGAGATTGCTATTATTTATTGCTTTTCTATTCGTTTTTTAAAGGAAGATTAACATTATTATTGCTCGGTGTATCCGAATGCTTAGCTTATGTATTCTTCGTTTTTTATGTTTGCAAATCAGAGGGAGTTTGTGAATTCGATTAAGAAGTGTTTTCTGGATAGAGATAAGTATTGACTATTTGATAGGTCTCATCAATATCTGGAACATAGATTTAAGTGCTTAAAATGTCAGGCTCTCTCGAATAAATAGAGACTACAAAGATCAGCACAATATACAATTTGTTCATCTTTTAATTACAACTACTGAATTAATCGAAAATACGATATTATATTTGCGTTAATGAAGTATTTATGCTACGATTATTGCTAAGAACAAAAAAATATGAAACAAAAAACAATCAATTTAGATTATACTGCTTGCTATTTTTGAGATACTGATACCATTTCTAAAGTCTCTTTATATGAACCTATTCCAAACATAATTTCAAAATTTTTATGTTCCTTCAAGTATATTACGATATTTTTTGTATTCATTAGGTTAAATATAGTTAAAAATGTTACCTTATTATTTTTTTACTTGCAATCTGTTCTAAATTAAGATTTGAAACTGTTTTGAAATAACTTGATCCTATTTTATATTTAATTTGTAATTAGGAAAGGATACGCTCGTCAACCTCAATATCTCCATTAACTTGTTTTGCCTCATTGTTTTGCCGAATCAAATATTCGACCGAATTAAAACGTCGCATCTTTATTAATAATCAAAAAATATGATAATTAGTATATATATATTTATTTGTTTTCAATCATTTCAAAAGGATATTTTTCCTGAACGTATTCAGAAAAGATATGAAAAGGCTATTTTTTCAATTTAGACATGCCTCTTATCACAAAAATATTTTTTTCTTTACTGACAGTAAAGAAGAAAAATGCAAATAAATTATTCTAAACCCATGATCGGTGATCTAAATTAAGGTCATTTTTTGAAAAAACGAGACATGGCATTAAGTATTTTATTAAAACTAAACTTTTTATTACAAAGAAAGACCAGCGTTTTATTTCGATTTCTTTTTTGATCTTAAATTTATTAGAAGAAAGTTAACGTTTATAATTTTCGAATACAAGTGTGGAAAGGCTTTTTATTTGATGAGTATTCTCAGTAAAGATAACTCTTGCCTATATCTGGCAGAGACAAATTGTTCAAATGATCTAGAGGAAAGTGATCGATAGTAAAAAGTTACTTAAAAAAACAGGGGGAAGAAGAGAATAGGTCGGTATAGTTTTTACTTGAAAAACCTAATTGGAAGTGGATTTAGTAGTCGTGTTTATAAGGGAATAAAAGACAATGATAAAAGTGTCCACTATGCCATAAAGGTCATCAAAATTAAAGACATGAACGTCGGAAACATATACCTCCTAAACAACTAAATTGACATCATCCAAAAACTAGATCACCCAAATCTAGTCAAGTTTATTGATGTTCAATATACCAGTCATCACTGCTATCTGATCATGGAGTATTGTGAGGGTGGCAATCTCGAAAAATATGTCAAGAGTCACGATTCTATCCCTTGGGGAAGCATCATCCATCAAATTATACAAGGCTGCCAATATTTATCAATAAATAATATAGTTCATAGAGATCTTAAACCAGCCAATATTTTTAGAAAAAATGGGATTTGGAAGATTGGGGATTTCGGATTTTCTAAAAGAATACCGAATTCTCATTCACTAATCATTGAAAGTTGCAAAGTAGGCAGCCCACTTTTTATGCCGTTATAAACCTTATAGCGGAACATGTACTCAGCTAAAAGTGACTCCTTTGCGCTTGGAGTAATAATATATTACTTGATTCAAAGATAATATCCTTGGTATGGTTCCAATTTACAAAGTCTACTAAAAAATTATAAATAAAAAGAGATGGATTGCAGTAAAATGTAATTACTCTCTTTATAAATAATAGAGATAATTAAAGGACTGTGCTGTATGGATATGAAGAAGCGATTGTCAATATCAGATTGCAATTCTACCATTTTTCTCCATTAAAAATCAATAGGCTAAATATAAAGGGGTTTGATGTCTCTTAAAGGAGCAACAGAGCAAGTGATCCTTTGCCAATTTATAAATTACCTCTTGAAGAATAGCATGCTGTTTCTTGAAGATGATCACGTCCTTTACTCCCTCATGTCCAGTAATCTTTATCATTTAACCACTCTTTTTAAATGGGAAGACAATCGATCTTTGAAAGAAATTAAAAATGATTATATCCTTCCATAGGGAAACATTAAAATTCATGAAACCATGTATCGCAAAATATTGAAATCCTTAGAATCGACCATTAACATTCTCAAATTCAGAGATGACTCTTCTCTGTGCCAAATTGGACTTTAAAAATTTTTGTAATATCGTGAGATCATTAAATGTATTTTGGAAGCGAATATGTAAAAATTATCCTCTCTTCTCAAGCAGTTAATTTTACATAACAATTTTCACGATTTAATGCCTAATTCTAACAGGATCAAAGAACTACTTTCTAATTTTACTATTACTACTACTAAATAATGATTTTTATATCAAAAATATTCAATTTGTAAATAGTTTATTTTAAGATTGTTTTGACTCAATTTCAGAAAATATTATCATCATTTAGACTGGTCTTGCAATAGGAATAAGGAATAAGAAAACAATAAATATACTCGACTAATTATCTTCAATGTCTTTAAAAATCACAATGTTTAATTAAGGAAATTGTTTTTCTTGAAAATTATCATTTTTTAAATCATTAAAATATCATTTTCCGATTTCTCTTAATTTTTAATAGAGAGAGCGCTGTTCACTTGACAACGTTTTTGGAATTGCTATCTTTATTGTAATTATATGGT
>Ga0302268_1000433_pt1 | contig 26202 bp, 19 predicted proteins | sample III_Bog_E2_1_FD_194554 | JGI IMG/M metagenome (GOLD analysis project Ga0302268, IMG submission 194554) | Peat permafrost microbial communities from Stordalen Mire near Abisko, Sweden - III_Bog_E2_1 | ecosystem: Environmental > Terrestrial > Soil > Wetlands > Peat | place: Sweden: Abisko... | reverse complement strand
GCTGCTAAACCACGAGCAGTATTCATCACCTGTTCTTCAGTCTCGGCACTACACGGACCGGCAATTATAAGAGGACGTCTGGCATCAACTCCGGGTAATAATATTGATTCGAATTCCATATTCTTAAGAAGTTTGAAATGTTTGTTATTTGAAAGTCTGTTGTTTGAAAAGTTTAATGTTATCTGAAAATATTGTTCAATTATATGTTTTATTATTCTGTAAATTTAAACTAAATATCATTTAAGATCATATCAACGAAGTTAATATCAAGGAAATATTATCTACAAAGATAATCTCAATGAAATAATATCTACAAAGATAATATCAATGAAATAATATCAATGAAATAATATCTACGAAGTTAATATCAATGAAGTAATATCAACAAAGTTATATCTACGAAGTTATATTTACGAAGTTACTATTTTATTCCTTTATTCTGTTTAATGCTTCGAGGAGCGTATTTTCCGGGCAACAAAGGGATATGCGTACATAACGCGTACCTTTACTTCCGAAAATAAATCCGGGTGTAATAAAAACATTCTTCCCGTAAAGTATTTTATCTGCAAGTTCACCTGAATCTTTATAGTCGTCGGGAATCCGTGCCCATATAAACATACCTACCTGATTTATATCATAGGTACAATTCAGTTCATCCATAATCTGACGCGCCAATACACGGCGTTTAATATAAACCCGGTTCATTTCAGCATGCCATTCTTCTGAATTTTGTAATGCAGCCACAGCCGCCACCATCATAGGACGAAACATCCCTGAATCCACATTCGATTTTACTTTCAATATCCATTGAATAAATTCAGCGTTTGTTGCCAACATTGCCATCCGCCATCCGGCCATGTTGTGTGCCTTGCTCATGGAATTCATTTCGATGCAGCAATCTTTAGCCCCTTCGACCGACAAGATGCTTAATTTCTCATCATTCAAAATAAAACTATACGGATTATCATTGCAAATCACAATATTGTGCTTTTTCCCGAAAGCCACCAGTTTTTCAAATAATTCAAGGGAGGCTTTAGCTCCGGTTGGCATATTGGGATAATTCACCCACATCAATTTTACATTGCTCAGATCCATTTTCTCCAGGGCATCAAAATCGGGTTCCCAACTGTTGTTTTCATCCAAATCGTAGGATATGATTTTCGCTTCACATAAACTGCTGGCAGAAGTATAAGTAGGATAACCAGGGTTAGGTACCAACACACTTTCGCCCGGATTTACAAAAGCCAGGGTAATATGGAGTATTCCTTCTTTTGATCCTATCAGCGGCTGAATTTCAGTTTGAGGATTCAATTTTACATGGTACCATTTCTGATACCAATCGGCAAAACCTTTCCTTAATTCAGGTATTCCGATATAACTTTGGTAACCATGTACATTATGTTTTTGTGCTTCATTACAAAGAGCTTCTATAGTAGCTTTGGAAGGTGGCAGATCCGGATTTCCGATCCCCAGATTGATCACATTCTTCCCCGCAGCATTCATTTCGCTAACTTCCCTCAATTTGGCAGAAAAGTAATACTCTGTAACACTCTTTAAACGGTTGGCTGGTTGTATATTCATTTTCAATTGCAATAAGTAAAATTATAAATAATTAAATTGGATATTAATCGACCGGGGTTACCGCTGCTTTATATTCGCCTAATTCCTGAAAATCCTTTGTCAACGGTCTAATGGCATCAAGTGATTGACGGTAACGGGAATAATTATCAAATGTCAGATTAATGTAAAACTGATATTCCCATTCCCTTCCAAGAATAGGCAGTGATTGAATTTTAGTCAGGTTTACATGATAAAATGATAATATTGAGAGCACTTTTGCCAGACTTCCTTCTTCATGAGGCAATGTAAAAACGAGTGAAGATTTATCAAGCTGAGTTCCGAATGTCATTTTTTCAGCAAGCGAAGGCTCAGCAATCAGTAGAAAACGGGTGAAGTTACGTTTGTTTGTTTCAATTCCTTTCGCTATTATTTCCAACCCATAATTATCAGCAGCTAACGAACTGCAAATAGCAGCACGTTTTGCAATTTTATCGTCTGTAATCTTTTTTGCCGATAATGCCGTATCTTCACTTTCAATAGCTTTTATGTGTTTATAGGCATCGAGGAAATCCTCACATTGCATTAATGCAATCGGGTGCGAATACACTTCTTCAATATCTTCTATCCGTTGACCTGGCAAAGCTGCAAGGTTATGCTCTATCCTCAATTTATGTTCTCCGATAATCATGCATCCACTTTCACGCAGCAGGTTATGGTTTTGCAACAAACTCCCTGCAATGGTATTTTCAATAGCGATAATTCCCAAAAGTGAATCATCAGCAGCTAATGCTTTGAATAAATCTTTAAATGTTATGCATGGAAGAATTTCTATTTCTTCTCCTTTAAAATATTGACGGGCTGCAATTTCGTGGAATGCACCACTGACTCCCTGAATGGCTACTCTTTTCATATACTCCTTGTTGTACGAATAAAAAAATCCTGCTCGTTTTTGAGCAGGATTTTCATGTATTATCTATTCATTATAGTTTGTTTTTTTACATAAATCGAATCCTGCTATTACCTGTTAAAGTAAAAGTAAAAACTGAAGTATGTAAAAAATAGATTGATCATAACTATGTCATTTAATTCGACGGTGTAAAAGTACTATAATTTTTAATTATTACAACCAAATTGATAAGAAATTGTTCAATAATATTTCAATCTGTAAATAATCTGGTTTTTTACTGTTTCCAATTAATAACTATTAATCTGTTTTATACCCATTCCTTTCAGGTAACAAAATCAATTAAGCCTTTTTTACTTGATTTATTTATTGCTTTAATTTCAAAATTAAAGCCAATATTATAATGAGAACGATACCAATTAAAATATACCGGATAAACTTATCGCGTTTTGCTTTTTGAATGACAAAATATTCATAATCAGTTAAAAAGCTGGCATTTGGTTCCCATTTTTCATGATTAGCATACTGTTGATCGTTCAAAAGCTTTAGCTTGTTAATTTCAAAAGTTTTTTCAGCGTTTGAATTCAGACATTTAGCTAATACTTTGTCTTTCTCAATTTTAAGAGGTATAATTTCACGTGCACGATTTGGCTGACTACCATTCGTATATTTTACTCTTACAGCTTTTCCTGATTTTTGTGCCTCAATCAGTACTTGTTTCTTTTTCATAATTTATATTTGATTTAATTTAGGATATTAAAAGCAAAAATAAATAATAAATAAAAATACAATCACACATCTATGTGAAAATACAATGAAAAAAAAATCATATAAGAACCTGAAACTACATTAACTGATTATATTTTTTGCATCTTCGTTTTACGATACAAAAATAATCAATTAATTTATTGGAATAACTAAATTGCAATAAATTAATTGATTATTATTTCATTTTATCAATAAAATGTTATTAAAATTTCACATTAAAACCTGTATTAAAATTAATGCCCGCCATTGGATAACCATAATTGATTTCATATTGTTCATTCAATAAATTATTTCCTGAAATAAACAGTTCAAGATATTTCAGTGGACGGGCTGTCATCCGGGCATTGAGCAGTGCATAGTTTTGAGTCACTACCGGTTGAGTAGACGTATAAAGATGTTCGATATATTGTGTCGATATATGCAGCCCCCAGATTTTGTAGCTATAGTTAGCTCCGACATTGATTTGTTGACGGGGTGCTGCAATCACTGGCTTATCCATATCAAGATAACTGTAATTGGCATTAAACTGCAAATGACGGTTCATTATATAGCGGGCTGAAAATTCAATTCCCTGATTATTAAACGAACCCAGGTTTTCCCTTTTAGCAGCATAACCCTCTCCAACTACCTGAATCAAATTACTTCCAATCTCTTTATAGGCTGTCAATTCCAGATTTATTTTATTATTGAGGATCGATTGTAACCAGCTTATTTCATAGTTTATCATGCTTTCCGGCTTTAAATCAGGGTTTGGAGCATATAAATAAAGTTCCATGACGGTTGGACTGCGATACCCTTTTGATACAGAAGTTTTAAAAGAGGTTTGTTCTGTCAGATTGTAGTTCAGCCCTGCCATTGGAATCAGTACATTCCCGAACTTAGAATTATTCTCAAGTCTTAATCCTGCACTGGCAGTCAGGTTATTGCACACTGTTTGTTGGGCATAAATATAGCCTGCTAATTCATCAACTACAATTAACGAATCATGTTTAAAGCCCTGGTTGGCTATACCTCCGTATTCTTTATAATCGGCTCCAACAGTAACATTTGTACCTGTTGACAATTTAAAAGTCTGGTAAAGCATAACACCATCATTTTTATCGGTAGAATGAAATTTTCCATTGATCGAATCAAAAGTATCGTGTGTGCCAAAATTATGGTAAAAATTAATTCCACCCTCCGAATTCTCAAATTTATTTTCGAGTGACATGGAGGCTTTACCACGTGATATATCGATATAAGCAGGTAAAGGGGGTAGATTTACAGGGCCATTATCATTTGCACTGTATTTTGCAAGACTATAATCGACAGTCACGGTAAGTTCTTTATCGATTTCATATCCTATTTTGGCGTATGCATTATTGATATTGAAATCAGTATTAGCCCGTATTCCATCCGTCTGATCGTGATTCAGGGAAGCGAAAAGGCTCAGTTTATCCTTTTTATACCCTAGTGTACCAAAATACTTTTGTGTATTGTAAGAGCCATAGGATGCACCCAGGTTCACTTTAAACCCTTCATCATGTTGTTGTTTGGTGATAATATTAATCACTCCTGCCATGGCATTCGAACCATAAAGAATAGAAGCGGGTCCACGGATTATTTCCACTTTCTCAACATCCGAAGCAACATACATGTCAGCTAAAGGGTGTCCAAAAATTCCCTGATATTGGGGATGTCCATCAATTAATACCAAGACATCGGTATTTGGAGAACTACTGACACCCCGCATGGTAATTAATCCGGCACCTGTATTCGAAACACCGAAACCTAAAATATTCCGTTCTGTAACAAAAATTCCGGGAACGAATGAATTTAAAGCCGGCAGTATATTCATTTGGCCGGTACTTTCAATATCCTGTTTTGAAATTTGTGAAACTGACAGGGGAACAAGTTTACGCGATATTTCAATTTTCGACCCTGTCACTACTACTTCATTCAGATCAACGCTGTCTTTTTTATTGGTCTGTCCTGATACAATTCCAGACGAGAAAAACATAAACAATATAAAAAAGAAGAATTGTTGTAACCTGTGATTATAAATGATCATGATATAAATCTGTTTTTTTTTAATATAAATACCTGGAGGCGCAAAAGTACAGAATTTTCTATATACTTCAACAGCCTCAAAAACTGTTCAGTGATGTTCATGAATTTTATTTTGCATATTTAATCATAAAACCATATAAAACGGGTTAAATAACTTTCTATTTTGACATATTATACCGTTTTTTTATAACAATTTAAATAGCTGAATGGCTTATTTTTTGTAAATTTGCACCTTCAAATTAAAAAAAACTGTCCCAAATGAATAAAATTGTCAGCAAAGAGTATTTCTCTGCTAATGTTGTTAAGTTTGAAGTGGAGGCTCCCTTGATTGCGAAATCTCGAAAAGCCGGTCACTTTGTTATGGTAAAAATAGGTGCCAAAGGTGAACGTATTCCGCTAACGATAGCAGATGCTGACTTACAAAAAGGAACTATTACCTTGGTTGTACAAAAAATGGGTGTTTCGTCATCTAAATTGTGCGCACTGGAAGTGGGGGATTATATAACTGACATGGTAGGTCCGTTGGGAAAAGCTACCCATATTGAAAAATTCGGTACAGTAATCTGTGCCTGCGGTGGAGTAGGAACAGCGCCTATGATGCCGATTGTAGCAGCTTTGAAAGCCGCCGGAAACCGGATTATAACAGTGATAGCTGCCCGTACCAAAGATTTGATTATACTGGAAGATCAAATGCGTGAGAATTCCGACGAAGTCATTGTTATGACGGATGATGGATCTTATGGAATAAAAGGACTGGTTACTAACGGAATAGAATCGGTTATCAATCGTGAGAAGGTTGATTTATGCGTTACTATCGGGCCGGCAATCATGATGAAATTTGTGAGCCTGCTGACCAAAAAATATGAAGTACCCACTTTGGCTTCGTTGAACACCGTTATGGTAGATGGAACAGGAATGTGTGGTGCCTGCCGGGTAAGTGTCGGTGGAAAAACAAAATTTGTTTGCGTAGATGGTCCTGAATTTGATGCCCACCAGGTGAATTTTGATGAAATGTTGATGCGGTTAGGCGGTTACAGAGACATCGAACGTGAAGAAATGATTGAATATCAGGCAGCCCATAAACAATCTTAAAGATTGTAATTGAAAGTTTTGTCATGATCTTTAAATTTACAAACTATAATTAATAATAAAATTCAAAACACTCTGAATTCCCCTCCTGAATGAAGGGACATAAAATAAAATGAAAACTACTGAAGATAGAGCCGAAGCCTGGAGAGTTGAGTTGCGCAACGCCATTAAAGCCAAAGACCGTACCAATATAGAACGCGTTCACATGCCCGAACTGAATGCCGAATACCGCAGTCACAACAGGGTAGAAGAAGTGAACCTTGGAATTACAGCCGAACAGGCAATGGAGGAAGCTAAACGCTGCCTTGATTGTGCGAACCCCACCTGTATGTCCGGTTGTCCTGTTGGAATTGACATTCCCGGATTCATTAAAAATATCGAACGCGGTGAGTTCCTTGAAGCAGCCAGGGTATTGAAAGAAACTTCTGCCCTGCCCGCAGTTTGCGGACGTGTCTGTCCACAGGAAAAACAATGCGAAGGTGTTTGTATCCATTTAAAAATGAAAAAACAAGCAGTAGCCATAGGACATCTTGAACGATTTGCGGCCGATTATGAACGCGAAAGCGGTAATATCTCCGTACCGGTTGTTGCTCCTGCCAATAATATAAAAATCGCCGGTGTTGGTTCAGGGCCTGCCGGACTTGCTTTTGCAGGCGATATGGCTAAATTAGGCTATGAAGTGGTCGTTTTTGAAGCATTACACGAAATTGGAGGTGTACTGAAATATGGTATTCCCGAATTCCGTTTGCCTAATGACATCGTGGATGTTGAAATTCAGAATCTTCAGGCAATGGGTGTACATTTTGTAACCAATTGCGTAGTTGGTAAAACCATTTCGATTGCCGATCTTGAACAGGATGGGTATAAAGGGATATTTGTTGCCAGTGGTGCAGGTCTTCCCCGCTTTATGAATATCAAAGGGGAAAATCTGGTAGGTGTTATGTCATCAAACGAATACCTGACACGGGTAAACCTGATGGATGCTGCCAATCCCGAATCGGACACTCCTGTATTCCTTGGGAAAAAAGTAGCTGTCATTGGTGGTGGAAACACGGCCATGGACTCTGTACGTACTGCCCGCCGGTTGGGAGCTAAACGGGCTATTCTTGTATATCGCCGTTCGGAAGAAGAAATGCCTGCACGTCTGGAAGAAGTAAAACATGCCAAGGAAGAAGGCATTGAATTCATGACATTGCATAATCCAATTGAATACATAGGAAACGAACAGGGCCGTGTTACTCAAATGGTCCTTCAGGTAATGGAACTCGGAGTCCCTGATGCTTCAGGTCGTCGTTCTCCTGTTGAGATTCCCGGCAAAACTGAAGTAATCGATGTAGATGAAGTAATCGTAAGTGTAGGTGTTTCTCCCAACCCGCTTATTCCACAGTCGGTAAAAGGACTGGAAGTGACTAAATGGGGCACTGTGGTAGTGGATAATGACACTATGCAATCGGCTGTTCCTATAATCTTTGCCGGCGGTGATATTGTACGTGGCGGAGCTACCGTTATACTTGCCATGGGTGATGGACGCCGGGCTGCAAAAGCAATGGATGAATGGCTGAAGAATAGTTTATAGTATTTAGTTTATAGTTTATAGAAATGCACCTTCCTGATTTTTGGGAGGTGCATTTTTTATGTTTGCTGTTCAGATAATATCCTAAATACTCATTACATATATCTGCATGCTTATTTGAAATTTAGAGAGTTTTTAGACAGTCTTAATTTTTTCATAATATAATATATGAGTATCCGCAAAAGTATTAAGCTTTAAATAAATGATCATGCCATTTTCTTTAAGACGGAATTACCATAACATAAATTAGGACACATAACGAATAATCATTTTTTTAAATACAATATTTTATTTGCAATCTAATAATTCCGAAGGAATTAAATGTGAATAGCCATGTATGAAATGCATGGACGTTGAATAATGCAAATCGCCAACCACGAAGTGGTTGAATAGATAAATCAATTATTTCTCATCATATTCAATCCCATTATTTCTCATCAATCATTTCACTTCTTCAATGTTTATATCTTATTGTTCAACCCCTATCGGGGTTATGTTCTCATAGATAACAATTTCCCATGCATTGCATACATGGCTATTCATATTTAAATCCTTCGGATTTGGTATAAAGGATTTATATTAGGACACATTGCGGATATTCATAATTAAAAAAATGCACCCATGTAATTACAGGAATGCATTTTTTTATTATAGATTATTCTATTTTATAATCAATTCGTCCACCAATCGTTTGGCACCTCCTATTTTATCCATTACAAAAAGAATATAGCGGACATCCACATTAATGGTACGTTGCAAGTCAGGTTCGAATACAATATCACCACTCATGGCTTCCCAGTTACCGTCAAATGCCAGACCAAGCAATTCACCTTTTGCATTGAAGATCGGACTTCCTGAGTTTCCACCTGTAATGTCATTGTTACTAAGGAAACAGACATGCATTTCACCTGTTTTTTGATCCAGATAGGCACCGTAGTTATTTTCAAGAATTGCTTTTTTGAGTTTTGGAGATACATCGAATTCTTCATCCCCAGGTATTTCTTTTTCAAGAATTCCTTTGGTAGTAGTATAATATTTATAATCTATTGCGTCAGCGGGTTCGTAACCACCCACTGAACCATAAGTCATACGCATGGTTGAATTGGCATCCGGATACATTGATTTTCCGCTTTCAGCAGCCATAGTTTTAATTCCGTTTTCGTACAAACGTTCTGCATCCCGTATATTTTCAATCGTTTTAAGGTATTCGTTGCTTCTGATCATATCCATTGTATACCGGACTTCTCTTTCGAAAAGAATAGCAGGATCTTTTGAAAAATCGACTTTTCTTTTTTTAATGGCTTTTGTGATTTTATCCAGTGTTGTGAAATTGGATTTGTCGAATATGTATTTAGCATATTTTGTGTAATTTCCGCTGCATTTCCGTTGAATTTCATTATAAAAATCAGGCAAAGCATCAGCATCCACCGATTTTTTATATACATCAAGCATAGCTACAAATGTTGCCTGATCCACTTCAGGATAATAATCTTTATAAAGCTCTTTGGTCTGCATCAACAATGAATCCATTGGAAGATTCTTTCTAATCAATCGGTCTACCTGGGTAGCTATCCTTGGCATTTCCACACCGCTCATAAGTGATTCCATTAAATAATTCAGGGCATGTGATCTCGGATAGATTTTTGTATAGCCGTCTTCGAGCGTTTTCAGAACGTTTTTGTATTTTACCTGACGTTCCGGAGAAGTGCTCATCCAGGTAGCAAAAGCTTTTTCCTGTTCACGTTTTTCATTGATAGTTCCTAATTTGGCAATGGCTTTATTCATTCCGATACTGTTTTTCCAGTAATTTGAACTACGGGCAAACTTGCTGGCATAGGCGATATTGATGGCTTCATCCACGCGCATAAATGAATGCCAGACATCCTGTTTTGCTCCACGGACATCAATACGTGCCTGATTGGATGCTTTTACACGATTACTTACTCCCCACGACGATAAATAACGGGTGGTCATCCCCGGGTTACCCAATATCATGGTATAATCACCCGGCACATATCCCTGATTGGAAATAACTGCAAATCGTTTCGGGGAATAGGGAACATTTTCGGGAGAGTATTTGGCAGGTTTTCCATCTTTGTCACTGTACACCCGGAAAACCGAAAAGTCGCCTGTATGACGTGGCCACATCCAGTTATCAGTATCACCACCAAATTTACCTATGGAAATGGGAGGTGCAAATGCGAGCCGAACATCGGTGTACTCTTCATAAACAAATAAATAAAACTCATTCCCTGAATAAAATGATTTTACTTTAGCTGAATAAATACTTCCTTTTTCGGTTTCTTTTTGTATCACTCCTGAAATTGAATCCAGTTTATCAATCCTTTTGATACCAAGTAAAGTATCGGGCAGCTGAGAAATGATCCTTTCTGTAACATCCTGTATTTTTACAAGGAACTTTACCGTAAGCCCGGGAGATGGAATCTCATCACTCAGTTTATCAGCTGTAAATCCGTCTTTCAGGTAGTTATGGGCTACCGTACTCTGCTGCTGAATGGCATCAAACCCGCAATGATGATTGGTAAATACCAACCCCTGATTGGAAACCATAACACCGGTACATCCGCTTCCGAAAATGACTACCGCATCTTTAAGACTTACATTTTTGTCACTGTAAATATCTTCGGCAGTCAGGGTAAGACCCATCCCGTTCATTTTTTGGATGTTCAGTTTTTGTATTAATGGCAACATCCACATACCCTCATCTGCTTTTAATCCGGCAAATAAGCTGATTGAAAGCAAAAGAATGAATAGTTTTTTCATCAAATAGTTATTGTGTTTTTTTGTTATTGTTATTGTTAAATAAATCAGATAAATTAAGCCTGAAGGCTTAATAATAATTTATATATTAAATAAGTACAAATATATGAAATTATTTTTGCATTTTTACATGAGCACTGATTATATATACAGAGTGGGGTGATTGGTTCCGTGTTCCGTGTTCCGTGTTCCGTGTTCCGTGTTCCGTGTTCCGTGTTCAGCGTTTCGTGTTCCGTGTTCAGCGTTCCGTGTTCAGCGTTTCGTGTTTCGTGTTTCGCGTTCCGCGTTTCGTGTTTCATGTTGAGATTTGAGATTTGAGATTTGAGAAAGATAGTATTTAGTTAATCCCGTAAACGGGAAGTCACTCCGTTCCCTTGGTTGATTGGTTGATTGATTAATTGGTTTAATTCCTGAAATAAACACATTAATCATTGGAATTATTTTAATCTGTGTTATCAGTAGACAATTCTCTTTCGTGTTCTGTGTTAATTGGGTAATTGGTTGATTGGTAAAGCTACAATGCCTACTGATCTATTGTAAATCATAATATTGTAGATTTCAGTTGTATTATCCGATATTGAATAAAAAAAAGCGAAATCTCTTTCGCTTTTTTATTTAGTATTATACTTATTGATTAGAATGAGAACGCAGCACCAATCATCATATTCGTTCCCTGAACATCGTAGCCGTAGTAATTCTGATATTGATTGTTGATCAGGTTATTAATCTTGCCAAAAACCGTGAGCCAGTTATTGTACGAATAAGCCGCTCCGAGGTTGATATCGACTTTATCATTCATTAGTATAGCCATGTCACCCAGTTTGGCATAACGTAACCCTTCATAAAACATGTTGACTGACACTGTCAGATTATCGTTAATATGGATATCTGTATTCAGTTGTGCATCATATTTCGGCATATTCCATGCGTATTGCTGATTATCAACATTCCATGAATTATATGCCCATTTCATTTCTACATTTACCAGGTTTTTGTAGTTGTAATTTGCCCGGATTCCCATTTTGGTTTGGGTAGCACTACTGTAAACGACATTAAAACGGTTGCTGTAGATTGTACTGTCTGCCTGCGGGTATGGAATGTATGCTGAAGTCAACGAGTATGCAGGAGTCAACGAGTACGCTTTATTTACATAGAAATACTGATTACTGATCTGTTTAGATTCAATAAACGCATCCAACAGCAGGTTATAGAGGGGTTTAAGTTTCATCCCAACAAATAAATCGACAGGTGTATATGTGTCATTTACCTTTAGATCTGAGAACAAATACGGGTTTTCGGTAGCGATTTTATCCAGTGTATTTACTTCGTAATCGCCTGTCAATCCTCCATAGAAAGACAGGTATTTTGGAACAGCTTTCCATTCGGCACTAATATCGGGAGATGGATTCATAAGTTTGCCATGGACAAACGACAGACTGGTTTTTAGACCCAACCTGACATTAAATTCGGGGCGTTCAATGCTGTAATAGGGATTCACTGTCAACACCGAATATGTTTGCCAGAAATTGAAATCAGGTATGGTTGACGAACTGTACATCATGTTATACAAATCGAAATCTAATCCCAACCGATTCTTGTCATTCGGTGTACTAAACCCTCCCTTTGTACGGATAACATTTTCAGTAATCCCGTTGACAGCATCGAATAGATGGTATTGCATTTCGGCCTGATAGCGTAAATCGGTTGTCGTGGGCAATGAATTTACACCTGCCAGTGCATTGAATCGCCAGAATGTGTTTCCTTCAGGGTTATTTGCGAGTGTATTGACAGGTGTAGTACTTATTCCCACCCGGTTTTTTTCAAGATAATTTGACAAGCCGTAATTCAAATCCAATGTTTTTAAATTGGCGATGGAATCAAGGCTGTTAAAATCATTTCCATAATATTTAAAATACTCATGCCCTCCTCCTGCTCCGGCATAAAAGTCAAATGTTTTAAAGATTTTATCGAATGAAATTTGAGCTTTAGTAATTGAATGCATTTGTTTCGAATCAAAAGTTGCCAGATGATTGATTGAAAAATCAAGTTTCATATCGGGAGTATTAATTACAGGATAGGCAAAATCAGCCAGTGTATTTAAATAATTTCCTAAACCGATACGGGCATATCCTTTGCCGGTGATGGCAGGTTTTTCGGTAACCAATTCAGCTGCCGGTAAAATATGAATATTGTAATCGACATTCAGGGGCAAATTAAAATCGCTGTATTCAGCGGCCGATTTAACTACATTCGGTTCCAGCACCAGTGGTATTGAGTTAATCATTCCGGCATCATGAATCAAGGGTCTGAATTCACGTTCCACCTGAATATTCCGGTTAAGAATGGTATCCTGAGCCTGCAATGTAAAAGCCGAACCAAGCGAAATCAAAAGGATAGCTATAAAGTATTTTGAGGTTTTCATAAGAGAAATTTAATAATAAGTCCTTGATAATAGTATTGAGCAATCTTTATTTTGTTGAAACAACTGTTGTGTGCGATTTAAAATCGACTTATAAACAGTTATGTTTCACTTTTACCCTTCTTTTAAAGGATTTAATTAATAATAGTTTGCTTTTCCCGAAGACTGATGGCACTTAACCTGTCGGTAATCATTGTTTGAATTTCGTCGGCAACAGTGTAGTTTTTCTGCAGACTGATCAGGTATTGTTTTGCCTGAAAATCATTATTTTGTTTGATATACATATCTGCCAGTAAAACAAAACTACGGGCCAGCCAAAATTGATGAGGTGTATTTTTTTTAGCAAAGTCCATCACTTCAGCTTCGGCTTCGGTCATTTTTCCCTGTTCAAACCAGACATTCGCCAAAAGATATTTTGCTTCGGCTCCATTAGGTGTACGGGTATCCGATGCCAGTACTTTCAGATCGACTGCTGCCTCATCATTTTTATTCAATGCCAGATACGCTTTGGCACGATTGTAAAGAGCTTCTGATTTCAAGTCAGCATTCGAATGAGGATCGGCCATGATTTCATTCACGATGGTAATCGTCGTCTGATAATCTTTAAGGAAATTACTGCAACGTAAGACACCCAAACGTCCGATATCTTTGTTTTCAGTTGTTTGACCTACTGATTGCAACTGCTTAAAATAATTCAGAGCCGATGCATAGTCTTTCTGATCATAGGTAATTTCGGCACAACGCCTGGTAGCTTCTTCCGTGTATTGATTTCCTGATATTTTAAGCAATTCAACATATGCTTTTAACGCATTTACTTTGTCGTCCGTGCGGTAATAGCTGTCGGCAAGGTAATATTGGGCCATGGTGCAATACCTGCCTCCCGGACAAAACTTTGCCAGATAGTTTTGCATTCCTATGATTGCTTGCGGATAATTTGCATTCATATATTGTTTTTCGGACGCTATATACGAAATTGAATCTTCTCGTACGGCAGCAGAATTACTGATTTTCATTCCCAGAGTTTTGGTATAAGCCAGGTAAGCAGGGACATCATTGGTATCGACATACAATGTTTCAAGACTTTCAAGGGCAGTAAATGATTCTTCTGTTCCCGGATACTTTGCAATCACATTTTTATACGACGAAATTGCACGATCATAGTCTTTCATATTAAAATAAATCATACCTGTTTCTAATGCTGCTTTTCTTGCCAAATCGCTCGTAGGCTCGGCATCAAGCAACCGTTGATAGGTTTCAATGGCTTTGGTATTGTTTTCCAACATTAAATAAGCACGACCTTCCTGGTATAAAGCATCAGCGGTGTATTCCGATTTTGGATACTGACTGATGAGACTCTCAAGTTTACTAATCTTTCCTGTATAATTTTTTTGCAGACCGGAAACATATGCTGCCTGAAACAGGGCATAGTCGGCTGTATTCGGACTTATAGTGGCTGCTTTGCTGTAATATGCCTGTGCTTTTGCAAAACTCCGTGCATTAAAGAAGCAATCACCAATGCGATTTAATGCATCTGCATAAGTTGTTGCGCCATCATTTTGCTCAGCATCCACATATTTCAGGAACCAGTTGAGTGATTCAGAATAGTTCTTTTTTGAAAAATAAGCATAAGCCAGGGCATAATCGGCAGTCACCCTGTTTACGCTCGATCTGGCATAAGGATTATTGAAAAAGGCCTTCAAATCAATAATGGTTAATTCTGGACGTTTGGTGCGGTAATAGCATTCAGCCCTCCAGTACAGGCATTCTGCCGAATATAAACCGGTTGAAGAGCTCTCAAGCGATTGCGAGAAATAATCAATTGCTTGATCCGTTTTATTCTGTGTAAAAGCCTCCGTACCTAACTGATAAAGCAGGTACTGCTTTGTTTCGCGTAGTTTTGCATTCGGAGTTTTAATTTTCAAAATCGATTGATATGCAGCATCATAGTTTTTTGAAGTCATATAGACCGAAGCCAGATAATCGTATGCTTTGTCGGTATATTTTGAATCAGGAAATTCGGTCAGATACTGCTCAAATGCTTTCACTGATTCCCCGAATGCCGAAGTAGTTTCGTAAGACGAAAGGGCATAATTAAACAAAGCTTCTTCACGAACAGTCTTATTGAAATTAGTGCGTAATGATGCCTCATAAGCCAGCCGGGCATTAGTCTGGTCGTACAGTTTAACATAAGAATTGCCTATATGAAGATAAGCATTTTCGGTCATTTCATCTTTTTCAGTAGTTGTTTTAGATAAATACAGAACGGCATTTAAGTAATCTTTTGTCTCAAAATAAGACATTCCGAGTAAGTACATATCATTACGCAGCACCTGTGGGAAAAGCTTTTCATAGTTTCTCAGATAAGTGATTGCTTTCGGATAATCCCCTTTACGATAGGCAATTTCACCTGCAATGCGAAATATCTCCGCATTGTTTTTATTATCAGGATTATTTTTAAGCAGCTTTTCTGTGCGTTCACTCAATTTGTCGTAGTCCTTTTGAGCATAATAAATCTGCACAATATAATAGGGAACAATGTTTTTATAGGCAGGATTATCTTCCAGTTTAAGAAAATCAGTCAATGCATCATTGTAGTTTCCAAGGCTGTATTGTGAATAAGCATAATAATAGGTAGCCGATAGTTTATAACGTGAATCCAACTCTTTCAATTCCTTGAATATAGCCAAAGACTGTTTAAAATCTTTGGTTTCAATGCATGCATATCCTTTGTTAAACAGATAGTTTATTCGTACCCGGGACCCTAAATGATCTTCATTTACCTGATTGTAAAAATTCAGTGCAATCTTATATTCTTTCTTTTCGAATAAAAGATTACCGATCATGGCATTGGTCTCATCACGAAAAGGCGTTGAAGGATATTGTTCCAGAAAATTTTTCAGTTGAGCAAGTGCATCATCCTGACGCATTTCATAGGCATTGGCAACAAGATAATATTTAGTTTCCTGAATTTGACCGGCCTGTGTAGGTTCTGTTTTTTTTAGATATTCCTCGAAACTTCTGTACGATGCGGCAAATTTACGTTCCGAAAAAAGCTCTTTCCCCTGATTAAAAAGCGCATCCTGATTCGTAAAAATCAAGGTGTGTTGAGCCTTTAACCCTATCGAAAAGAGAACGATCAATAAACTTAATACGATTATTTTCTTTATCATGCTCTCAAAATAATTTATTCATTTACTATTTTACCATTTACTATTTACTATAAACTATTTACTATAAACTATTTACTATAAACTATTTACTATAAACTACCTCTTACCTCTTACCTTCACTCCTCATTCCTCATTCCTGTAAATCTTTCCACTGCTTTCTTTATTGACTTCAAACCGAACTTTTCAGGGTTCAGTTCATTCAACGGAACAAAAAAGCAGTCCTCCACATCATCCGAGGGGTTCAAATTGTTTAAATTCTCAAGTTTGCATTCAAAAAACATATCCAGTGTCGGAACTGTCAGCTTATTGTATTCATACTCATTCGGCAAAGAAAACAGGTAATTGGCTTCAATCACTTTTGTCTGTAATTCTTCGTATATCTCCCTGCTGATTGCTTCTTCGGCCGATTCGTTTCCATCAACAAATCCACCCGGCAAATCCAAGGTTCCTTTTTCAGGTTCTTTTCCCCGCTTACATACTAACAATTCGCCTGTTTCGTTTACTATAAAAGAAGCAACAGCTGCCGAAGGATTGATATAATAAACAAAACCGCACGACTCGCAACGTTTGGATTTTATATTATTTTGAATAAATTTAGCCGATCCGCAAGCAGGACAGTATGTGAATAATGCTGAAAAATGCATAAATAATTAGTTTTGGTTTGTGAATGAGCAAAGATACAATTTATTCGTGACAGGGCATATTTATTTCCGGTTAAGTCGGAATGAAAAGAACTAAAACAGCCACCACAAACGAATAATTCAAACTTTTCAGTTGCCAGATCGTTTAATTATAAACAGTAAAACGTAAAATAATGACGATTGGTATATGAAATTTGCATTTCAATTGATAATTTTGTTAATAACTTTTGTGTAAACAGTTTATATTATTGCTTTTAAAGCACTATTTTTGCAAAAAACCGAAGATTATGAACCGTAAATTATTATTTCCGGTAGATGATGAATCCAGTGAAATTGTCAAAAGATACGAACAATTCCTCTCAGGAACAGCTCCCGGATACTTTGATGTGGAAGAACTGGAAAACATTGTAGAATACTACCTGCATAGAGGACGGACCAAAGACTGCACAAAAGCGTTGGAACTCGGGCTTAAATTACATCCAAACAATACCGCTTTAAAAACCAAACGGGCTAAAATATATCTGGCAACAGGGGATGACTTAAAAGCATTCCGGATACTGGATAAACTGGCCGAAGCAACCGATTATGAAGTGGTACTTCTTAAAATAGAAGTACTTATCAAACTTGACCGGATGAAAGAAGCACGTGTTCTGTCAGAAAAAATTATTGCAGAAGAATCGGACGATCTGGATAATGTTTGCCTGGATATTGCTTTCATCTACCTGGGACAGGGAGATTATATCACAGCGTTGAAACTTCTTGAAAAAGGAGATAAATATAACGACCAGAATGTCGATTTACTATACGAATTAGCTTTTTGCTACGAACAAAATGAAGATTTTGCCAAAGCTATCGTTGTTAATAACAGAATTATTACGATTGATCCGTTTGCCAATGAAGCATGGTTTAATTTAGGACAACTCTACTTTGCTTTACAGGAATTCCCTAAGGCACTTGAAGCATACGATTTTGCATTGGCTATCGATGAAAATGATTCGCTCTCCTGCATTCAGAAAGGACATGTTCTTTTCCAGCTCGATCAGTTTGAACTTGCCATTGAAACGTATCAGGAATATAAAAAAATGTCTACTAACAGTTGGCAAACTGATGTTTTCATTGCCGAATGTTATGAAAAGATGGAGCGGTACGATGAATCAATTTCGTATTACAGGCTTTCGTTGGATGCTCATACCGATAATTATGATGCACTGACCGGTATCGGCATCTGTCTGTTGGAACAGGAAAAGTATATTGAAAGCATGACCTATATCCGGCAAGCGTTAACAATTAATGAAAACGCTGCAGATTCGTGGGTCTATCTGGCAGAAGGATATATCGGGATAGAAGATGTTGACAATGCCTTGATGGCCTATCTTAAAGCGATTGGTATTGATCCCGATCAACCGGACACATTGATGGCCATTGCCAATATTTGTCTTGAACGTATGGAATATGATTTATCCTTAAAATATTATCTGGCAGCCGAAAAATTGGATGACACGTTGGAATTTGTCAAACTATTTATTGCTGTTTCCTATTATAAAAAAGGCAACCTGGATAAAGCAATTTTATATTTGCAGAAAGCACTCAAAGTAGATGAAACGGCTGCCGCTTTATTCCTGGAATTATGTCCTGAAGCAGATAATTTAAATTTATTGGATTTGTAAATAGTTTCTTGAATCAGTTTTTTAACTATCAATTATAAACTACCGACTATAAACTATAAACTATAAACTATAAACTAAGTATGTTGAAAAAAATTCTGTTGACTGTCATTCTCTTCTTATCAATTGCATCTCTAAAAGCAAACCCTGTTGAACTTCCCGTTAAAACCACTACAGATAGTTTATCGATGATTCAGCATATTGAAGTCTGGTACAAAAAGAATACAAATTACTTCAGCTTAACAGCCCTTATGGCATGCGAAAGTTCCATATTACCTCTCCCCTCCGAGATAGTAATACCACCGGCAGTTTATATAGCCATGGAACCGGATAGTCATCTGAATATCTTTCTGATCATACTTTTCGGGACTCTAGGTGCGATGTTGGGAGCTACATTTAATTATTTCATGTCAAGGTGGTTGGGAAGGTTCGTGGTTTACAAATTCGCTGATAGCAAAGTGGGAAAATTATTCTTGTTGAGCAGTGAGAAAATACAGAAAGCCGAAACATTTTTCAATGATCATGGCAAGACATCCACTTTTATTGGACGATTGATCCCTGTTATCCGCCACCTGATCTCCATTCCCGCCGGACTGGCAAAGATGAATTATTTCAACTTCATTCTATATACAGCTTTGGGAGCAGGCATGTGGAACTGCGTACTTGCTTCAGTGGGGTATCTGGCACATGGCCAGCAGGAAATGATTAATAAATACAGCCATCAATTATCGTATCTATTTCTTGGCATCGGAGCAATTTTACTGGTTTGGCTGATTTCTAAATCTGTCTCAAAAAAGAAATCGAAAGCATGAGAAAGTTTGGACTAATTGGATTACCACTCGGTCATTCATATTCAAAAATATATTTCAACGATAAGTTTGAAATGGAAGGAATTGATGCAACATACGAATTATTCGAGTTGCAAAGTATTACTGAATTCCCTGCCCTGAAGGAGATAGCTGATTTGTGTGGATTGAATGTTACGATTCCCTATAAGGAGAAAGTGATTCCATATCTGGATGAACTGGATGAAACAGCAGCCGAAATAGGTGCAGTGAATGTAATTAAATTCATCCGCAGTGATGGAAAATTAAAATTAAAAGGCTATAACACAGACGCCACTGGCTTTGAGTTATCCATCACACCCTATTTAAAAGCCCGTCATAAAAAAGCACTCATTCTCGGAACAGGAGGAGTTTCCAAAGCCATCGTTTACGTGCTTCGCAAACATGGAATAGAGTGTACTTTCGTTTCACGCACAGCAAAACCGGGCATTCTCACTTACTCCCAGTTAACTAAAGAGATTATCTCCGATCATTTGATGATTGTCAATGCTTCTCCGGTTGGTACTTATCCCCACAACAACGAATATCCTGCCATTCCTTATCAATTTCTGACACCAAATCATTTTCTTTTTGATGTGGTATATAATCCGTTCGAAACATTATTCCTTGACAGAGGAAAAGAAATGGGAGCTATCGGGTTAAATGGCGCAAACATGTTGTCTGGGCAGGCTGTATTTGCCTGGGAAATATGGACCTCACCCCCGGCCCCGCTTCTTTAGGAGAGGGGAAAAGCCAGTTACAATGTACAATTTACGATATACAATTTACAATTTGCAGGTATCGTTACTGGTTTTACATTTAATCAGCCAACGATACAAATCATGTCCCGTTTACAGAATAAGTCAAAATAAAAAATCATCAACCCTGAACACGGAACACAGAAAGCTGAACTTCTCAACTTTAACAAAAAAAAATGCACTAAAATTTGGAAAATTAAGTAGAATACAATATTTTTGTTGCTGAAATATCGAAATAAAAAATTCCAATTTTTAATTTTTAACTCACAACTTCCGGTTACTTACTTCTTACTACCGACTACCGACTACCGACTACTTTCTACCAACTTCTTTTTGCCGACTTTCAACCGACACTGACATTCCTGTGACACTCTTATCACATTCCGTGAAAAATACCGGACTAAATTAGTAACAATTAAGATATAACAAAGACATATCATAGTCCTATATAGGACTATGATATTACTATGTTATCACTTTGATATCACTTTGATATCACTTTGATATATATGGAATGTGATAGGATGTAGACTGGATGTAGACAGGAATGTCTGAAACGGATTTAATAGCAGATCAGGATGCTTTTTTTGAAAAAAGGATTATGGAAGACTGTCAGAAGAACATTTAAAGTGTACGTCTATTCTGAACCAAAATGTACAACTTTGCTGGCGATTTTTGAACAGCAAAAATAAGATTATTTATTTTTATTCAACCAGAATATTCGCTATTTAACATCAAAAAAAATGGATATTAATTATCATCAATTGAGTCGTATTTATATCTATATCAAAAAACAGAATTTTGATAAGAACAACAGAGCTTTTGTTCTTTTAATTGGAAATGTAGGTGTTTTCACTTTACTTAAATAATTTTATTTTCAGTATATGAATCAAATGTAGAATGGAATCCATATTTCAACTCTTAAAACTTGGTTAAATGAAATAAAATCGTGAAATTTGTACAATATTAAGTTTATTGGATTCATACGTGAAATGTAAACCATTCATTTCATTTTTCAATACTTTACACTCAAATTTCAAAACAGACTTACAGGTCATCACCTCACTTAATAGGAAAAGAAAAAGTTATTAATCATCATGAAGATGGAATATATTATTTATGCCGATAATTATTTGTTTACTAAACAATTTATGACCTGACATCATATAATGTTTAAAAAGATATAAGTGATATAAGTAGGTTTTAAAATAGGGATATTATGATAACAAGAATCAGAATTCATGGGTTCAAGAGTTTGGTGAATACTGAACTTTACTTTGGACCTTTCACATGTATAGTTGGGGCAAATGCAATTGGAAAATCAAACTTCTTTGATGCTTTGTCTTTCTTATCGAATCTGGCAGATAAAACAATTATAGAAGCTTCAAAATCTGTTCGGAGTGAAAATCAAAAACATTCGAATATACGTGATATATTTTATAGAAGTGGGGCTGATTATATGTCGGAAATGACATTTGAAGTAGATATGCTGGTTTCACAGACAGGTATAGATGATTTAGGACAAACAGCCGATGCAACCATAACCAGTTTGAGATACACCCTGAAATTAGAATTAAACAATGATATTGGCGACAATGAACCAATCAGGATTGTTGAAGAAGAATTACGCCCTGTTACTCAAACTGAGACAAAAAAGAATCTTTATTTTGAATATAAAAAAGAATGGATAGAATCTATTCTTCAAGGACGGCGTTCAACCAGTAACCCTTTTATTTCAACTGATGGAGAAAAAATAAAATTGCATCAAGATGGAAATAAAGGAAGAACCACGGATTTTATATCTCAAAAGATGCCACGTACGTTATTATCGACAGTAACTGCTGAATCGCCCACAACATTTTTAGCCAGGCAGGAAATGCGCAATTGGATGATGTTACAATTAGAACCCAGTGCATTACGTCAGCCAAATTCAATTTACGATTTGAAAAATGCAGAGATAAAAGCTAATGGCCTTAATCTGCCGGCTACTTTGTTTAGACTTCATTCCGAAAAAATCGACAAAGATGTCTATCAAACTCTCACAAACAGATTGAAAGAATTAGTAGAAGAGGTACAGGAAATTTCCATTGACAAAGATGAAAAAAGAGATTTACTTACTTTGCAGGTCAGGTTTAAAGATGGCCTCACATTGCCGGCACAATCGTTATCGGATGGCACGTTGCGTTTTTTAGGTTTAGCCATTATTGAAGAAGACAGTTCGGGAAGCAGGGTGATTTGCCTTGAAGAACCTGAAAACGGTATCAATCCAAAAAAGGTATATGAAATTGTGGAATTGCTTCAGGGAATGGCAACAGATACTGACTTTGCAGTTGATGAAGATAATCCTTTGCGACAAGTAATCATAAATACCCATTCACCGATAGTTGTGAGTGTAGTCCCGGCTGAAAGTTTGTATCTTGCAAAGAGTAAAGAAATTTATAATGATTTATTTCAGAAAAAGATATCTTATACAAGCTTTTCCGCACTCGTTCATACATGGAAAACAATTCAGGGAATTGCCGAAACAACCTCACCGGGAGAAATTTTAGCCTATTTAGACAGAACTGTTACAACAGAACCGAATAATTTCGTATTATCAGAAAAAACGCCTGGATTCAACAAACCAACCTTACAAACAGGTCATAAGAAAACAGTATCCGAAGTAATTACTCAATGTAAAATAGATTTTGATAATTTATGAAAGATCTAAAATATACCCTTGTTGCAGATGGCAGTTCAGATAAAACGTTACTCAGAATCATCAAATGAACATTGGATAATTTATATCCAACACTTCCTAATGAAGGGAGCTTTGCAGATTTTAGATTTTTACCAAATCCTCCAAAAGGATTAAATGAAAAAGTGAAAACCGCAATGAATTATTACCCATTTAACGTTGTATTTATACACAGGGATGCAGAAACGACTAATCCTACTATAATAGAACAACGACACACCGAAATCTTTGATGAATTGGATGATGAATTGTATCCTAAAATAGTTTGTGTTATTCCTATTAAGATGATGGAAACATGGTTAATGATCGATCCGGAAGCAATAAAAAAAGCAGCCGGGAATAGAAATTATAAAGCAAAAATAGAATTGCCTTTACTAAAAAACCTGGAAAAAGAAAATCAGCCTAAAGTTACTTTACATGAATTATTGAGAGTAGCGAGTGGATTAAAAAGCAGGAACCTGAAAAAGTTTAATACGGAGAAAGCTGTTCATTTAGTGGCTGAGAATATAGAGGATTTTAGTCAGTTGAGAAATTTGGTTGCTTTTAAAGCTTTTGAGACAGATTTAATAAGAGTGGTAGATAATTATTTAGGTAATTGACAAAATATAAGCATGTAACTCAAACCTTATTAGCAACAAGTCATTAATGACCATTCTTTATTCCTTGACCAGGTACAGGAAACCAAAGATTTAAAAGAAGTATTATATGACTTTTGGGCACGACAACCGTGAACTTTTTGTTTCGATTTCCAGAAACTGCCAATTGAACACGATAATATTTCCCTTTAAAAAATCAATTAAAGAAATAAAACAACAAAGACTGATAATTCATTTAAAAGCTGAAAATTATGTTCGGATTTCAACACATCAAATTTGATTCAATGACTTATGTTCTTCATTTTACAAATGGCAAAATTAAAAGAGAGGGACGCGGACTTTCATTTTTTTATTTTGAACCGGACAGTTCAATTGCTGCTATACCAATAGGAAGTAATGACCTGCCATTTATCTTTAACGAATCAACTTACGATTATCAGGCAGTAACCATTCAGGGACAAATCAGTTACAAAATAAGCCAGCCGAAGACTCTTGCTGATATACTTGACTTTACTGTGAAAGACAACGGACTTTATAAGAAAAATGACATTGAGAAACTGAATCAGCGGATTATTAATGAAGCTCAGACAGCAACTTCATCATACATACACAGTATCGGATTAAAAGATGCCATTCGTTCGGCTAAGGCCATAGAAGAAAAGATTCTGGAAGGGCTGAAATTCTCTCAGGCTATAGCCATGCTCGGAATTGAGATATTAGGAGCTAATATTTTAGCAGTTCAGGCTACACCCGAAATGGCAAGAGCTTTAGAAACCGAAACAAGAGAAAAGTTACAACAGGAAGCTGACCAGGCAATCTATGAACGTCGGAATTTTGCAGTGGAACAGGAACGGAAAATTAAAGAATCCGAGTTGAATACAGAAATTGCAGTGGAGGAAAAGCAAAAGCAAATTGCCGAAAAGAAAATGGAATCGAATGTCCAAAAAGCAGAAAATGACAGAAAATTAAGGGAAATGAAACTGGAAGCTGATATTTCAGTGGAAAATCAACGGAAATTACTTATCGAACAAAAGACTTCAAACGACAAGAAAGAAGCAGAAACACAAGGGTATGTTATTGAGACGACCTTGAAACCATATAAAGACATTGACTGGAAAACATTGACAGCCTTAAATAACAATCCCGATCCAAAATTCAATATTTCACTCGCATTCAGGGAGCTTGCAGAAAATGCAGGGAAAATAGGAAATCTGAATATTAGTCCTGAACTGCTGGATTCAATATTAAGTGATAAGAAAGAAAGTAAACGATGAGTGTAGAATATGCCATCATTGTAAAAAACAAAACTAGGCTTGAGTCTTTAATTGAACGGTTCAATACAAAGGCACAAGCCAGATTTTACATTGAAAGACTTGGAGGCAATTTTGAAGACTATGTAGATGAGCATGAAACTTTTCAGGAATCATTAAATTCGCTTCAGACGCAACTTTCGAAAGTAATTAAACACAAAACACTTGAAAGAAATTTTATGCCTTCTTTCATTTTTTCTGAGAACAACCTGATTGTAGTAATCGGACAGGATGGACTGGTTGCCAATATAGCAAAATACTCAAAAGGCATACCTATTGTGGCCGTAAATCCGGATAAAAAGAGATACGATGGTGTACTTCTGCCATTCGATACAACAAATTTTATTACAGGAGTTGAAAGTGTAATGGCAAATGAATTCCAATCAAAGACAATGAGGTTTGCAGAAGCAAAACTGAATGATGGACAACGGATTCTGGCATTTAACGATTTGTTTATAGGAGCTTCTTCGCATATTTCAGCGCGATACAAAATAACGTTTAATAAAAATACTGAAGAACAATCGTCAAGCGGACTTATTGTTTCAACACCTGCCGGTTCAACTGGGTGGTTGAGTTCAATTTTCAATATGGCATACGGAGTAGCCGGTATATTTGAAAAGGATCTGAAACCGAAAAGGCCTAAACTAAAAGACAATGAATTGCTTTTTGCAGTCAGAGAACCGTTTCTAAGTATCCGGACACAGACCGGTATAACTGCAGGAGTCATAAAAGACCAACATGTATTGACAATAGAATCATTTATGCCTGCGAATGGAGTTATCTTTAGTGACGGTATCGAGACTGACTTTCTGAAGTTTAATAGCGGCTCCATAGCAACAATTGGATTAGCTCCGGAAACAGCTAAAATAGTAACAAAAAGACAGAAAAAGGAATAATTAAAAGGCAGAGCATTGTGTTTAACTATCAGTGTTCCCCGATAGTTTTGACATTCTTCCGACATGAAAAATATCCGTTTTCCTGCGATGAATGAGTATATCATCCTTTTTACAACCAACTACTTAATGAACATATTATGATAAAGCTTGAAAAGATTTTAGGGATATCGACAGTATTAGGCTTGATAATCTATTTTACGTTGCTTCCTTTTAGTAATATTCTGTTGGCTCTATCATTGACATTGCTGTCATTTTTGTATTATCCTTTTGGATTTGCAATTTTCAACCGGATTGGATTCCGGAAATTATTTAAAAAGATTTCATATAACAAATTATCTGCCATCCGAATACTGGGTGCAATTGTTGCAGGATTGTCATTATCGACTTTTTGTTTAGGGATACTATTTAAATTGTTTGATTTTAAGGGAGGTAATAATATATTAATCATAGGGTTGGCAAGTTC
>Ga0302268_1000428_pt1 | contig 26416 bp, 10 predicted proteins | sample III_Bog_E2_1_FD_194554 | JGI IMG/M metagenome (GOLD analysis project Ga0302268, IMG submission 194554) | Peat permafrost microbial communities from Stordalen Mire near Abisko, Sweden - III_Bog_E2_1 | ecosystem: Environmental > Terrestrial > Soil > Wetlands > Peat | place: Sweden: Abisko... | reverse complement strand
CAACCCCAACCCCTTATAAAGAATAATATGAAAACGTTATTATATTTCAAGCTACTGTCTTTCGATAGCTCTCTAAATATAAGTAACTATCTTGTTCTTTTTAAAAAATAGAGATATTTGTTGAATTTTAAAGAGATAAATATTTTCCTCAATGTAGCATTCATATTAGGAAAAATAATTTTGAGTTTTTTAGATAAAATAATTGAAGACAATTGTTGCTAATGAAAATGTATTACTTAATATTTGTTTACTTTTTTTCTTTAAAAGCAAATTATATTTTATCAATTATATCAATTTATCCAAAATTCAAGGATTAAAATTTTAAAAATTAATTGATATATAAATCATAATGATGATCAATTCACTGCTGCTTTTGAATGGGTAGGAAAAGCTTAAACTCAGGCGGCAACTATTCTTCAGAGTAGAGGCGATCTGAAAAGTATATTCTACGAATTCTGCAATTTGCATGGATAGTAACTCTTAAAGTTTCGATGTAATTACTACCATAAGCTCTTCTCGTGAAGTCTGACAAGTTAAACTGGATTTGGTTCCAGCCTTCATCAAGTCTCATGGGCATTGTGCAGATAAATGGTTTAACTCGGGTAGTTGATTGATAATTAGAGGCTCTGAATCTTCTTCTCACATTTTTATCGTCCAATACTTGCACTTCGAAAGTAAAATATTTTTTTAGCTGATTTTTCATCGATGTACGTTTTTGATAATCATGACTAGGAAGGGTAATTTGATTCCCAAAGTTTCGCTTGGGTTTTGAGGACATGTGATGAATGCAGTAGTCACATTAGTGCCCATAATTTCCAACACTGATGATTGGATATCCTGGTCGGTGAGTCTCTTTATGTGTCCGTTATGAACTTACTAAAAGGATGAGTACTTTCTTTTTCCCATATTTGCAGTGGTTTGCTGCCGATACTATACAAAATAGACAGAAATCCAGACTGATACGTGTTCTTGAACATTTATGAAACTCCGAAATATAATTATCACATTATTTTCCATAAAAATAACTAATCTTTTGCATGTAGCTAAAAATTCAAGTCATACAAATTACAAGGCAAATATTGATCAGAACTAAGGTAAATAAATATATTTGCATTTGATCTTTTAGATAATTTTTAATTTAGAAAGAACTTCAATTTCAAGTTAATAGAGTTACTCTTTAAATCAATCAATCATTGATAAAACAAATGAACATAGGGATCTTCTTCACGCCCCATTGATCTTTTTTTATCTTCTTCGTCAAGGTAAGCCAAAACCATCTTTTTAGGATGCCAACTCAACATCTACTGTGATTGACTGCATTTCACCTTGTAAGCCTGTCCTCCCTTTTATACATTGTAAATTTAGATGCAACTACTCTAGCAACTTGCAGCAACGTACTGGCAATCACAACTAAATGAAACTCGTTTAAAAGCACTATCATTCTTGTTTGAAAAGACTCGCTCACATATGATTTCAGGTAAGCAATGAATCTACAAAAGGGAATCCTCCGAAACAGTGGCAAATCTCTCGTTATTTCTATCAAAATCGATATCAGTGATCCTTCCACAATGAGTAATCATCGGATCTGATAATGCCTAAAATGTTTATCCGTTATAAGGAGCAATAAAGCCATTAGAGCTTCTGCATAAGAAGATAATTACTCTCCACCAACGAGAAAAAGAACAGAGTCACTCTTATCCCACACAGCAGCAATGATTTCTGCTGAGCTGTTGGGTTTCGGTAGAATGGTCTTCACCTCGCTACTAGTATTTCGGTAATCATAAATCATAACAGCATTATCTTTGTTGATGACTGCCAATTTGCAATTATCTCCAGCTGAATCCGAGTGATTCCAAGAAAATCTTACTAATTCTGATTTTCCTTTTTTTTCAATTTTTTGATGTTTGATTGTACCATTTTATCGAACATCCCAAAATTTAATTGAATCTCTCGAAAGCGTTCCGAGTAAATTGTTGGAGCTAAACTAGGCATGCTCAATGTTATACTAATGCCCCTTGACTTCTGCCAATTTTTAAAGACCAAATTATTCACTAAAAGTCCATAGTTTCACCATCATTTACGCAGTAACAAGCAAAGTGCCGCTTGAATTCCAAGCAAGAGATGTTGGGCATTTGGAGTGTCCCTTATAATGTTTCTCTCGATAATTTTTGAAGTATTCGATATCATGAAGATTGATTCCCTCCTCATTTTGTAAACGCATCTCTTACAATTAATTTATATAATTGGGAACTACTTCAAATTAATAGGGGCATAAAGATTTGTCTATTCTTTTGATAATAAATATTTTAATAGAATTAGCATCAACAGCATTTTTGCCTTCCTGATTTTTACGCAGATATCTTTTAATTTTTCAGCACCACATTTTCATTTACTTTCATCTCCGCTGAAGCCTCTTCTTTGATCTCTTCTTTCACCTCCTCTTCCACCTCTTTTATTTTTTAATTTGTTTGAACAACTGATTCTTTCTCGATTTATTACTATTACTTTGGGGTTTATTCTCGGATAACGTTTTTCTTTTCCTTTTCCGAACTCGCTGGAATTTTTTATTGGGAATGCCTTTAGGTTGAATATTAAACCAGTCTTAAAAACAATTATTCCACGTTTTGACCTGTTTTTGCTGATATTTAAAAATAGGGTACTCCCATCTTTTGGCAGTGCTTTTTAGCCTCAGTTTCACTGACTTCACGACTATCCAAATCGATTTTATTCCCTACCACAAAAATAAAGCCATCACCTCCTTTGTTTTAGTTAAAGAGATTTGACCACATTTCCACCTCCTCCAATGTGTGTCTCGAAGTCACGTCATAGATAATGAGGGCACAGTTGGCATCTTTGAGATAGCTAGGAATTAGCGAACGAAAGCGTTATTGGCCGGCGGTATCCCATAACTGAAGTCGATAATTTTTGGCTTTGTGGCTTATGTTTTTGGCAAGAAAATCGATACCTACTGTGGGCTATGTTAATAAATGGGATACATTTGCAGTCTCTTAAAAGCGATTATGAGTATACTTCTCAATGATACTTGATTTTCCAACTGCTTGACTGCCCAAAAACACAATTTTGACCTTCGTTTTGCCCGTCATGGTACTTACTGAATGATTCATCGGTATTAATTTTCAATATATCTAATATAGAAAAAATTTAAATACCATATTTTATCATCTGAAAATCATCATATATCCAATTCATCAATAGTATATCGTACTGGATATTAAAATTATGAGATGAAAGGACGTCTTCTTTAAAATAAGTGAACTATATTTATATATTTACATTGGTCTTTTATTTTGGTAGCGTAGTTTATAACATTTTAGTATCTTAATCTGTTGATAGCAGTATATTTACGATATATAATCATGGAATCGCGAAGCCATAGCCTTTAATTCGAAATCAAACAGGCAAGTACTCATATACTCATGAAGAGTCTCTTCTCAATGATTTTAAAAAGAGAAAAGCGAAATGCTTGTAGCTCTCAGATAGGATTGGTCGTGAAATCGATAATCTCGAATAATATGAAATCCTAAGCATTAACTGCACTCGTAAACTTTAATCTATCAATCATGAGGGAGTGCTAAAACTCAAAAATTAATTAATTAAAAGTACATTGATCTTTAATTAAGGCATAAGTCAGCTCTATGAAGTCGAAAGAGAGTTTAATTATTAGATTGAAAAGAATAGCTTCAAAAAAAGTATAAAAACTCCAGTTGTAATGAGAAAGCAGGCTTCGACTCTATCTCCGAATACTCAAGAGTTAAGATAATTTGAGATTCCAAATTACCAAAGTCATATCGAGCCAAATGACAGCAAAATATAAAGAATCGCTAATTTTGTGTTATCTTTAAGTAAAAGCATGGTTACTTTAAGAAAAAGTGTGTTAGGGAAGTGGGAATAAAAATAATTTTATCGCTACTAGCCTGAATATGTTGAAATGATGAGGAGACTCGAACAGTTTCAAATGAGAGATGAAGAACTTGGACAAATTATTGAAAGGCGATTTTAGGAAGAACTGCATCATGTAATGGATCAAGCTAAAAGAGTATAGTAGCATAAGGATTACTTTGTTTTAAAAGTGAGCAAAATAGCAATTTAAAACTCTGGAAAATCTCAATCGTAAATAAAGAATATTCCATCATCTAAAGATTTGGAGGCTCATAGTAATATTCATCAGCCTCCCAAATCAATAATAAAATCAAGTAAAAAAATTGCTTCTTTTAAAAAAATACCTCTTCAAAAGATACACTAATAAAAATTGAGTGAGATTGACAAGAATGACTAGCCATAGCTCAAAAATGATAAGTAAATCTATTAGGATGTAGTTTTGATTCTAATTTACCATGCACTTTTGCGCAGCCCGCCCATCAAACAGACAGCAGAGTTTCTATATTAGAAAGCAGCTTAATTGAGGAGAAGAATGATCAAAACAATGGGCTGAGTATAATAAACAAAGCAACTCCATAAAATAACGTTAACTCAAGTATTATCTAATCTATTTCTTCACTACGTTCGATGAGGAAGAAAGTGTTTGATGATGATATTTGGGATGAGTTTTAAAGAATATGAGAAATTGATATTCATATTACTTCAACCAAATATTTCGTTGTTTTTTAATTACATTTAATACCATCAATATTTTATTGAAAGATAACATCTTTAAATCTTGCTTTATTATATAAATATATTTTAGATTTCTTCTGAATTATAATGCATTTTCAAACCAATTCAATAGAAAATCAAATTCTCTCATTCTCTTGTCGATACGGGTATTATTTTGAGAGATTGATGACTCTTTAGCGAGCTTTCACACGAATTCGTATTAGAGTTATATATAGTATTAGCAGGACAAGCAACGCAAGAATATTTAGTTTGATCGTACAAGGGGGTTGCATAAGGACAAAGTGCCACAAAGTTTGTTTTAATGCATTGGGTAATATTGGTTGAATCAATAACTTCAGAAATGCCACAAGCCTCGCATTTTTTAGTAGTCATATTAAATTTTGGAGTTAGGTCATTACAGTTCATCTTCTGACAACTTAAAGATTTGACTTATAAATAACTATTTGTTCCGCAAATTTAGCATTTTCCTGTGGTCATATTTAATAATTGTCCTCCTTGAACATCACAAGGAAAACACATCAACGACCCATTAATAAATTTTTTCTAACCATAGCATTTATCACAATTACCACTATCAACATTGAGGATTTCATCAGGAAGACACGTATCGCAGGATTGCAAACCTAGATCAAAGATACTTCCTTCAGGGCAATTGAAGCAGATTTGTTGATCATCTTTTACAAAAGGAGTTTCCAAAGGACAGTTAGTTAAGTTATAAGTAGAAGCCCTTTTAAAGAGATATATCTTATAGTCACTAGCTGTTATTGATCCATAGAACCAATTTTTGGCATTGAGGTTATTCTTAAAAAACGATTAGTTCAAGTTTACGAAACCCACTGCTTTTTCAGAGAGAGTAGTAGCAGTAGTATTACAGAATTTGCCATCAAGGGTTTGATTTATTAGTTTGATTTATTTATTAGTCATAGTTTTGATTTACTCAATCCCATTTTTTATAAAGCTACAATCTTCGCAAGTGAGTTCGTAATCTTGCATGGCACTTACTTTCCCCTCAATATAAATAATATATTTACGGATTTATGTTCTGTTGAATGTTGATACACTTGGACAGATCGAATTTACGCTATTGATGGGGATTTGATATTTTTATAAAGTGTTTTGTAGGACAGAAAGTCCAGTTTTTATTTCAGCACACTTCTCGATTAAAAAACTAAATTTTTCGTTGTCTTTGGTTGCTAAAATCTGCTTGACGTTTTCTACTTTTGTTTAAATTTTGGCGAACTCCGCTTACGAATAATTTTGATTCAGATTGGCTGTTGTTAGATTAAACTGATTTGTCTGTTGATGAAGAGACGATCCTCCCAAATGTAACGAAGAAATACCGACGATAAGTAACAGTATGAGAATTGATTTGAACATTCAAGATTAATAATTTATTTTTCATAAATAAAATAAAGAAGCTTTAATTGACAAAATATTGGATATAAGCGCTTTACCATTCATTAATGGCAAAATTAAATTGGCTTTTATAATCTTAAATCTTCTGTTTGTTGAAAATAGGAAATTTATTAGCATATATTATCAAAAATGTAGTTGCAAACAAATGATCCAGTTATTTAGAGCTTGTTTAGAGGGCCTTACAATCCATTTAGAAAGATAACATTAATAATCCAGTCAGCACAATGATTTCTGATCAATATTCCATTCATTCAATAAATGCATCAATCAATCTCAAACAGGTATTTCTTGAAGTTTGTTATTCTATTGCTATCTTTACGCATGGACAAGAACGTGAACTTTCTTTTTTTATACAGTTTATCCCAATTTTTCTCCCCCTAACTCCTCCCACATTTTTTGAAAAGCAGGGTCTTCTTCCGCCTATTCGCTATCTGGAAATTATATCTAATATTTTTTGGTCGCATCTTCAAGAACTTGCTTCCAATCTTTTTCTTCTAAATGCTCTTGAATCTCCTGGATATATTTATTAGAGTCCTCGAGGACATTAATAACCTAAGTAAATTTAAGTCTACATCCGCATTCATCTTCTGAATTTATACTTCGGCCATCTTTTCTTTAATCAAATTCAGTCGCACATCTCCACTATCAATAATCTTTAACAAGTCTTTTTTAGTCTTTAAAAGGGGTATTAATTCTTTTTTATTTTCTGTTTGTTTGTAAACGTCAAATGCTTATCGAATTTTAGTCTCTATCTCATTTAGATCCCTATTTTTAGAGTTGATAAATTTTTTAATACGATCTCTCGCCTGCTTTAATTGGAAATTGACCACGTCTACTTTGTCAAGTTTCTGCTTCTAATCTTTTTAGGGCTACTTTTCCTACGGATTGGCATAGCCAAAAAATAATAATCCTCCCATTATTGAATAATTATAATTCCTCTTTCTGATACGAATTAACAACTATATACTCTTCCTGATATTTTCTGAGATGACTTCATCATTAATAAAATCCAATATTTTATTAATAATAATTTAGGGTCGTTGGAAGTGATTTGGATAATAAAAATCAGAAAAATCAAAATGATAAAGAAAATATTTTGTTGTCATTGATTCTTTCTGTCATCTGTCAATTTATTTAGAGATAAATGATCTTTATTCTTTGATGAGAAAGATATTGAATGCTTTTCGCATGCAGGCAAACTGTATTTTCTTTATTGTGATGAAATTTTGCGTACATGGGGAAATGTAACGCTTGGCGTAATTCCCAACTATTTTTCAAGTAAATTGATAACTTCCTTCTGATGGATCTCCTGCCGAGTACTTTCTCTTTTTAAATAGCTCTTATCAAGCCTGCAGTAATTGCTTCTTGTTTTTAGCATCCTCACCTTCATTTTTCTATTTTAATTGCGTATTTAAGGATCAACAACGATTTGTCTCAAACTACTCTGGGTTGAACTTCTAAGTTTACTTTATTTTAGGATACTGTTTTGTCTGAGAGTGAGTCTAATCAATTTTTGACGGAGACATTAATTATCCGAATATATCTTATTCATACGTTCCTTTTAATTGAAGTTGTTCACCTATATTTTCTTGCGTTTAAAGTTATTAATTTTGATCATATTGTTCTGCATGGATGATTTTTCCTGAACTTAGCTGGTGTTGATACATGTGAGGCGAGTGCGATGCATCTGGTAATTTTTTTAAATATCATATATCTGCATCAGTTTCATGTTTTTCTTCATTACTAATATTTCTATTCCAGATTTTATTAGTAACTGCAATAATATTTAGAGTTACTATTTACTCATTATTGAGGCATGGTCTTTGTTTGAATCATTATCATAATTAATTTTCACATCAATAAGAATGAGAACATTTATTAATGTGGCGGCCTTCGCTAAGATTAGTAAATTTCAGGAGTCACCTCTCATTAAAACTGTCTTTCGCAATTAAAATCTTCGTTTTGATGCAGAAGATCACTATTTATATCTCATTCCTCGTCACCCTACTATTGAACGGAGAGGGGTAACCTCTTATTTCATTGATGACAACTCCATTGTACTTACATTTTCCTTCGTTAAAAAAGCCTAAACTGAGGTAATACTATCGTAATTTAGGAAGAGCTTTAACATAATTGGACTTTAAGAAAAAATTTATAATTTCGTTTTCGAAATCTAGCTCAGTTGCTCGATGTTGAACCTGAAAGCGGTAAACAACACCGTATTATTAACGAAACAATCATTGAAAACCAATCAAAGAAAACCATTTATAGTATAGTCGACAATACTATAAAAAAAGCTATTGAATTCGAGCTAAAAAGTTAACTGTCTAATCGTGAAAATAACTTTAGCATCAGCACCAATTATACGAATTTTACAGTGATTCAGGAAATCATTAAAGTAGTCTTAAAGAAATGTAGGAAAGTATCATGGATCTGAGTGGATTGAGATTATAACTAGACTTGAAGAGAATGGAAGCCTTAGAAACTGTCAATAGAAGTCTTTAGAATGTGTCAAAGAACGAAAAATAGGCGGATTAGTTTTACAAACAGGAGTGATAATTTCACTTTTTAAATTCATTAACTAATAGTTTCTTATACAAATTTCACAATAAAAGCATTATTGATAGCATCTTCCATTGGCATGAGTCTCCTTAATAATGTGAGTATTCAAAAATAATGATTTTATGAATACTGAAGTTAGATGTAAATGGGAAGATCGATATCAAAAATCAAAATTCTATTCATGATTCCCGAATAACATCGATGTTTTAACAACTGATGGATTGAATTAGCCAATATTAAACTTTAATTAAGAAATAGTTTAGACGGTCCCCGTAGAATTTTATTGAAATACCGGTGACTTTCAAATATTAATTATTTAGATCATTACAAAATATATATCATGAAAACCTATACTCAACATACTCCAATCCAGCCCATTTGTGACACTTAAGAGTCTCCATTCTGCTTTCACAGTATTCCCGATCAAAAATATGAATTTTTATGGCCCTTTAACTTAGAAATCTTTATGAATGTCCCCTTTGCTGAAGTTACTTATAATTTGAATGAAAATACACATTTTCAACAGTTCAGGAGTCGTGTCAATGAAATTATCATACTTAAAGCAGTTTCGAACAAGGAATCCACATAAAAGGTAGAAATACTCAAGAAAAATTCAACTGTTGCTAAATTCAAACAAGTGCCTATAACTCAAAAAGACAGTCGTAACGTAATTTCAAATCTTTTAAGAATATTTTTCAAGATTATTCTTTAGCTAGATCACTACGGGGGCTTAATCTAGAGAATCATAGAAAAACTGTCACTTTCGATCACAAAATCATAATTTTATATATGGTTATCCTCTTTCAACATCAACTTCAAAAATTATATCAGGCTTAGCCAAATCAGGAGAATCTTTTCTCAAGCCAACTCTGATGCTTATCAATCCATTTTCCATATTTTACTTACGAATTATCTGCATCGATATGCGCCGAGTCATTGCTTGACTTCCAAGCGGATTGATTTGTCTTCAATAAAGATGCACCTTCAAGGCCTGAGAGATCTTCGACTGGAGTTGATTCGTGAAAACAAGTGAAAGTAATGATATCTAAAACTGTCTACAAAATATTACTAAACGAATATATTATTAAAGAAAAGCTATTAAGGATATCGTAAATTAATAAATAATTGATTTTAATAATGATGACAAAGCTTTTATGTGGTGATAGTTGTCAAAAAATTATAGTTGAGAGATATTATGATTATATCAAGCAAATAATCATTAAGAATTCAAAGTTTTAATACTAAAATTATGGTAAAACCATCGTTTTTATACAATCACGTCCATTGCATCATGAATATCAGTGTTTTCGATCTCAAGGAAAATTAAATCATAAGTTAAAGCTATAATGCCTAAGAAATAACGATAGCCAAAAAAGAGAGGAGAATGAAAGTACATTTACCACTCCATATTCAATTACAAACCTCCAATATCTTTAGTTAACTCCTCTTTCTTTGCTAAAGTGTTGAGAGCAGACGCTGATTCAAAATAGTTGTATATTTGTTCTTATAACTAATTAAAAGCAGATAACAAACGACATCATTATTTTTTACTCTGCTCTGATTTCTTATATTTATTTTAAATAATGAATAAAACAAATATCAGCTATCAATCACAACACAATCTCACCAGAGATTATTTGGAATACTCCAAGATGCGTTCCAAAGACAAAAACGTTTATGCAAGGAAATATAGTCGATCACCAATTCAAAGCGATTAGCACTCCAAATTGGACAGTAAACCTGAAACTGAAGAACTCAAGCGAATGCAAATGCGATATAAAGAGCTTTAATAAAAATATAGAGACCTGCTGGAAAAGACGAAACTTAGGAATACAGAGCATGACAAACTGAAGGAGGAGCTCAAACACTATAAAAAGATGCATGAGCGGGATGTTGACGATATTTAGAGATTACGTAGCATTATCGGTCTTATCAAAAAGCAATCAGTCTCAACTCAAGTGGAGGAGGATCAACTTGATACTTCAAATCCAAGTGGAGTTTCACGAATCAATAAATTTGAGCAATCAACTCTTGACTAAATAAAATTGAAAAATTCAGGAGAGAAATTTAACTCAAAGGAAAAAACATTTCCCTACAAGCCTAGTCCGATAAAATACAATTAAACATCCAATTCTGGAATATCAGCCAATGACCTCTCGACAAGTGGTCTCTATCAAAAAAGCAAGAGTAAATACAGCACTACGAATGGAAATATCATCAACGGTACTGATATTTCCAGACTCCTTAATTCTAGAGAAATGACATAAACAAGTAAAATCAGCAAAAAGCTAAGCAATTCACCCTATGCGCATCGATATCTTTACGTTCCTGGGGGACTAAAATGATTATTATATTTATTTATCAAATTTTTGAAGGCCTGCTTTCTTAGAATAATAAAATATTAATATCCTTAGAACTATTTTATACAGAAGTTCAATGTAAGGAAGTAGCTTATATTTTTTTAGTTCTTTCATTTAAGCTAGAAGAATCTCAGCATCATCAACCACCAATTACACTAATATTTAATTCATAATGAAAATTGCATTCATTGATTATTCAGACTTGAACTATCTTATTACCAATTTAAAGCTTGGTTATATATACAATCATTTTTTCCCAATAATTAATGCATTTTACATCAAAATTAGAAGATTAATCATCGACTCGACTCTAAGTCACAATAATCTGCAATATAAGTATATATATTTAATTACTTCAAGATTGAACGAATAAATTGTTAAAATCAATCATTGTCGATCATACTATTTAATAATTGATTCTGCAATTTCATTTATCGAAGAGGATTGGCAGCATTCCAGATAATTATTTAATCTAATAAGTCCTCCCTCAGAACAGAATTGGATCCATAGTCGATTACTATCTGATTATTCAGTTATATTTGACCTCAAATAGATCTGAAGAGCAGTAAGCAGGTTCTCATTGAGTTATTCATCGACGTATTGACCAATGGATTGGGCCAAAATGGAAATCATAGAGTTGGTCGAACAAATTTCGAGAACTGTATCTTTAATAGTGGATTGTCCATCAAGAGCAACTCTTATAATGCTGGCTAAACAATCAAGTGATGATTTTCTGAGTCGAATGTTGGAGTCAATCGTTTTTGCGAATCTAAAAATATTGCTCATGATAGTTAAATCTGAAATTATGGATTAACAAAATTCTTCCTATAAACACACATCGTGAAGAATTTTTATGATTTTTTATTTGATGAGATCAAAGCTATTATCTTTAATTTTGCAAATTTAATAAAAGATTGGCAGCAGATAATTTTAAAGCCAGTCGTTATAGAGATCGTAGTAGAGGAGTTCATTCTTGTCCTAAGGAATGTTTAATCCAAATAAAATATTGAACAGTTCAAGATAATTAATTATTCGATGTTAGAGAAACTTAGATCTTTTTGACAATAAAGAGAAGGAAGGAGTTTATTCGCCCTCTATTTAGACTAAATTATGATAGTTGAATAGTTTATAATTAGTTTCCATTGTTTCACGAGCCACTGATGAGAAGATAGGGTATATCATAGTAAAATTATGATTTAGAACCATCTATGGATATCTTTGGATATCATTGAGTAAGACCGTTCTGAGGAACATAATTATTTCTGTTTCCATGTCAATGGATGATATTTTGAAGATTTAGAGATGTGAAAAAACAATTTCAATAACTTAATTTTGAGTTCTATAAATATTCTTCATGATTTATTGATTCCTATCTTCTAATCCAAAGAGATTTTCAAAGATTTTGTATATTTTCTTTAATATTGTCTCAATGAAGGTATCTTTTATTTGCAATTATAAACAACTAGCTTTAATTTTCCTTCCTTACTAAATATATATATATTTACTTCAATTAGCAGAAAATATAAATTATCTTCTTCTTTTTGCTCGAAATATCGCTCAGTTTCCTCCTGGAGATTAGTAATATTACACAAACTCAACAAAATAATATTCATGATTTGTTTCGTCTGAACATGAGTGAATATCTTAAACTCACTTTTAGTTGAGTAAAAGTTAGATATGTGGAGTATCTATTTCAAAATTTAAAACATTGTATCTCGAAATAGTTCTGAAGAATAGTTTGAGTAGATTGTATAATTGGCCAAGATCCATAAAATTTTAATAAAAAGTCTCGAATTATTTTCAAAATTAATAATTTTCTCTATTGTAATTAATTTGGTGAGCTTCATAAGGATAGATTAGCTAAAAAGATAATACATGTGATCTGACTGTTTTGAAGTGCAATATACATACATTTCTTCAATGATATTTTTTAATTGTTCGTCATCATTTGAAAATTGCTCACAGTTTAACTCACTAAAGAAAGCTAAGGATTTATTTAAATTTATTTATTTCAAAAGAGTGTAATCTTCACAGAATGAAAGGAGCATTTATTATCTTATTCGTTGCTTTTTGTCTTCAATATTATTCTTGCGAATATGTTTATGAAATTACTACGCTTTTCTTTGATAGGTATTTTATTCATTTCTATTGCAGTCACTTACTCTATTAGAGCTGTTGATATTAAAAATGTTATTGGTGAACATGGAGACTATGGTTTGCCACTAAATTTAATTCGATTAAATTTTATAATTTGCGCTCTTAATTTAGTCAATTAGCAATTGATGAATGCGTTAAATAAATTAAATCCATAGATAATAGATATACTTGTTTGAGCATAAATGGCATTGAATGTTTGTTTTTTGATGATTTATATAAAAATGATAACTTAATGATAAATATTGATTCATCAAGTAAAACCGCCAGTCTTAATTTATTTCTTTGCAACATAACTCTTTGCAGCTTATTTAATTAGTTGATCCCAGCTGTTTACCTCTATTTTTTTACAGAAAAGTTACTCTGCTCGAGTTTATTTATATGGATGATTGCTGACTATATCGAACTATTTTGCTTTTTCATCCAGAACTCGACCGTAATGGACGTGATTTTTGATAACTGCTTCATGTTTTTAATCTTATTCCTCATTTCTTTTTTGATATTCGTCCAAGACTAAATATTTCATCTGAAATCTCTTCTTCGAGTTGGCATTTTTTTCATCTAATCTTTGGACTGTTTAAGGTAAAGGTTTAGAATAATCGATCATAAAAGGTTCTCGATGCACATAGGATGGAGGTAGTTTTTTATCGGAATCAACTCCATGCAACTTTTAAAACTGTTCTCTTTGTTTCTGATAATCTTCTTCCTTTCGTTAATCATAATATTTCCCAAAAACAGGATCATAATCATGTGTTTTCCGATATTTGTTTTTCAGTTACATTTCCTGTTTTTTGGCTTCTTCCTACAATTTCTATTCATTAGCTTTTTTGTATTTATTTGTAAGTATATCGTATTATTTTGGCCCAGGACCAAGCAGTTTCTTTTATTTTTCAATAGGAAGCTGCACCTATCTGTTTTGGAAATAAAAATCTGGTATTTTTTGATTGTTAATCACGTTAAAAGCATTTCTGATAGGTCCTAATTTACGAGGTGGAATCTTTTCAATATAAGGATCGTTAGATTGCAAGTTAATTATATCAAAATCTTTTTAGTACTTCATGGTGTTTTTCTGAATAGTCAAATTCTTACAAAATGAGAGGCTAGGGATTTTGTACGTTTTTATTGGAAAGTAAAAGTGTCTTTTAAATCGTCTTATTGGCGCTTATAAGCTTGGAGGACGGGGTTAAATGCGCTTTCTTTTTCTTTAATTATCTCGTGAGTCACTCGAGGAATGGGAGTGACAGATTGCCCAAAAGGCTTTTTTGTTCTTTTATTTTTCTAATATACATGCATTTCCGTTTTCCATGCATCAAGGTTGGCTTAATTTTGATCGAAAATCATTGAAGTTACAATATTCTTATTAATCTGTCAAATAATTTTATCAATAGCTCTCAACTCTAAGATAATAGTGACAATATTTATGATAGGATTTAAAATTAGAAAAGAATAGAAGTTTATTAATTAGCAAGAAGTCAAGGAGACGATTTCTCCTTCATTGAGAGAGTAAATTCTTCACTTGTCATATCTCCCTCATTGAGCCAAGGATATTATAAAAGGTCTTCAATCGATGGCCTTTGTGATGATTTCGAACTGATCATGTTGATAAACATTTCCTTAAAGTTCGGTGATAAAAATTTATTAATTTTTTTGTCAACCTTACTCCAAAAAATTGAATATTTCTTTTCCAAAAGAAGGCGGTAATTTGGGTCAGTAACTCTTGCAAAAGTATATGGTAATTATCCAGTTAGTATATAAAAAGAGAGAATCCCCAGACTGTAAATCTCAGATTTGAGAGTGTATTCAATGTGCTTTAAAACCTAGGGAGAAGCAAATCTAACATCTCCAACAAAATTTGTACTTTTTTGTCTGCTATCCAATGCGAGTCCAAAATCAAGTAAAAGGGGCAAGTAGTTGTCTCCTAAGAGTATATTTTCAGGTTTAATATCCCGATGTAAAACATTTTTTGATTCTAAATATCTAAAAATTGAAAGTAGATGCTTGATGAAATATCTTCCTTATGACTCATTAAAATTTCCCTTTTTACTGATCCATTAAAAAAGGTCTCCATTTTCATAGAACGGCATCACTAAAATATGGCAGGGTTTTTATTAATCATCCTCCCAGTGAATAGTCGCTTCCTTAACGATTTCAACTGCAGGGACAATCCCCTTCCAGTCTAACCTTCCATTGATCTAAACTTAATTTTTAAAGTCTCTGTCTTGCCTTTCTCCAAAATCATAAACTTTTATAGCAAAATATTCCTAATTCTTGGTTGCCATAAATATTCTAAGTATTTTTAGAAAATACGTGGCTTGACCTCCAACTTGAATTTTTTTCAGCAGCTGATAGTTGCCTATACAATATGTCGAGAGAGAAGAAGGTCTAGTAAGGCATGTACTTGTTGAGTCTTCACACTATAGTTTATCTTCAATATTTGAGTAAAGCATAATTGATCTGTAAATATTATAATAATCATCTGCTTTTTAAACGCTTGAGTAATATTCTTATCTCCAGAATTCGTTTATAATGTTTATATATAATTATGCCTTGACCTGTGTTCAGAATTCATTAAATTTAACATTGAAAAGGATCTTCATATTGTTTATTACTTTTTGGAGATATAATTCATAAAATGGGAATGCAATTAATATTATAGAAAAATTGATAAACAACTTAATAATAACAAATTTTATGGACCACATTTCATTATGATAGTTCTTGTGCCTTTAATTACTTTCACCGGAACTTTGTTAAAAAAATTTATGCTATAATTTTAGAGCTTAATAAAAAGGGTATAGTAATTTTAGATCAATATACATCAATCCAACTTTAGGGAAAACTACGACGATATATACATTCAGTCTTTATATTTTTTAATACGGTAAGAAGTTGTACTTAAATCTCCATTAAAATTATTTTTTATTATCTCGAGTTTGAAAGAAATATTTATCAGATTATGGGAGATATAAATATATTATAGCATGAAATTTCTTACAAAATAGATGCAATTTAAGTATGTACATGATAAAACATTTTTTTATTATATATTTTCTTAAATATTCTTCCTATGCTTCCGACTTCAAAATAATAATATCTTTCTGTTTAATCTTACAAAATTCAAACAAAAGACATAAAATATAGGATATTACAGCTTTAGGAAACTGAAGTAATAATGCACACTATATTATGATTACATTATATAGCCAATCATTTAATTTCTTTAATTTTTTATATTTTTAATTTTGATAATAAAATTTGCTTATTTGAATGCAGATAAATCTCATTCTAAAGAATAAACACTCCAGTTATATTGGCTAAATGTTATTATCCTAATTTCTATTTCCATTCATCGATGCCCTTCACTCGACTTTGATACAACTCAACAAGACAAAGTTATTTTTTACCAATTACGAGAACTTTCCCGCTTTAAAATTAAATATTTATTTGAGGCTATGACGAAATAAGAGTATCCAATGGCATTTCTAAAGCAAACCAATATCCGCTTTCTAAATTAAAAGTCCACAAAAGCTATTCGATTTTTTTTTAGTTTTTATCAACTCCTCCTGTAACATAAAGCCGATTATCAGAAAAATAAGCCCAGTAGTTAATTCTTGATCCTGGTGAATAATTTTTTGAATCTGTAAGTTCTCTAATTTCAAAAGTAGTAAGGTTTATGCTATAAATGTGATTAGTAAAGGTGTCAGGAGAGTGTCCATATACAATTAATTACGAATAATTGATAAAGCAAACAATTTGTTCGAGGTTTAAAGGATTTTCAAGTTAAATTGAAACTAATTTTGAATATTTCTTTAACACATAATGAAGCTACAAAGGCTGCTGGAAGACTAAAACCCATTCATCTTAACCTTACCAAACAAAGCGCAGTCTTTACCAATTTATATTAGTTTAGAGGATAACTTCCATTTTTCGATTTTCAATTGATGAATTCAGACTATTATTTTATCTGATATGATTTGGAAAGTTTGCAAGTCGAAGCCTATTTTCTTATGTAATTTCTAATGTTGTTGTTGAAGTATAATTTGAGTATGATCGTTTAAAGATAAAATTGGATTGAAGTAAAGCCTCAGGAATTTCATTGCTACAAGTAATTGAGTATTTCATTAAATTATGACAAATATTATAAATACGAAGATGCTCAAGTAAAATTATCAAATAAAAATCAATATATTCACATCCTTGAAGACACTGATTTTTTATTTTTAAGCTTTACTTTGGAGAATTTATCACAAAAACCAGGAATTTCATAAATAGCTTCGGGGTTATTGTTCGCTGGCATTGATAAATCCATCCTTTCACCAAACGAGAAATTACGCTAGCTCATTCCAACAGTTCCATAGAATTTGCGATCATTAATGCTATGATATGGGCCAGGCACCCAATTTTTGTCCTGAGCCATTTTAGAAGTATACATTTTTAATCTTCCGTAAGCAGTAAATTTATGATGTGCACTTCCTGGCTCTTCACGAACTAAATCATATCAGTATTACTTTAATATTTGGAAGAAGGATTATGAAAGGTTTGAAATTCAGCATAAACATCTGTTCTATGTTTCAGAAAATTAGTCTCATAATGCCTCCAGCTGATGCCAAACGTTTTTCCCTTTTAAAGACTCCTTGATTATTAATTTATAAAAGTCATATCGTACCTGTCTGGTCCTGGCTTTTCGCGAGCATTTCTTAAAACTACAGCTGAAATTGGCTTTTTAGTTCCATTTCCAAAGGTACATTTTTTTGATACTAGAGTTGATGGAATTTGAGGTTCGATAATATCAGTATAATTCAGAGAATAGTCTTTGAATCGAGATTCTTTAGAAAAACTATATTTATGATTCGCATGTCTCCAAGTTGTTGCAGATTGATTCCATTTCGCTGTTTATTTTGGCATTGGTATGTGAGAGTAGTTATAAAGGGGGGTGGCAGGTTGTGCCTCTGAACAAAAATTGGTGGAGCTTGTTTGGTTCCAATTATTGATTGATTTTACATTTGTACTATGCCTTCTTTTAAATTTATTCTGGCTTGACATTTTCAATAAATTTATGATAATGATAATTAAATCTAATGGTATAAAAATGATCCCATAGCGAAGATATAACTAATAAATATCATTTTTTCCATTTTTAAAGTTACATTTATTTGAATTTCAACATCATTCGAACGGATTTCAGCATTTATTTGTGGAGCTATAGTTGTTGGTCTAACTATAAACATTGAGCACATTAACTCTTATTATTGTTATGCTATTATCTTTTACTCAATTTTTGCATTGAGCAATTCAATTTTTGTAATTCTTATTCTTTGATTTCACAAACAACCTTTAATTTATTTAATTTTTATAATGAATCTTTGAGTTCTTAATTTGTTTTTTGCAATCTTTCCTTGAATATATTGATGATGTTCTCATTTTTTATTCTCTATTCCTGGCTTTTTATTGTAAGACGCTCTATTTCTTCAGTTTTTTATTTGATGACTTTAGTATATCTATCCCAGATGTCTTGAAATTTTAACAAAGAATTATTTGATTATCTTTCATTTTGTTATTTTTGTTCTTATTTTAAATTTTTGATTTTATTTTAATATTCATTAACAATTTCAATTTTTTGAGACTATTTTTACGCAATAATCTTTATTTTTTATTCTTCTTCTTATTATTTTACTTCGTATGCTGCAATCTTTTAATGAAGCAGTTTGATACTTTATTAGTTTTCCTTATTTATTTTTTATATATAATTATAATTTATGACATTTCTTTTATGTTATCTTTCTGAATTCAGATATTTTTTTATCTTTTTTCTTAATCATATCTTTTAACATTAACATTTAATCTTGGCCAATTCTTATTTATTCAGACTTTAATTTTGAAGACTGTTTGCCCATTTACTTGACTTTTACTTTCTCTTTTAATTCTTATATTTCATTTTTTAGTTTATTTACTTCCTATTCCTTCTCCTTTTGAATAGCGATGATTTTGTCCTAAATAAATATGTCAATACATTCAATGTCTTTTCTTTAATTCTTATTTTAATAAGATCATTTTGATTCTTTTCAAGCAAATCATTATATTCACGTTTACATTTTGCGTATGCAGCTTAGACTTATTTTACATTTTTGCCAATCATTTTGTTTATAATCTTAGCTTAGATTTAATTAATAATAATTATATAGATTTTATAAAAGAGGAAAGGCATCATTTGAAAAAATTCTAGGGAAACTTTTTACGAAATTTTCCCTTTTCAATTTTTTTTCTTTTTTCTGGATTAAAATTTTCTAAATATTTTGTAAGTTCTCTATAATCTTTTTTGCTTATAAAAGAAGTATTGCATTCCTATTTCTCTTCGATTGTGCTACAATCAGCATGAAAAATCTTGTCAATTTTTTAACCTAAGGGAGGAGACTACTCTCTTTCACTCTATTGTATTGTTGATTCCATCAAAGAATTCTATTTTTTGCTTTCATAGCGGTTGGATTTTACACTTTCAGTTTGTATCGTTTATTTAATTTTTACTTTATTGAAAATTTGTTAGATAATACCTTTTCGAAAAGCTTTTTGAGGCATAAATTGAGGGGATTGAGGAAAATTAGTTAATCCAATTTAACTTTCTGTCTTTATCTTTTGGTCTTTTTGACGAAGTTTAAGGATTCCAACACGACTGCTTGATTTGCCTAACTTAAGCCTGTTATAGATTTCATTTTCTCTCTTTTTTTCTGCTTCAAAATTAGTATCTATTTTTAACTTTTCAATGGGTCGAAGCTCTTTTATATTATCAATCTCTTATGTACTATAGAAAGTGTGCCTCCCAAAAGAATTTGATGGATGTTTCAACTCATTCATAGAAGCTGGTCGATTTTACTTATCTATATTATTGTCTTTAATGTTGTTTTTGGCACCATGATATCCTGGAATGTTTAAAGTTTAACTATCATATTTATTACTGTATTAATTTTTAATACCCACAGGCAACGAACTTGATTTCAACTCTATTTTTTTGCAAATATGACTGGGAATGTTTCGAACTTTAAGGAGGGGTTTTAAGTGCACACTTTTCGTGGAAAGCTTTAGAGATATGTTCTTGGGGGCTTGCTAATAGCCTGAGTTAGCAAGAGAACATTGATTGCTGTGGCAATTGATTTCTTTAAGACTGCGATTTTTTCTTATTTTTAAACATTACTGCATCGTTAAATTATATCTCAATTATGCAGGTATAAATTGATAGTATTGAGCAATTTTATCCAAGTTTTATTGATTTTTGTGATTTATAAAATGTTAATTCAGGTCGTTTATCTGACATCCTACTCCATACCTTTTATTCAATGACACAAGCATTATTTTTACATTTTTATCTTCAAGACAAGGTCTAATGGAAAATAAAGGAAAATAGTTACAATAATCAAGCCTTATATTAAAAAAAACTACCGTGAGAAGTTTCTTTAAAATGGAAAAAAATTATACTTTAAATTTAGAACTCAATAACCAGCCCACAATAAATTTGAACAAAACCATTCATTTTGGTATTATTTGTTTGAGAATTTCAATTTAACGTTGAAAGATTTCCAGAAACTGTTAAAATAATATAAGCAGTATGAGTCAGAGGAATTTTATTTTTCCTGATGCCTCAACCCAAAGAAATTTTTAAAAACAAATATTTTTTAAAAATTTGATTAATCATTTCTATGCAATTTTCAAATAGCAGACAGTGCCAAAGTCTTACTTGATTAAAATTGATGGAAAATTATTTTACCACTATCATCAGTTTGAATTATAGAACAATAAAGAAAAAATATAGATTTTGTACTTTTTTATTAAAGAAATCAATAAAAGTCAAACCCCTCCCAAGGTTTATCTATTCTCTCCATTTCACATGCAAAAATTAGTTGTTTGTACAAAAATCATAAGAAAATTATTAGAAACCAATTTACTTAAATGTCTGTTTCAGAGTTAGATTTCCTGAAATCTCTGTTTTGAAGTTAAACTATAAGTTTCGGCTTCTTTATTCGAATAAATTTGACTTGCCATATAAGTCAATAGAAATCTGAAATTATATTCGATGATTTTATAATATAGTTTTAAAGAATATATGAATTCTTAACAACAATAACACACTCTTTCTCAAAAATAAAAATCATAGCAAAATGAGGTAGCTGTTGAAGGAAATGATCAAAAAAGTATGAACAAACAATCATCAGTAATTTCCGAACATATTATTGTTGAAAAATAAATATAGGGGCAATAGGATGGAGACTAAGAATCAAATTAGGATTGCTTTTCAACATAATCTGACATTAGTTTTTAATCAGACTTGCTTGAGGAACATAAAACAGTCTTAGAGAACACTATTTCCAAAAATCCTTTTTTCTTCAGAAAAGGTTTTAAGGTTTTCAGTTAAGAGTCCAACCCAAAGACAAAGACTAATCCCATATTTAAGTGGGTGAGGTTCTAATAATACCTAGAAAGTATGCTAAAAAAGTTACAGATCGATAATCCATTTATTATTGGTAAATTTTACTACTTTTTGAAAAAGGAGCCAAGTTTCTAGAAATTTCTAATTCACATTTACTACACGTTTCCTGATTTAGAGGCAGCCAAAACATTAAGACTAGTATTCTTCATTTGGTAGCTCTATCTCCCTTATTATTCAAAGCATTTAGGGCTGAAAGATACCCGCTTGATTTCTTAAAAAATTGCGGAAAAAATAAATCAAACAGAACTGAAGCGGATGACTAAGGGGCGCCTTTAAAACATAGAAGAGAAGGATTCCTTGGTATCTTTTCTCAAAATAGTGACTTTAACTGTCCTGCTTGTTATCTAAAAATGCTTTTAGAATCCCTATTGGAAGGGAGATGCTTTTTTCATAGAGAATTAGAATGCCTCAATAACATCAATGAGAATGGATGGTCAAGAGGAATTGTAAGGATTGGAGAGATGCCGCAAATTAATAAAATTAGAGAATTCTGCCTGTTACTCTCGATGACTTGATTTGATTTTATAATATTACTATTTAAAATATACTTAATATGAGAATAATAATTTGAAGTATAAATATTTTAATGTAATTATTCATTTATCTTTTAGTTTGAAGTGTGTTATGATATATTACAAAATATTATATTGCATTTACTCTATATTTTATGATATTTAATGCTATTTATTTAATTTATTTTATAATGAAAGCTCCTTTTTGGAATGAAAAAAATGAATCCTCTTGTCCTTTCATCCATAAGCATCCTTTTATTAATGAGAATGTTTATGATTATCCGACGCAGTTCAGTATGTTTGGTCAGGGAAGTCAGCATAGCAGATGAATGGCTATTTTTTAACAAAGAATATAATTGATCCCAACAGAAGCTATAAGCTTCGAATCAATTAGCTGTAAAAATGTTTGATTTGATGTTCTAAGTAGTATCCAACCAAATCTTACAAAACTACGAGACTTTTCTTTTTATTCTCTTATTTGTGCTTGCACTGAGTCCAAAAATATCTTCAGAGAGCTTTTATCAGCAAAGACGTATTCATGATAAATATTTACTAGTGTTTGGCAGGAATCGAGAGCAAAGTGATGATTCTGATCGAAACACCATTTCACTAGCTATTCGAATTGCTGAAGCGACGTATGAGGATTCTTGATGATTTAAGTAGCCATCAAACTGATCTTATCCTTTCGAGTACCGCCTCGAGATATGATAGCGTGCCACTTGTTTTATTGAGCTTAACTCAGTTTGTAGTAGTACTGCTCAGCCATATTGTACAGCTCCTGAATGGAGGTGGTTTTGAGGTTTATTTCCTTTATGGGCTGCCGTGATGATTGCTTCTTACTGTTGTTGAGCACTTTCATTCTATTTTATATATATACTAATCGAAGCACCCAGATTGAGAATGATTTCTTCATAGTTTGTCATCTTTCTCTTTTCAAATTCGGCTATTTTCAGCCTGAGACGAATTATCTCTTATTCCAAATGAGATTTATCCTTTTAGTCGTGAATTTAATTTTATTTATTGCCTTAGATGCACATATTAATGATGTTTCAACTCTTTAATTATTGTCTTTTCTTAGATATGCTTTTTATTCATTTAATCTTGCATCTAGTTGTATTCTTGATTACTGTGGAAATGACGTTTTTAGCGTGGATGAGATCTACCAAAAAATTGTTGACATTTTTCTTACAAAGTTTCAATAATCTGATTAGCCTAATTGTTTTCCAGCTGAAATAATCGAAATTTCCTCTCATTAACTTATAATTCTTCCTCTCGTTCTATCTTTCAATTTCAAAAAAAATATTTATCTCTCCATGAGCACTCTGAAAGTTCGTGTCTTACTTTTTAATCCACTTTAACTCCAATGATAATTCATCTCTATTTTTTAAAACTGTTTTGAGAGTTCTTCGTTTATATGAGAAATATGCATATACTCATTTTCCCTTAGAAATCAGGGTTAATTTCACTCTTTGTTAATGTAGTGATTATTAAACATAATATAAAATAATTCTAGATATGGAAGATCAAATGTTTATAGAAACAGTAGCAAGTTAAGCAACTTTATTGAATAGCTCTATGTCTTGAGGTTCCAGATTATTATACTCTAACTTATTGATTTATTACCTAGGGATAATTGACTAAGATTGGGCCAATTCGCGCTGCTCAAATGCTGGCAGCCTTAGCTTCCTATTAAATTCCTTTCTAACTTATTGATTTATTACTTAGGTATAATTGACTAAGATTGGGCCAATTCGCACTGCTCAAATGCTGGCAGCCTTAGCTTCCTATTGAATTATCGTCTAACTTATTGATTTATTACCTAGGGATAATTGACTAAGATTGGGCCAATTCGCGCTGCTCAAATGCTGGCAGCCTTAGCTTCCTATTGAATTATCGTCTAACTTATTGATTTATTACTGAGATTTAATTGACGAAGATTGGGCCAATTCGCACTACTCAAATGGTGGCAGCCTTCGCTTCTTATTTTATTACCATTTAGGAATAATTATTGCAGTTTAAATATTTTTATCTCCTTTAAAACCTCACATTGTTTTGCTTGTATACTTTTATCTAAATATACAATTTAATACTTGCAAAATCTAAGTAAACTGTATATCTATTCTCTTTCAGCGATGGCTTTTCCAATTTAATTTTGTTAAACTCACTCCAATGGATTGTTTCTGATGCAACCACACATTTTTCTACATTCTGAGCAGAAAATAAAACCATTGCTCTTCGATAATGCTGATCAAGAGTTTCTTTTTGCATCTCAAAGTTATTAGTTTTTTCAGCTATTTTCCAACACCTTTAGGCTATGCGCCACTCAGTGTCTGCAACAGTTCTGCCTCTGAACGGTATCCCTTCCATCTTGACTTTTTCAAGCACCTTTGAGTATGATCTTTGGTATTTTTATATAAAATCTTTCTCTTCCAACTTTATTTAACACTCAACGAGCATGAGCCAGCATTCGATTTATCTTTTATCGTCTTTTTTCTCCAAAGATGTTAAAATGCCTAAAGCATTCTTCAAAATACTCTTTGCTTCCTTTGTTTTACCTTGCTGCAAATAATTTTAAGCCACTAAAAGTTAGATGCCAACCATATTTTAATCTTTTTTTAGAGTCTCCATTGAATATACTTTTTATATTAAACTGATTGACCATTTGCATAAAGATTAAAAGGGGGAATACTATTTTCTTAAGAAGCATAGCTTGGCAAAATTCAGCAAAGATCGAATAGTCTCTTCACTATTTTCACCAAAAATTTTATTAATTTGATGCAGGTAACTATGGCAGATCTTCCCTTCTTCGAAGTCACAGTCAATCATTGCTGATAGGGTCTTGAATTGATAAAAAATCCTTGCAGTACTATTGTGATACTGGTCAACACCTTTGACTCCAAAGCTATTTTCTAAGTACTCGTAAAATGGTATCTTTTATTTTTTCCATTAAGGATTTTTTTTCTGTTTTTGCCTTATTTATCTTTGCCTTTGATTTTAGAATTGCTTGATGGATTAGAAATGTTCTTCGGTATCGATGTGGCGATACAAAAAATAGAGGAGAGTGGATTTAAAAATTGGTGAATGATTTTCCTTGAAAATTATAGTGTTAATTTTACCCCCAAATTACAATCCCCATTCCCCAATTTTAATGCAAAAAATAGGCAGAATGAAATCTTAGAGTTGTTCAATAGCCCACAATAGCTCTTCTTTAACTTAATTTTATGGCCGAAACAGCTCCCTTCCAAAAAGTTATCGAAAAGATTTGATTTTAATCTCTTATTTCAGATCAAAGTACTTTCGAATTTAATGAGCATATTTACTGATGTTTTAATTGAACTCATTTGTAGGAGAATTGGCCTTACCAGTCTTGGCTAGCTTAACCCTTTGCCCCACCATTATGGCAAATTATAATTCAAACTATTTAAAGTAATCATAGATGGCCTTTATCTTGGAAAAACATCTAATCCTATTAAACTAATATATTTTGTGAGCAAAAGTGTAAGTTGCCGCGTTTGTCTGCAAAGTGAGCTGCAGCTATGCAATAATCTTCTCTTCGAGAGCTATCTTAAGAGTAACATCAGAAATAGGGGGTGTTTTGTCGAATCTGCTCTCCACCTCAATCAGTCTGTAGCTACCAGCGTGATCGGCAACATAACTTTTGATCTTATATACGGCCTCAATGATATCCTCAATAGAGTTAAAGAGGCACTTACCTCTCACCATGTCACTGATAGTAAAGGATACTGATTCTTAGTTTTGTAACTTTTATTATATCTTTTTTTTGTAATCTATTTCTTCCCGATTCAATTGATAGTGTATGCTCGTTTCTTTTTGATCTTCTTTTTCCTTTTACTAATTTTTGAATAGCATCTCTTCCATTATTTAATTTAAATTTTTGGTGTTGGGACTGTCGTTGTTGTATTTGAGTTCCAGTTTAAAATAAAGGCAATCTTCTAAACAAGTGAATTTGACGAGAGTTTCTAATAGGGGTTTGCATTATTTAGCAATTGTGGCGTAGTCCTTGATAATTTACTCCAGTTGCTCTGGCTTTTAATTGGGCTCTAGATTGTGATTCTTAAAGGAGAATTGCTGCTTTTGTAATTATAATAATTTCAGCTGTTTTTAGTATTTTAAATCTTGTTATGAAAGGTTGTTTCCTGGCGGATACTTCTAAGATATTCGGGAAATGGCAGTATTCAGTTTACCTTAGATTTAGGACACCTTGTAACTCTGTTTTTAAAGGCAGTTGCATGATCTGATGAAGTATACTACAAGCAAATACACCCCATTCTCATAATCAT
>Ga0302268_1000427_pt1 | contig 26469 bp, 15 predicted proteins | sample III_Bog_E2_1_FD_194554 | JGI IMG/M metagenome (GOLD analysis project Ga0302268, IMG submission 194554) | Peat permafrost microbial communities from Stordalen Mire near Abisko, Sweden - III_Bog_E2_1 | ecosystem: Environmental > Terrestrial > Soil > Wetlands > Peat | place: Sweden: Abisko... | reverse complement strand
ATGTGTAAAGAATATATTCCAATGTTATTTTGGGAGCATTAAAAGTTTTTGAAAAAAAATATTTATGGGTCTAAATTGGTAAAAATGCATAATTATATCGTAGTTCAAGAGAAAAAGAGTTTGCATAGGTTCTGGTAGCTCCCTCCCGGTTGTATAACAACAAGGAGAAGTGAGTCACAATTCGTGGAACACCAACGGCCTTCCTATGAAGCTGATGTTTGGTCAATGAGCTTCATCATGTACAATTGACATTACTCAGATATTTACTTGCTGCAGAGAAAGAGATTGGAGCGATTTTATGGCTCTGTTGAGCTCAATCTTTGAACCTGGAGGCCGGTCGGGTTATACTTTGGCATACCGTGGGCGTGATGTCGATTTGAGGCATTGACCAGGACACCAGATCCAGGTGCGCACAAAGGACAGGGCTGGGGATGAAGGGCACCGCTTTATTATTTGGACTAAGACCGCCTGAACCAGCCAACAGCTCAACTAACGCCGGAAACCTTGGAATGGAGGAGGGGCTGAAGTAGGATTTATTATAATTTTTCTTGGTCAATGATCAAGAATTGATATTATCAACTATCGACTCAGATATTCTGAGTATTTCTGGAAACAGCCTTCCAAATCACGAGAAGTTTAGATAACCTATATATTAAAGCCCATAGTTATTTTTCCAGACCTGTGACTGCCTCAGAGATGCGAAGCTGTCGTATTTCTAAGTTTTTTTATGCTCGATTCATCAAAAAGATCAGCATTTGAAGGGATACTATGAGATTCTTATTATCAAACCTCTTCCAAAAATAATTTCTAGAAGACCCTCAACTGTCCTCCAGTACAAAATTAAAGTCATCAACTCAACTGAGTCATTCTAAGTATCCAAAATGAGGATAAAGAATTGACGGGATGGGTGTGAAAGGAGACTGTGTAAATATACAAAGATATGGCCTTTGAAGAGGGATTGTAGACATTTATCAATCAATAAGTATCAATAGTGTATTTGTGTGCTATATAGTGATATTATTGGCAATTAAAATAAGTTTAGCCAACTAAGTGAACCACATCAAAATAGAATAATGCATATTCTGCAAGCATACGTTCCACCTTCGGCAAAAAGATAAGTAGCCTTATTAATCCAAAACTAATCTTCCATTTTTGAATACTTGATTTATGTCCAACCAGATCAAAAATTTGCAATTAATAAATTGTAAAAAATATTAACCTTAATAAGAATTCAATGATTATTGTTATTGAAAATTAACAATTTCACAGTTTATAAAATTGTTGAATTAAATTTAAATAGCATTAATACATAGTCCAAATGATATCTAAATAACAACTCGAAAAATGGGAAAAACAAAATGCTAAAGACATTTAGCAGTTTAAAAGAGACGAAGAGTCACTCAAATAATTGACTGATAACAAACAGGAAGGCGTCCGTGCGTTTTTTGAGAGAGTATTCATCTACTAACACAGATGAGAGCGAAATATTTTAACTTTCATAGTGAAGATCAGGACAAACTCAATCGATTATTAATTTATACGTACTTCAATGTAGACGTAGCGATGCAAGTAAATAAATCGAAAACTACCCCAAAATAATGAAGGTATATTTGACCTATAACACTGCATCAATTTTGCTCTTAGCAGTGAGTATCCTGGCTCCTAAAAAAATAATTAGCAAGATAATTATTTCCTTGGTGTTTTATGGCCTGAAAGCAAACGTATTTTCTCAAAAAATTAGATAGGCGATGGTCTATTCACCTATTATATGATCAAGGGAATGGCGCTGAGTTAGAATATGACAGAAAAAGAGCAAGAACTGCGATACATCCTTGAATTCTATTATAAGCATAAAAAATTCATCGGCAATCTCATGACTCCATAGGAATAGAAAAATGCAGAGAAGCTGCTGGCTTAAATCCGAAAACTAAACCAAAAATATTCCAATTACAAAAGAGTGGAGAGCTTGCTTTGATATTAACTGTTCAATAGGCCCATAATATATGTCTAATATCATTGTTAAGGGATCATTTATAAGGTGCTTCGACTATGAGGCATCCAATTTTCTTTTTGAATTTTGCTTTAATTGCATTTTAGTTAATCTTTTTATTGAAACTAATGACTAATTATTGCTTATCCTTCACCTGAAGCTTTGCAGAATCGGCCTTCATTTATAAATTCACCTATTCAATCGAATTTACTCCCTTCAATAAAAATTATAAGATATAGCCATTCTATGTTTCCTTCATTTGATACGAAATTTTATCATCCGAAGAGGACTACTCTTCCTTGAGCACCTAAATCAAAACTTCTAAATATGGTTTTCTTTACTTTTTTGCGGCTTAGAAATCTATTCATTGTTGAGTTTAATGTTTTTTATAGCTGGCTCTACCTATTTTTACTTAAATATAATTTACTGCCTTTTTTACTGTTTGTTTAATTTGACTTATTCCTCTTTTTTTTATTTCTACAACTCCTTCTCCCTATCTTTATCAATTTACTTTTATAATAAAAATTAATTCGGCTCAGTTTATCCCGCGTAACAATATAACTTTTAATGAATTTAAATTGTAAACTTGTCGACGTTATAAAAGGCCAGTCTTTGATATTACGAAGGATTATAAAGCGAAAGAAGAGGATTTTTATCCATGGATAACCTTTCTTGCAAATAGCTTATGCAAAGTCCTAAGAGATACTTTTTACCTGCTGGTTCGTTGAGAATATCAGTATAAAAATTACTATTCAATATCATGCAAAAATATACTTTGTTTTTATCTGATTTATCTAAGGTTGGGCCTTGAAGAGAGTAGTAAAATAATTCAATATCTTTCAACCCATTCACTGAATACTTTGTGATTATTTTGCCTGTGCTTCGAGATTTAAAATCTTTGATTCTATCACTTTGCGTGATATTCAGATATATTTTTATTGATGCAGCCATCTTATTTTTTATCTCATTCCATGGCTATTTTGTTATTAGTACCTTTTCATTGATGGCAGTATCAAGGGGCTTTTCGTTGAGATTAGCAGACATTGTGACTAAGAAACCTTTAGTGGGTTTTATTTTAAATGGTTTTTATTTTTGTTATTTTTTGTTCTTGGCGTCTTCAAGACCCTCCTTCAAATTTTTTTGAATAAAATTTTGATATTGGGAAGGGTCCGAATCTGCCATATCGTCAAGCATCTTCCAGATATTATTGGCCATCTTGGCATCATTCTCGCTCTTCAGCCCAAACATTTTTTTCATTTCCTGATTCATTATTTTACGAGATCTAATTATCAATTTAAAGGGATTATAATATCCCTCAGCATCAACCTGGCAAAATAGGATTTATCAACATTATTAAATATCAATCATAAATTATCAACAAGATAAGGTTTATTTCGAATTAATTTTAAAACATTCTATCCAATTAATCATGAACATCTATTTCAGTTTTAATTTTTTTATTAAATATATATTGGATCGAATGGCAGGAAAAAAGAGATTTGAGGAACTCATGAAAGATTCCAAAAAAATGAAAAAACTCATGGAGGAAGCATTCAGGAAAGTTGATATTGACGGCAGCGGATTTTTGGAAAGAGGCTAGTTTGAACAAGTTTTAGTACAGATTGCCAAGGAAATCGGAGTGGATAACCCCACCAGGGAAGAGGTGGATGACATTCTCGATGAAATCGACGAAAATGGAGATAACAGAATTTCAAGGGACGAGTTCAGTGAATTAATCGAAAAAGTTTTCCAGATGATTGGTAATGAGGACATCTGAAAATGATCTAAATAAATGATTTTGCAAATCGCAATTTACAGAGATAATTGATGATCAGTTATCATGGCTCTTTTACTGTCTTTGGCGAGGCGCACGTATGATAAAACTTAGTACAAAAAGCGCAAGAAATAAGATAGATCCATAGTAGTGAATATCACCGTAGAAGGCTACTGCATCTTACCACTCAAGCACAACAATGAACATCCCAATGTAGTTCATCAAAGTGGCAGATACTATCCATGTTAAAAATGTGAATATCCATGAATTGGTTAGTTTTGATGGCAAAAGAAGTGTCCATTTATAGGCCCATTTTGTCAAATAAAGAAGAATTCCCCACTGTAAGAATCCTATATTCACAAAAAGATTACCCAAATAATATGTTAGATATATGCCATGCCAAAAAGCTGAAACGATAAAAGTTCCAAAGAATGCTCCATTTGGACCTAATTTTTTTATTAAGGATGCGTAAACTAAGTTTTTTAACCACTGTTGCACACTTGAATTCCAATACTCAGTTTTATTTTTGGGATTGGGCTCGACTTCAAAGTACAAACTTCCAGTAGTGACTTAATTATATTCTCCTGAAGGGCTAAGACTAAGACCAGATAAGTTAGTGGCAGTTTGAGCTAAATACCAAGCTGAATAAAACTTAGCCCGATATAAAAATCCAACTATATTGAGAATGCCTATTTTTTGCCAGAAGCTCAAACTCAAGTAAAATTAATTTTATAACACCCATCGAGGATGAAAAATAGGCATTGTATAAAGAGTCAGTGCAATAAGGGGAACAGCAAAGAGCATTGGAGCTAAAGCAAATGATTTGGTTGTCTTTTCTATTTCTTTTCGTTTATCCTCGATAAAATTTAAATAATTTTAAAAGGAAAATATTGGACCAGCTAAAAGTCCAGGAAAATATAAATTATATCCGAGATAATCCCAAAAGGAATATTTAGATTCAAGCCCTGCATCTTATGCCCATTTGCCGAAGTAAGTAATTTTAGTCACAAGTAGCATAATAAAAACAGAGCAATCAACTTACCAGACATTGTAAAAAAATCTATCTTATGGAAAATGTACATAAATCGATAGGTGTGAACAAATAACAGAAGGAAAAAAGAACAGATGACTGCTATTAAAAAATGATTCTTGAAAATTTTCATTAATATATAGGGAATTGTCATTCCTCCAAAGACTAAGAGAGACCATTCTTCAAGAATAAAGATAAGTAATAAGGTTCCCAAAATAATACTGAGCGTGTTTCTACTGAATCTTCCTCTAACTAAACGAAATATGGGACCTATATAAGACCATTATTACTCAACAATAAGCTTACAGCCAGCGCAATAACAGTTTTAAGAATATCGATGCGGACTCCTACTGAATATGACCAGCTTTATATTGACTCAAGCAGTTCCATTAACTCTGTAATTATGAGAATAATAATAGTATTGTAACAAATTAAACAAAGGGCTCGCTTTTATAAGGAAATTCGATAAATGATTAGCAAATTAATCAAAGAGTTCCTTTAATAAATTTTAAAGCAAAACTACTTCCTTAGGCTATTTTTTTTAATCTTTTATCATTACAAATATATTAAAAAGATATAGAGAATGAATAGTCAATTTGAAAGACTGTAGTATCTTTAAACTGATTAGATATGTTGCTTTCTAATTTAGTCTGGAAGGCCTTTCATTATCCATGGTGATAGCATGGCCTTTGAAGGTATAATCCGATTATTTGGATCCCAAACTAAAAAATGTTTGATAAATTAAATAAAATCAGCATCCCCACAAGATTAGAATATTTTTTCAAGAGAGGTTGAATTAGCCTTTCTAAGTTTTCCTTTGCTGCAAAATTTATTCTTAACACCTTTTTCATCAAAAAATTTATAAGATCTGGATCCTTGTTAAATGATCGAGATTGGCGGCTCTCCTAAAACTTATATGAACCTGAGAACTTGTTCGTGTTCATTTTCACCAGGGAAGATAGGATGCCCCATAAAAAGTTAGCATATCACACATCCCAAAGACCAGATATCGATTGCAGGAGTATAATGAATTCCAAGGATAACTTAAGGAGCTCGGTAATACCTGCTTTGAATATAGGTGTATATTTGTTAATGTTCATAACAACCAGATCCAACATCAATAACTTTAATGCCTGTTCGATTCTCTTGTTTCAAAAGTATGTTCTACGGCTTTAAATCACAGTGGATGATGTTATGTTTTTTGAGAAAGAGTAAACTATGCAAGACTTGAAGAGTTATTTTTCTGATATAGTCTAGTTTTAATCCGCGAAACTTTGACTGTCTTAATATTTAGTATAAATTTGCTTGTAGCAGTTAAAACACCAAACAGGCATGACCTCTAAAGAAAAATCCATGCTTTAGTTGGACTATATTTGATCGGAATTTAGGATCCTGTAGAATAACAGTTTACAATATTTTTATCTACACTTTTGCTTGACGATTAAATTTAGGTTAGTTACGGATTATTTTTATGGCAATTATTTCTTATTTCTTATGGTCAAAAGCTTTAAAAACTTGTCCAAATGATCCTTCTCCAAGTCCGCTGATAATCTAGTAGCGATATGCGATAGAATCGCCCACAGTAACTTTGGCTTCGCAAGTACTGCTAGTAAAATCTCTGATGGAATTAATTCTCCTTTGGCCTATAAAATATATTTCATATTTTGCGATTTCTTCTCTTTAAAATTGTGTCAAATAAGAATACTTCTCTTCATTGTGAGTCAACCTCGCTTAAACAGTTTAGCTGCGTTGCATTATTGTTTTCTTCTTCTCTGGCGTTTTAAAAAGTTATATGGTTTTCTGCTGATATTTTTCTGTGTGCATGCGTATTGACTTGAATCTATTTTTCTTTTCAGGTGTTTCCGAATCAGCCTATTTCAGTTTTCTGACATGAAATTTACGGGTATAAGGATTAAAAATGGTTTTCTTCTCGATGAAGCTATCTTTTTTTTCAGACGAGTTGTATTCTTTTCCCCTCTTCGCTTATTATACTGAATTTTAAAGGCTGTGAGCAATAGTTTGAAGAGTTGTTAGTCTTTTTGGCCTCATCAAATTTTATTAACTCAAAAATAAATCATATGAAAGAATAACAAAAGTCGTCGATAGGACTTAAAATATAATTTAATTTAAATATTTTAATTTTATCAGATGTTGCTTAGATTAAACATACAAAAGTAATCATCATCAAGGTCAACTCAATAATATCTTTTACGTAATTTTTTGTGGATAATAACCATCTAATCATGTAGGATACTAACTGATTTAAATAACCTCATCATTTATTACTTCATTTCATTGATGTGATATACTTTGTTGAGATAGTCTCTGTCGATTAACCCAGAAATCAATTAATTTTATGAATAAATTCCTTTTGTTATTGTCATGGACTACAATATAAATAGTCTAAATTTATGAATTAAATGCTTCCAATTGCCGATTTTATAGGTTTTGTCGCATTTTGCCAGCACTTCCTCTTGAATCTTCCTCAGTAATTCATATAATATATTACCTATCAATTTGACATTGATAAAAAGTGTTGATCTGTCTATATTCCCATCAATATTAAATTTCAAATGATTGGGACAAAGGAGTATATTGAATACTATAATATTCATAAACATGAAACTGATTATTGCTGATTTTTATAGATATTTATCCGATCTGATATAACCTTCCACACTCGAGAGGCACATAGTATTTAATTCTTATTTTGTGTGAATTTTCCACCCACAACTATAGCTTCCATTCATACAGATATGATAAATAAGTTCGACAACATATCTATTTTCAATCATTTCTTTGATGGATCGAGTGATATCCTCGATGGCATTTTCCACAAGATTAATAACAAGAATCTTCTTTTTTTACTTTAATTAAGGGCTATCCTTCTCAGTAAAATTCAGATTGATATCATAGTTATAGGCTATAATTGCTTTAAATTTACCGAATCCTTGAATAAAAAACTTCTTCAATTGGAGAAGTTGTTAACCTATTTAAAAGTGTGATAGCCTCATCACATACCTTTGCTTCATTTATTTCATACGTTTCCAATATCTTTGAAGGTAGATTGTAAATAATATTGAATTAAAAACTTTATGTATTTTGCGTTGAATTATAGTTCTATTTACTTTGGTTTTATTACTATATGTATCGAGGACCTGCTTTTTTATCTTTCCAATTTGGATGTGATGAGCTTCTATGCTGAATTTTCTTTATCGAGATTCAACTTTAGTTTAGATGGGTAAAGTATATGTTCGAGTAATTGTAGGCTATTATTAATTTTATTAATCAGTAGTAATATTTGCTTTTTTGGGAGGTTATGATTCTGTCAGATGTTTCCTAAGATGCCTTCGAGGGAGAAGAGGAGTGTAAATGGCGACTGACTTGAGAAAATCTTCTGGGATTTAATTTAATTTTTGATTTGGATTTTAATGGCTAAATTTGCTGAGGTGTTGGATCTCATAATAAAAGTTGTGAAATTTATATCTTTTCTTCTTTGCTTCCACTTTATTATTATCGGCACTTTCTGTTTTATGAATATTTCCGGAATTATATTTTGGTCTTTTCTGGTAGTTTATTATTTTATTGTTTCTTTAAATTGTGTAAAGAGACAGTGATGACTTTTTTTATGATTTTGTCTTTTCGGAGTGGTTATGGAATTTATGGCTTTGAGATATGCTTGAAGCTATCATCGGAAGTTTTTCCTCTGAGTGTCTTGACTCAGAAACTGATGATAGCCCTTGTTGATTAAAGGGAAGTTTATAAGGTGGCCTCAACTCGAAGCAATTCATATAAAATTATTATCTTTATTAAGTTTTCTATATATTTATAGTTATTAAAATTTGCAAAGAACTTGTGCATTAGTAAATTAAGGATTTTTGCTCGTCTAAAACAGATTAAATTTGATTTTTTCTTAAAATAAAGAGAGTTTTAACATCAGCCTAAATATATAAAATTGTAAGGGCTTGTCAATTATATCAATAAATCATGAATTCTTTTATGAATCATAACCATCAGTCGATATTTGAAGAGTGTTTTTGAAGAAATGTTTCGCAATTTTATATTTCTTTGTAGTTAAATTCAATTTGCTTTGCTCCTTAAAAGTATATCTGTTGAAGATTGAGGACTATTCAGTTACCATTTTATTGTTTCCATTATAATGAGTGATTAAATGTATTTTGCTCTGGCTGATATTAGTTTCCTTATTTAATTCGATATAATCATCCAAATAATAATTGTCACTCGTAATTCTATTGATTTTTTTATCTTGGTGTCTACTTCCAGATTAACTCAAATTTAAATAGTCTCTGGAAACAATACGTTATTTTCGCTTTAGATATCGTTTTAAGAATATTTCGCTTGTTGAGGATTTTGCCTTATTAAGTATACTTGCTGATTAAGACTTTTATTTTTATTTTAGTTATGAGCTTTCGTTTACTTATTTGGATGGATTGGTTGGTATTTACGCCCATTTTTAAAAACAACCAAGTTAGTGAAAGTTACCTTGATAAGAGCGATTCAGAGATATAAAATGAAGTGGAACTGTCTTATTCTCAATTTTAAGTACATCCTTCTTCTTTGATCTGTGTGGATGCAACAGAAGTATTTTATTGATTTTGTTTTATTCCGAAAAATAAAGGGAGATTTTAGGTTTCATTATGAATAATCTGCTGATGAGTTTGACGATTAAATATCAAAAATAAATTATTGAAATGTGATATTCTAAAATATTGCAATATTCATCTAATTAATGATATTGAGGTCCAGAATAAAAGAACGTTATAATTCAAATGAGTCAATAGTAAATTAATAGGATACTTAACTCTGATTTGTCAGACATTGACAAAACTGTTACTCATAAAATCAGTTCAATTGAACAAATTACGGGGCATCTCAATGAAAAAACCAATTTTTTAGCACAGTTTCAGCTTATGTTAGAACAAGAGCTATCAAGCATGAAATAATAAAAGCCTTCAGAATATATACCACCTTTAGCTAAAGGATAATCAAACAATAGTTAATTAAAAGAGATAACAAAAATCACAACGAAGGGCTCAATCTTTGAAGATGCTTCGTTGTTGTAGCTAAAAGATAATAAAATACTCACTGAAAGAGTTCAAATGAAAAATAATGAAAAGTAAAACATAAGAAAGGACTAAAAATATAGGTCAATCAAAGACTACGTGAAATAAATTAGGAAATTAAATATGAAGGTCTGTTAAATAAAAGAGTTGATGAGATTTATCAAGAAAGATATAAAAGAAAAGATTAATTTGGAGTACCACCATGTCTTTGCTTTCGCTAAAGAATAATTTGAACAATGCTTTAGTCAATTAAAACAGAATCATATTGAAGAGTTGCAAAAAATGCTAAAAATAAATCATTAGCTAAATCAAAAAATATCTTAGATGAATGAATAAAACTCACGTTTAAAGTAATAACTTAAAAGTACAAAAAATAAATAGCAAAGGATATAAGAGTCCTTGAAATAAATCTCTTCAGGCATATCTAAAACATTGTTTAGTGTACCTTTAAAATTGTAAAAAAGAATAGATACATCAAGGCATCCAAGTACATCTCGATAAAAAATACAAAAAATAAATCACTATGAAAACATTTGTAAATCAATTTGCTATAATTATCCTTGTGTTGATTAAGATCAATACTTAACCTCCCGATAACTAGAAGAACAATAGATGATTTGCTTACCCAATATTAATGTTCTTTCTGTTGGAATACCACCTGTCAAAAACGGGTTTGGTGTGTTAAAAGCAGGTGCGCAAATTATCTACCGAGGCATGTGGAAAAATGGTAAATTTGATGGTAAGGGAAAGTTGTCTTGGTAATCATATTCATACGAGGGCGATTTTGTTCAAGGGTGTTTTTAAGGGTATGGAAAATTATAAATTGAATTAAGGAGAATCTTTTGGGGCCAATTTATTGGACAAAAAGCATAAGGTTAGGGAACGTTGGAACAAGATGGAATTCGGATTGCTGGCTTTTGGAAATAGAATCGACTTATTCAAAGATATTGATATATTTTTAATAATATATTCTTTATCTGTTTTATTTGATAGGCAAACTGCATAAATTATTGTATAATTTAACCCTTTATAATAGCAATGATTTGGTTGAATACAATCAGATAATGGGATAGTTTTGAATTTGGGATAGGTTAGACCAAAACGATGTAAACCACTGCATGATCTTTGGAATTGGTTGTTTATCTGTTTAAAGCCAGCCAATATACTATTAAAAAAGACCATCAAAAGTATTCGATTTTGAATATTTTGAATATTTCTTATAGTTATCTATATTTTCCTCTCCAAGTAAGTTTCCCAAATAACTAACAATAATTTGCTATCTTTATTCAGCGGTTTCATATTTCAGTTTTTAAGCTTAATGGTGAACAGGAGACAGGTTAGAAGCATTAATTGCTTTAACTCTTTCATATTCAAGAGTAATCTTCAAAGGATTTTGATTTTTAAATCTTATTTTAAGCAAGGGATGATTGTGCCCTTTAATTTATTAACATTTTTCACATAAATCAAAGTCAGGACATACCCCACATCTATATCTTATCCCTAAAATTGGTTATATTGTGCAGATACTGCATCTAGCATTGTGCATTTCCACATCATGACCCATCTATTTTTATTCCTTTTATATTTTGGCTTCTTATTGTCTAATTTCATCTAATATCACATTATCAGGTTAAAATTATATTTTTCCCTATTTTTAAGTTTCATTGATGTGACTACCTGTGTCTTAAGCATTATCATGCACACTCTTATCAAGAGTTGAGCTCTCTATTTCACTGTATTTTATGTAAATCTTGGGCTTGTTATTGCAATTTTCTAAATAATTTTTCAGATCGATGTCGGTGTCTAAAATAATCTGATCTCCTTCCTCATCGGTGTAATAAATAAAATAATTCCTGGTGGGCTGGAAGGTTTTTTTAATAAATTGATAAATGCCATGAAGAGTAGGTGTGTTCTTCTCGCTGAGTACCCGAATTTGGCTATCTAGTACAATCTTTATAAGCATATTAAATTAATTATATTGAAAGAGTTTATAAATATAGCTTAAAATTGATTAGTATTGAGGTTTGTATAAATGTGGAAGAGAATTAACACAATAAGTAATACTTCAGATTCTTTTTAAGTTAAATAAATTTTAAGGATTAGTTTTTTAGTTGCTGGTTTAATCTTCTTCAGATAAATTTCCCAAATATATTTATAGGAAAGTTCATTGTTATTGCATTTAATACTATTGATAATACTATTATTGTAACGTATAAATCTTCATGAATAACGAACAAAAAGATTAGAATTTCAGTTACTATCATGAATACTGTAGACTTTTTCTAGCCAATACCGTCTTACTGACACAGATGAGAGAGCTTTTTAATGAGAGGAATGATCTCACCACGCGCTTCGCAAAACTGGAGAAGAAAGGGTCAGAGATATAACAAGGGGAAAGAAATGAAGAGGAAAGGAAAAAAAGATTTAGAAGAACTGCCAATCAAATTGAGAAGCATTATCGCTGCCCGGAGTAGACCTGTCAGCGATCATACGGTTCCTAAGGATCTCTACATCAACATATAAAATTAAAGCATCATTAGTTGTATATGGAATTAGGCATCGGTAGTAACAATCTCTGCGAGAGCAACGTGAACTCATAATTAAATATTCTGTGAGTTGATAATTGTGCAGATCTATAATGAAACCTTTTCCCTATTTTATACTATCAAATTCTTTGGTTGAATAATATTAGCCATTACCTGATCATCAGTTCAATTTATAATATAAAAACTATACCATGCTTCCTTCTTGTTCTGATGAGCCGAGCAGTGTCGTTTCTAATCGAAGAAATCACATTAAAAAGCAGATTCGGAGACAGGAAATATAAAACTATTTCGACGAAAGACGAAAGGAGTTACTAAGAAATAGTGAAGTGGACAGCAAATAAATGATGCAAAAATTGAAAAGCAATGAGTAGAAATAGTAGTTTCTTTCAAATGTTATGAAAATGCTCGAGTAATAACCAAGTCAAAATTGGAGGGCAGTCATAAAGTAACTCAGATTATCGCTTTCTTGCTTTGATGGCAATTTTTAAGTTTGGATTAATTTCAGGATTGTTGATAAACTTGCTTCAATCATGCATGAAAGATACGTTGAACTTGATTTGCAGGAAGAAGTTGCCGGTTTGTTTGCTGAAATGATCAACTTCACGACTGTCAAGAAAAACAACTCTTACTTTATGGCTATACCTGTTGTGCAAGATGTCATCATACTATTAAGAAATAATCATATCCCAGCATCAAAGAGGGGACCTTTCTTCCATTTTCTAGCCAATTTATGCCTTCTATCTTATCAGATTAGAAATTTTATCATCGAGCAAGGAGCAGGTGAACTTCTAATAGAATATGGATCCATTTTGTTATCGCAATTAGAATTAATGGAAGAAAATTTCCTGTATAACTACTCTGGGTACTGTTCACAATTCTTAAATATTTTTCGAATAAAAGATAATAACCATCTTCCAGATTTTTCCTTTGTAAACATTATCTGATATAGGCTGCCTCGTTAACTCCAGTCATCATAGGCGTTCTGGCTACTAAAAAGAGCCAAAGACTCTCAAAGGTCAGTCTAACCTGTCTTTAACTCATTTTAAAAGGAAAAAAAGTAATTATCTAAGCAAAGTTTATGAGTAATGATAGTCTTATCAATATTCTTTTTGATCTAACTTAAACGTGCGATTGGTCAATCAAAGCAAAAGCTCTTAATGTTATAAATATACTGATAAGTTCATCTCAAGATTATAGCTGGATTAATAAGATATGGGCTAAGGATCTTATAGGACTATTATATACTCTTAACAACAATACAAATGCAACTTCAATGGTTCGACAGCTCTCAGTCAACATTTTTACAAATTTTATTACTTCAACAGCAATGGCTGAAGCCTTTATTACCCATCCAATCTTCGAATTGATTATTTCATATCTAATCAAATCATCCGACGTAGCAATGCCATTAGATAGAACATCAGATAATAAGCATATTTTTGTCTCCAATCTGTCTTTACTGAGCTAACAGCAAAATCCATCGATCTGATAATAAAAAAATATCCACTTCTGAATACCCTAACGACTCAAATTAAAGACTGGAAAATCAATCGTCCGCAAATTGTGATTAAATCACTGTAGATAATCGAAAAATATATTTAAATCAGTCAATCCCCTTAGAGTTAATTCAATAAAGCAGTAGATATCTTATAAAGGGTTTATCGATTTTCAAATCTGCTTGAAGACCTGGCGCACAATAAGAATCCTTAAATTGTATCCAAGGCGGAGTCACTGATAGATGTCGTGTCCCAGTGTGTAAGTGAATGATAATTCATCAGATAATTCACGAATACCTTTATAATTACTTTTTAAATTAAGATGAATAATTTGGTCAGAACTGAATCAATCATCATCGACGATGATTAAGAGGGAGAGATGTTGCAAGAACGAAAGTATCAAACACATGTTTTTGGAAGCGATTTCAATGTTAAATCTTCGTTGCAGTCTCCTTCAAATACAAAAAAGATGGCAAAGAGTTTATATCAACAAAAGTTTGAGAGTCAACTGAAGAAAAATATTAAGATAGAGGACAAGGGAGTCAATTACGGATCAAAAGTAAAATAAAAAAATTCAAGGATATCGAAGTCAAATTAACACATTCATCGATTAATGAAAATTGATTGCTCGAGCGGACCGGCAAATATTCTTCCGAATATGTCAACTCTTACGAATAGTCAGATTCTTAATCAGTCCAAGAATGTTTAAGAGGACAGGCATGAACAAAAGAAATAGGATATCGATGATGATTAAATGAAAAGCAAATAGAAAGAAAGAATGAAATAAAGGGCATTTACTGTAGTCTTAGTTGTAATCTTGCTGGGTCTGCTCATGGATAATGCATTGAGGTAACCTCTTCTTCTTCCATCTGAAGTTAAATTCTGAACTGCTAAGCTGAATGATTATATTTGATTATTGGATAAGCTAATTAATAATATACATCATTTCAATTGAAAATCTTTGCCTCTATGAATTTTTAAAACTTGTCTTGTACTGCAAGAAACGTGCTCCATAACTGTGGATTAATATCTTTTGCCTTGGAAGTAATCATAAGCGAAATTGATATTTTTGTTTAGGATCGGATATCAGTTCGATTTTAGATTTGACTTAGAAAATTTTAAACTGAATTGACTTTGCGGTAATTGATCATGATTTATTAACCATAGATTTGAATTATCTCTTAAAACTATTCATCTTGATGGTGTTCAGGTTCGCCTTGAGTGGAGGGTAAGTATGAACGTTTTTTTTAGTCACCAGGAGAATCAAAATTTGTAATGTATTTGTGCTTTTCTTGTTGTGAATTGGTAATTGGGCTCATAGATATTTTACTGAATTCTACGCTTTGTGGTGTGCTTGATGTTAGAATAAGAGTGTGGGTGACATGGGTTCGGCAGTTCATAAAATGAATGAAGATATATTATAAAAAGAAGAATCTACTCATTTAATAAGCATCTAAAATTGGTTTGAGTATTTAAATTTGCTATAAGGAAAGGATACGTAGTATAATAGGAAGTTGATTATAATTGTGATTAATTTCAAATTACTTGGATTACAATTATATACAGACTAACCACCAACTCAATACAACTCATAAATATGATTCTAACAAGAGTAATCCAGATCAATAAAAGGAAATGAGATATATTATCGTTAATTTAAAGTGTCAAATGAATTTATTATACTAATATAAATTATGAATAAAAAATATTGTCTGGCGAGTGATAGGATCAAAATACGATCATAAATAAAACAGCTTATCACTAAATATAAACACATGACCAAGCATTGCGAAGAAAATGATCAAGTAGGGCCATAAAAACAAAAGGAGATATTTTAGATTATTAATTGCATCGGAATGAAATATGCAAAAGATGGCTATCTCTAATAGGCTGAGTCATGGCTTACAAAAGCAGAACCAGCAACCAAACTATTTCCAAAATTAAAAATTATTCTTCATAGCAATTTGGCTTGCATTTATAAGAAGAAGCCTGACTTCGAAAAGGCGCTTGAACATATACATTAAGCGGAAAGAACCACTCAAGCCTTGAGACTTTTGCATCATGAAAACTTTCAATATGATAGTCTTTTAATCGATTGCTGGTTAAATTTAACTGCTCTTTTATCCTCTCAAAAAAAGCACGAAGAAGCTCTCAGTACTGTAAGAGGGGCTCTAGCCTTAATCAATTTTGAAAAAGGCTAGGAGTCTTTAAAGTGTAACCAACAGCATTTAATAGGAAAATACAACTAAGCCGTAGAGTTAGAGTATTTAGGACGATTAAAGTAAGCTTATGGTTGTATCGAATAAGCAAAAAGATTCATGAACATCCACAAAATATATGGTCACTTTCTGTAAAAGTCATTTTCCCAGCTTCACCAATAGCTACGAAAAAAACTATTGTCATAAGCGGTAAATAATCGCAAGACATTGAATATCCAGGTCTCTGACAATTAAGGGAAATCATCATTAAAAAACATTTTGAAAACAGAGAATAAATAAAGTGAACTAATAGGGTATAAAACTGAGAGAAGTTCAATAAAACCAAATGCATATTACTCCCAAAAATACAATTCAATCGATAAAATTAACAATACAATTTCAAATTAAAATAGTTATAATAAGACTATCATCAAAATATCCTTTACACCAGTTACAGCTCGAGGAATCATGCAGGAGATTAAAAACAAGTGAGTCTTTTGATATTTATCTTTCATGATAGCAATTTAAAATATTTATCCAAAGTCCATGATATTGTTTTGTTACACAGGGTAAGAAAAGATCATTGATCAATTTGGAGAGTTCTATAATTTATATCGTGTTTTTAGAGTTTGAAGTCTGCAATTGCTTGAAGATATATTATTGGAAAATAATAATAATGACTTCTAATGGATAATCATCGACCACCTTGATCAATTAAGATAGGAATATCAACGAAAAACCTTCCTCTTTACCATCAGCCCTTTTCGAAAAGAACATGATTGGCACAATCGATGTGGGCAAGTAGGGTGTATCTGCCTTTCCTCCTCATCTTCAACCTTTTTATCTGCTTATACCTCTCTGTCTCTGGCTATCTTTCAAGCAACCTCACATTATTTACTTTCTGTGCTGTTGTAATTGTTGCTTAATTCAGGTGTTTTTCAATATTTTAAATTCTGTGAACTCACAGGAGAAATCTTCGACGCAAGCATTGAGTTATTTCTTCTGGTGATATGCATATTGCTCGACATTTTAGCTCGATATAACACCTACGAACAATATGCCTAAAACTCTAGCTAAGAAAGTGCATCTTACTATTCTGTTTGGAATCGAGCATTAAAGTCTTGGTAGGAGGTTGAGTTCAGTTAGCTTAAAACAGGGCAGATAATCAAAGTTGACAAGTATCTGTAGAGCAATCGTAAGCTAAATCCTGTTAATTTGTTGCCCATTGCATTTGCATCTGCCAGCAAGTAGTCTTATAATAATTTAGTCACATTCTTGTTAATACCACTAGGATAGATAAACGATAGGAGTATCGTAAGATCAAAATCATAAAACCACTGAGAAGATTGATAAGTAAAACAGATGGTAATTAAATCTAATTGAGCGATAGGTTGTTTACTGTTTAACTCAACTATCGTTTTAGAAGTAATCTGGGGTCTACCTTTTAAGCTGAGTTTTCAATGACAGGGTAAGAGGATAGTAGGGTGATGATATCAAATGCAGATATCATTCCAAGGGGTATTCCAATATCAACTGAGGAGTATGTGATCGGTATAATTTTAATGTATACTGATCACTTTCAAATAAAAAGCATGTCCAATGTCTATATAAAGACTAACCAAATCAACGACATTCTCGCTAATTATTTACTGTGTACAGTCGTCTTAAACATATTTCTAATGATTCTTTTGTTCGCAACCAATCTTATTCTCACTGAGTAAATTTATCTTCTAATTAGAGTCACTACTATGTTCGATTCCTCCCAGCAGCTTGGATAATACAGTTACTGCTTTCTGTTGAACTTAGCAGCTAGTTTGTGGTATTAATAATTTAACTCAGCAATACTGTGTATATTGCCATGTATCTAATGATTCACATCCACCGGATGATTGATACAAGGGTATTGGACAAGCAATACAAAATGGTAATGAAAAATAGAATCAAATCAATTGATGAATTAGCGCAAACTAATACCCTCATTATGGACGATTATTTCTTTCTAGAACTTCCCTTCAACTAAGAAGATTTTCAGTACACTATCAATCCAGCGGCCTCTCTCAATGAAGAGCATCTTTCCCTGATTCTAAAAGTAATTGATGAATCCCCAATGCTGAAATAACACATGTTTGGCCATACAAGACCAATAACAAAATACTTCCGATTTAAAAAGATTGCTCACAAAGGCAGGAGTAAGATAAAAATATTTAAGGAGCGGCTCGTGGATTAAAATTGTGTGGAGATAACGATAATAATCATCTTAAACTAGGAAGAAAATAAGTATCTACTCAGGTTCAATGATCAACCTGTCATTTCCACAATGGGAAATTTGCACGACTCTCGATTTAAAGAAATTGCTAATAAATTAATATCGTATTTTAAAAATTCCGCTGGTTTAATGTTTTTCATAGAAATCATGAAGCTTCAAAAGAATCTGGAACCGGCTAACAAAAAATTCAATCTTTACGGAGTTATGACTTTTGTTGAGGACTTGAATAAAAATACGCTCTAGTTAATAAAAGATGAATCTATAATGAAAAAGTACAACATAGTGATAATGTCGAACAAGACTTGGAAGTACATTAACTACTTCATTAATAAAGGCCAAATGAAGGATTCTGACACAATCACAATTATGCTATAGTAAAAATAAGAGTGCGAAATGAACTAGATTCTCAAAAATCATATAAAGACACTGCATGAAAAACAGCAAGAATAAAGAGCAACCAATAAAAAACATCAATCAGTTATTCTATTTCTCAATTCCAGCATGATTACGCATCTCTCTCGTCACAACATCCGCAAGTCTTTGTGCCTTTTGACTTAGTTTTGTAAATATGTCGTCTTTTATGGCTGCTCACAGTACGAAAAATAGATCTGTGCCGCCAATCTCTTCAAAATATTTCCACAGCATATCTTCATGAGTAACTATATCTGCGATTACAATATCTTCCAGTGGAGCAATCTTTCCATTTGTGAGCGAGGCACTTCCTCAGAGATGTTGACAACTGCGGTGGTCCATCGCTACCGCGATTTGAGGTTGCTTATCTTTAACGAGGCTATAAAATCAATTCAGAATGTGTACTGTATAATAAACAGCCATAATTTTAAAAACCAATTTTTAATAATAAGTCGCATCGTAGGATTCTTTCTGGTTTATCAAGGTAGCAGTATTGACTTAGGCATTAACTATATTAGTGAACTCTATTTTTTTTACAATTTCGTGTTTACATCCCTTCCCATTGTGTTCATGATTGTTAAAAGACCTGGGGTTTATATTGATGAAGATGTCATTCAATATTTAAACGTAGCAGATATGATACTCGTGAACATTAGGACTATCTTTTTGGGCACCATGATAACTCTAATGATATTTGCTCTGCTTGAGGAAGAGTTTGTGACTAATCTCTTCACAGTGGTGCTGATCAACTGCGTTATTACCAGTAACATCTTCCTCCTCTTTCTAGGTAAATCTTTTTTGATTCAGACGATTCTTACAATAAAACGGGACAAGTGGTAGCCATTATCCTCCAGATATTCATCTCCCTTCTCGTGATTATCCTTGTTTAGCTTTTTGACTCTTCCTTCTTTCTTTTTATCGAGGTTGGTACGTACTTATTCTCTTATTACAGTAACTTCGACCATGATAACATGCTGTTCTTTTTAACAACCTTCGTCATAGCACCAGGCATCTCTTTTTTGATATTGTTTGCCTTCTCAGCTGGAAGATAAATTAAAATAATCTAAAATTCCGTGGAAATCGGACTCAGAGATTGGGAGGAAAGAATGGGGTCTGCTTAAATATTTTCATAAGAGAGGAATACTGAAATTGTGCTTAAAGTGACGAGAAGTAAAGGCAAACAGATGAATTTCATCTAATAAGACTGAGAATTCGTTTAAAATAGTCTTTGATCTTTTGATTTATTTATCAAATAGCCTTTAATAGATAGAATTAAATTTCGAATATAATCAATCTTGTTGTTAGATTAAACTAGCATATCATTGATTCAATTTTTAACTATAAAATCGTTTTTAACTGCTTCTAAATAACATACATATATGGATACCTCAAAATTTTATGATATCTATCTCAGTTGGTGAGAGCGAGTTTCATAATCTTGAGGCCGAGGATCGAAACGCACCAGGTATTTTTATTTTTGTAAATATTTAAAGAAATGGCTTGTTATAAGGAAAATAATCTGTTAGAGCAAATAATCATTGTTTCTCGCTGAGAGTTTGTCGTTTTATTGAATTTATCGCTTCTTTTATCATTCTATTTATTTTACCTTATTTTAACTTGCGCATCTTGGTTTCGTGAAGAGTTTATCTTTAGACAAATTAGGTTTATGATATTTTTTGCTTTGTCATGAGGTGGTGAGATATTGATTGGTCGAGTCTACTTTTGCTGACAGACAGACCATCTTTAATTTATTCCTTTGATTTTGATTGTTTATTATTCTTTTTCTTGGAGTGCAACTGTGTGATAGATTTTTGTCTGTTGGCAGCTAAATGCTCTGGATTTTCCTTCATTTATCTTATCTTCTTAGCCTACTGCACTTCTTTTTCAACCCTTTGCTGAACAATTTGACGGGTTTGTTCTATCTTTTATAACTTCGACATGATTCTTTGAAAATTCTCTTGTTATTTCTATAGATTCGTTTTAATGCTCCTTTCTCGATGGGCTTAAATTTCCATATTTTTGGTACTATCCACACAACTATTATTTAATGTTTTCATTTGAATTTTGGTCTCGATTTTGTTAAACTTTGATTTGCCTACCTCCGGTAGGGACAACTTAATCTTTGTTTCAGTGTTTTTCTTATCATCCGATGCCTCCCATAACCTTAATTTTTTGTCGTGTTTATCCAAAGAATACGCACTGGGTCTCAGCAAATACTGTTTTTCCTTCTCCTCCAGTTAATCTTTGCTGACATTTTTAGAGGCAATCTCATTCTTTTTGCTCCAATATATTTCGGATTATTTCCTGATCTTCTAAGTCTTTCGATAGGCTTCCATTTATTTCTGTCTCTTCTTTCTCTAGATATCCCCCAATCTTAGCTTCCAATTTTCTTCAATCATTTTATATTATTTTTGCTTATTTTATTGCTGCTTTTAACGATTCGCACTATGTCGCTCCATTCGTTTTTTTAATTATTAATCCATCTTTTTTGCCGATGTGACTTCCCTTTAGTTCAGATGGGTGATATTTTCTTGCAGCTTTTGGCGTTTTATGACTTCGACTGTTAATTTTGATATTTATTCTAAGTTAGCGTATATCTACCGGCATATACTTTCTTAAATTCTTTCACTGCTCTGCGCTTTTCCTAGTTGGAAAGTTATTCTGTAAATTTTTTATCGATTCTTTTGAGCGAAGTTTATATTTCCAAGTAATCCATGCCAAATAATTTTATTAATAGTTAAAGTGCTGAAAATTATTAATATGAATTAATTCGTAAGGTGTAAATTTGTTTCTTGCAAAATTCGTAAGTTCTAATTTGCTCCCTGCAAAATTCGTAGGTTCTAATTTTGTTATATGCAAAATTCATGATTTAGCACAAATATCTTGGCAAAAACATACTAAATGTTATTAATAGCAGTTGGCATAAATACAATCATTGGATGCTGTTAGAGAAACTCATCTTCTAATTTATTGATTCCTAATTCTTCTTCAAAATATCCTTGGTGTTCATTTACTCTATTTAATTTACTCCACAACCTTTGAATTTTTTATTCATATTTATGCAAACCCTTTCTATTTATTTAATCTTACAATGCTTAGGGAGGCATCAATTTATATTGATAATATAATATGTAGTATAAAACTTATTTAAATCATGTTAACAGATCACTATAGTCTGATATTTTTAGGAAGCGTTTCTGACATTTCAGTCGGATAACATGCTGGGCGTTTTAAAAAATTGCAGGCATATTAATTATGCGGATTGAATTAAAACAACATATATTAGAATGGGAAAACTTAAAATATGGGCGACTGAGGTACACATGTATCAATTTAGGAAGATTAAATTCTTGCAGAAGTCAGCAGCACAATTAAAAGCAAACGTTGGAAGAAAGCCTCTGAGGAACTTCGTCAAAAAGGTTATGAAAGAACAGATGTCGAATGCAGGGAACGGTAACTGTCCTTAAAATTAGATATATCAACCACCTTGACCCTTCTGTGAACAAAGAGCTTTGGAGTGATGAGGAGCTTGAGATACTTTACACAAAGTATTGTGAGTATGGAAATAAATGGTTTTTACTACAGAAGCACTTACCAGGCAGGTAGTTTATTTTCGACTTAGAACCCAAACAAAAATCAAAAATTATTTTTATGGTAATATCCGTTATTTTCTCAAACTTATTATCAAGCATTTCCATAAGAAGAGCACTGGTTTTGTGAATGACATCAAGACTGATACACTACTTGATCTATATGAAGCTAAAAACAGTAATAATGGTTTAAAACAGATTTTTAAGGTTATTCCATTATACCAAAAACTATCAGACATCTCAGATATCGGGTGGAGAGACATAGTTGTGAAAGACTTATTAGAGAAAATGAAGAAGCTTTTCAGGGGCTGGCATAACTTTTTATCAAAAACTACATCTAAAAAAATATTCCAGAGGAAGATGAATAGGCCTCTTAAAATTAAAGCGAAAATTAAGAAATCGTTCGAGTTGAGTGTCCCAAAGCTCCAATTTCATTTAGTGTATCCAGCACAGCGAATGATAAATTTCAAGATAAGAAATCGGAGATTGAGCATGCTCATCAAATGAGTATAAATCACTGGTATTGGTACTAGCATTACCAAAAAGCATATCTAACTCTACAGTAGAAATAAATTGAGCATAACGAATGATTTGATGAATCAAAAACAATGACAATTAAATAAAAAGGTAATTAAAATAAATTATTGATATTAACCAGAAAGATGATCTCAGCGATTACTCCCAAATATTTTTTTAACTTGATTTAATTGCAAAAAAGTATTTTTATTTTACAGTCAATCCTTCAAATTTGATCCATTGATAATCGAATACATCAAGTTTATATTATAAAATGACCTTTTATAAAATTTTAGTTTAGCCTGCCAAATCATCAAAAGGCAGTTGTAAGGTTTGTGGACAATCAATTCAGCAAGACAACCTTCGTTTGCAAGTCGTTGATGATAGAAAATTTAATGAGTACATCAGAACGCATGGCGGGTTTTCAAAATTTTCATCAGGATAGGGCATGTATAGAGGAGGCTATATTGAAACTTAAAAAGGAACTATTTCTAGAGAAAAATATTTTGTACACTTGGATTGCTATACTCCCATTCATCCTCATCCTTTTTAAGTTGATAAATTCAAACTTTAACATTTTTCTGAAAGACACAAAGTTGCCTTCAATAATTGGCTCATTCGGAAGCAACCAGAGTCAATGGTGATTATGAAGCCAATTGTTTCCAAAAAATCAAATAAAAAATGTTAAAATTAAGATGGACAGCAATACGACGGTAGGAGGAAGAAAATATCGAAGGCAAGAAGAAAGTGATAAATAAAGTGAGCTGAGAATATATACTATTATATAAGATACTTAATTATGTGAGGTGTCTGAAGCTTATTATCGATTGATAATAGTAAATAATACAAATATCATTAAAATTTCAGAAAACTAGTCTTTCAATTTCCTCCAGGATTTTACCTTTAATCATTTTTTTAGTTACAGATATTTTTAAAATAATTTTTCGAGGGATAATCTTAAAGCTTTGAATCCCCACTTTACAGATCAAACTCATATGATTAAAAGTAAAAATCGAACAGATTAAAAAGATAATGAGACAGCCCCACCCAATTATAAGATAGTTACTAAAAAAGCTGTTCCAGTTATCGATATAAATTTTTATTTAATTATCGAGGTCGGTTTTCAATGCCGAGAGGACACTAGAGAGAATGATTCTAATATAGTTTATCTCCATAAATATGGGATACATACTATCGATTCTGATCTGATGGCTGAAATCCTTCATTTCAATGCCCCCATAGTTGAATATCAGTTTTAGATACAATTAATATGTTGGAGAATATCCTGAACTCATGATTCCCATCAATACTTCCGAACAATTGATACTATCATACAGAGGATCAGTAATATTATTAGCATAATAATCACAAAGATCTTGATTTAATAACTGATATTCTCTTTTTTAATAATCGTTAAAAAAGGAAGGAAGGACGGAGTCAAAGCGAAATGGAATAGTGCTTATCAAATCAGTTTGCCATTCCTTTCTTTCATTTTATGGCAATATTTCTTCCATCCCAGCTTGATAATACTTTTCTGCTTTTTGGCAAATGATGACAGACGATGACTATATCAAGTTGGCATAGGTAAAGATACTGCTCGCTTCTTGATAATATTGCACCTCGTAAGTATAGTATATTACAAAATATACTATAATCAGCATCAATGCCAGACAAATGTAATTGTTTTTGAAGAGAAACTCGGGCAATAAATTTTCAGAAGCATGTATTTGTCTTTTTTTTGGTATTTATTAGACCTATTATTGTTTTATTTATTGAATCTAGGAAGGAATAGAGTCAGGAAGGAGCATTGGCAAAGTAAACCCTTTGCAATGAGATTTGCCTTTTTTATGATTTGTTTTTGATTTCACAAACTTTTATTTTCCAAACAATTTTCTATCAATTTTACGTTTAAACAATTGAATATTGAACTATAGTTACGAAATGTCTTATACCGATAAATTTTAATAAAAAACCATAATTGATCTGATCGCCAAATGGATTTTTACTAGTATTACCCTTAATCCTATAATCAGCATTAGCATAGGAGTCAATATAATTATGAGGAAGAATTGATCAGACTATATGTCTTTGGATATAGGTTCAATATTGATAGGAATATAGGTTGAAACAAATTGTCTTATTGAATGCTCATTTTTGACTATAAAAAAGCTGTTATTAATCTGAAAATTAAACTTGATCCAAGTCAAAAAATCGATAAAACTAATGCTGGTAGTTTAAAAAGAGGCATTGTAGCTATTAAATATCAAACTATAGCTAGAGCTCTTTTATTGAGAAGAGTCCATTAATGATTCATACATAAATTAAGAAATAATTTAATTTATATTGGACTCATAATAAGACAGCTCCTCAGTGATATTGCAATTAGAACAAATATTTAGTAAGCTCTCAGGATATGTTTTGATCTGATAATATTGATAGAATTCCAAGAGTATTAAATACATTGATCGCTCTTTGTCATTATTATCCCCATTGCTTTTTAAGACAATTTACAAATCATTGCTTTTGTTATTAATGTCTTGGATTAGTAATACTTGCAGACTGATAAAGAGAATCACAAATGAAATTAAACCAAGCAGCGCTATTTTTAGATAAGATATGTGACTAAATACCCTCATGCTATCCATCCTTTCATTTAGCATACTTTCAAACGGGTTTGGTATCTTACAAAAAGTTGTCGAAGTATCAGGGATCCTACAGCTTTGCATAGTCTTTTAACGTTCTAAAAATTTAAAGAATGCCTTCTTATTTTCTTTATCAAGATAGTCACTGGCCTGTTTTTTTTTAATTTGCATGAGCCAGATCTCCTCTCCACCAACTACATACTATTTAAATTTTTTAATTTCTACGGGAATGACTGTCTGATGTTTCTTTGTCGACATTCTTCTCAATTTCATTTCACAGGCCAGCTTCGAAGATTGAAGATTTTTATTTAATTTAAAAGTTAGACCCAGCTAAAGATCAAAGTAGTCCTGAGCTAAAGAATCTTTTGGCACTTATTGGCTTGTAATGCTAAAATACTGATAATATTGGACTGAGGGCATAATGATGCGATCTGACTCGGGAGAATAAAGTATAAAAGGATAATGAAGCAGTTCCTCATCTGTTTAAAAGTGGATGATATATCTTATTCCGCTTTTAATGCATGGTAAGATTTAAATTTTAACTCGACGAGGAGAAAGAGCGGAGGTTTGTTCTGAATAAAATGGTAAGATAGAGCTTTTCTTACTATCTGAATTATTTATGTCAACCGCTTTAATAAATATTTCCTTGATATATCTTTTGAAGATTGGAGGGAAAATATTATCCACAGGAGATCCAATAATACTCTACCTTAGGCTGAGGTGATTTAAAAGTGTTTTTGATATTTTAACTATTTAATGTTTTTCAGTGAGAATATAATCTGTATTTTATATCCGCAGTGCAGGGCTATTATTTTTTACTTTGCTTGCTACCTACATTTCTGCACAATGAAAATTAATCATGCTGATCAAGCAGTTGTAAATGTTAATTTCCATATCAATTTTGCGAATTTATTGCAGCTACTCGA
>Ga0302268_1000426_pt1 | contig 26480 bp, 23 predicted proteins | sample III_Bog_E2_1_FD_194554 | JGI IMG/M metagenome (GOLD analysis project Ga0302268, IMG submission 194554) | Peat permafrost microbial communities from Stordalen Mire near Abisko, Sweden - III_Bog_E2_1 | ecosystem: Environmental > Terrestrial > Soil > Wetlands > Peat | place: Sweden: Abisko... | reverse complement strand
CCAGTTACTTTAAATCAGGTTTTTATTGCAGGGACCGGGAGGACAGAGTTCCGACTCTGTCATGTATTAGGGGAGATCACACAAAAGAGACAGAATCGGAATTCTGTCCCCCCGGACATCAGTTGAAGAGTGTTTGTCATTAAATCAGGAGCTTTACAGTTACTTTTAAATCAGGTTTTTATTGCAGGGACCGGAAGGACAGAGTTCCGACTCTGTCATGTATTCGCGGAGATCACACAAAAGAGAGACAGAATCGGAATTCTGTTCCCCCCGCGTATCAGTAGAACAGTGTTTTCCTCAATAAATAAAGAACTATACTGTTCCTTAACAATCAAATATATAATGCAAGGACCGGGAGGACAGAGTTCCGACTCTGTCATGTATTCGCGGAGATCAAACAAAAGAGACAGAATCGGAATTCTGTCCCCCCGGACATAAGTAGAACAGTGTTTTCTCATTAAATCAGGAGCTTTACAGTTACTTTTAAATCAGGTTTTTTATTGCAGGGACCGGGAGGACAGAGTTCCGACTCTGTCATGTATTCGCGGAGATCACACAAAAGAGACAGAATCGGAATTCTGTCCCCCAAGACATCAGTTGAACACTGTTTTCTCAAAAAATATAAAATTCTTGAAAAATAATAGCTTACTTTCTTATTTGAAAGTAAGCTATTATTAAAGAGATATTTATAATTAAGGGTTTTTATGCAAGTTTTCTATCAAGGTTTTGTTTCAATGCAGCTAAAAATCCTTCGGTGCTAAGATAATTTTCGGGAGTAAGATTTTCGTGATAAATCAGTACGGCAAGGTCTTTTGTCATTTTACCTGATTCAACTGTTTCAATACATACCTGTTCAAGTTTTTCGCAGAAATACAATAAAGAAGGATTTTCATCTAATTTAGCCCTGTGCATTAATCCACGTGTCCAGGCAAAAATGGAAGCTATCGGATTGGTTGAAGTTTCTTTCCCTTGTTGATACATCCGATAGTGGCGTGTAACTGTTCCATGAGCTGCTTCAGCTTCAACAGTTTTCCCATCAGGTGTAATAAGGACTGATGACATCAAACCCAACGAACCAAAACCCTGGGCAATTGTGTCGGATTGAACATCGCCATCGTAATTTTTACATGCCCAGACAAAACCACCGTTCCATTTCATACACGAAGCCACCATGTCATCTATCAGTCTGTGTTCGTAAGTAACGCCTGCTTTATCAAGTTCGGTTTTAAATTCATTCTCGTATACTTCCTGAAAAATATCTTTGAATCGACCGTCATATGCTTTCAGAATAGTATTTTTAGTAGAAAGATACAAAGGCCATTTTTTCTCGAGTGCCATTTGAAAAGATGACCTTGCAAAGCCATAAATGGATTCGTCGGTATTGTACATAGCCATAGCTATACCATCTCCTTCAAAATTAAATACTTCCCAGCTTTTCACTTCCCCTGCTTCATTGGTAAATGTCATACGCAGTGTACCTTTGCCTTTAATCACCGTGTCAGTGGCCTTGTATTGATCACCAAATGCATGACGTCCTATAATTATAGGTTTAATCCAGCCCTGTACATACCTGGGTACATTGCTCATAATAATTGGTTCACGGAAAACCGTTCCGCCGATAATGTTCCGAAGTGTACCATTAGGGGATTTCCACATTTTTTTTAACCCAAACTCTACAACTCTGGCTTCGTCAGGAGTAATAGTGGCACATTTTATTCCCACATTGTATTTGTTGATGGCATTAGCTGCATCAATGGTTACCTTATCTTCAGTTAAATCGCGGTTTTGAATACTTAAGTCATAATACTTTATGTCTATATCCAAATAAGGCAGTATAAGTTGTTCTTTAATAAATCTCCATATAATCCGGGTCATTTCATCTCCGTCAAGTTCAACAACAGGATTCTTTACTTTAATTTTTTGCATGATTCTATAGGTTATAAAAAAGGTCAGAAGATAATATGAATAAGTCTTCTGACCTTTGAATTAAAATTATCTTTCATTTAAAGGCACAAATGGTTTACGATCTCCCACATTTTTATAAGCAGGACGTATAATACGTTTACTTGTGAAGTTCAATTCTTCAATACGATGTGCTGTCCATCCGGTAATACGTGCCATTGCAAATAAAGGGGTAAACACTTCAGTAGGCAATCCGAGAGCATCATACACAAATCCGGAATAGAAATCGACATTTGTACACACTTGTTTGTTGATATCATTTCCCTTAAATGACATAAACGATTTTACCGCCCTTTCGTCAAGAAGTTCAAGGAATGCAAATTCTTTTTGCAGATTTTTTTCAACTGCCATTTGACGCGCCATTTCTTTCAGTAGCAATGCACGTGGATCAGAAACAGTGTATACCGCGTGACCTATTCCATAAATCAAACCGCTTTTGTTGTATGCTTCCTTATTCAGCATTTTATTAAAGTAAGTATCGATTTCTTTTACATCTTTCCAATTGGAAATTGACGTTTTAAGATGTTCAAACATTTGAACCACTTTGATATTCGCACCTCCGTGTAATGGTCCTTTAAGTGAACCAATTCCTGCCGCAATAGATGAATAAGTATCAGTCTGTGAAGAACTCGTAACACGAACGGTAAAAGTGGAGTTATTACCACCACCATGATCGGCATGAAGAATCAGTGTAAGGTCAAGAATTTTTACATCCAATTCTGTATATCTACCGGGACCTTTCATCATATACAGGAAGTTTTCTGCTAATGACATATCTTCTTTGGGGTGGCGAATGTGTAGAGATCGTCCCTGTTGACTATGACGCAGAGCATTAAAAGCATACGCAATGATAGTCGGGAATTTTGCAATCAGATCAATCGATTGACGAATTAAATTATCACGGGAAATATCATCAGGATTAGTATCGAAAGTATATAAATCTAATACACTACGTGCCAAAATGTTCATAACATCAAGTCCTTCCAGGTCTAAAATGTGCAAAGTAGCTTTTTGAGTTAATGGCATAGCATTATAAAGCACTTTTTTAAATGAAAGTAATTCTTCAGCATCAGGAAGATAACCTGCAAGAATTAGAAATGCCGTTTCTTCAAAACCAAGTCTGTCTTCTTTTTGAAAGCCATGAACCAAATCTTCCACATCAATACCTCTATAAAATAATTTTCCCGGAATTGCCTTTAAACCTCCTTCAGGAAGCTTTTCGTATCCGACTACATCACCAACTTTAGTTAAACCTACTAATACGCCTGAATGATCTTCATTTCGTAAGCCACGTTTTACGTTAAATTGAGTAAATAATTCCTTGTCGATTCGACTTGTCGTTTTTATCGTTTCCGATAGCTTATAAATAAGATAATCCTTTTCCATGATTTTTGATTTTATTATGTTTAAATTCTTATTTTATTAATTCTGTTGATTGAGTTGATTAAGTTAATTAAGTAAATTCAGTTAATTGGTTAAATGAGTTTGTTTCTTTATTAGTATAATGAGATAATTATGTAAATTGTTCAGGCAAGTTGACTAAGTAAACAGTTAAATAAACAGAATATGTTAAATATGTAATTGAGCTATTAAATTTTACAGTTTTAGAAAATTGTATTCTACATTCTTTCCATGTTTCCAGGTTCTAAAATTATTTATATTGCATTTACGTTTTAAAATCTTAATTCTAACTAAAACTTAATCAACGCATATACCCAAATAACTTATTTAACTTAATCAACCAATTAACCAATCAACCAATCAACTATTCATTGCATTCAGTGCACTTCCTGCCCTAAACCATTCAATCTGTGCCTGATTATATGTATGAGCAACTTCAAAGCTATCTATGGTATTATTCCTGTGATGCAAATTTACAATCAATCTTTTCCCCGGAGTAAAATCAGTTAATCCGACAACTGAGATTTTGTCATCTTCAAGAACTTTATCATAATCGGTTTTATCGACAAATGTCAAGGCCAGCATACCCTGTTTCTTCAGGTTCGTTTCATGAATTCGTGCAAATGATTTAACAAGTATTGCTTTTACATTCAGAAAGCGTGGCTCCATGGCAGCATGTTCGCGTGAAGAACCTTCACCATAATTTTCTTCAGCGACAACCAAAGTGCCTATATGTTGTGCTTTGTATTTACGGGCCAATCCGGGTACTGTGATATATTCACCTGTCGGAACATCCAGAACTGAATTTGTTTTTCCGTTGAAGGCATTGACAGCTCCAATCAACATATTATCGGATATATTGTTCAAATGTCCGCGAAAACGCAACCATGCCCCGGCCATGGAAATATGATCAGTGGTACATTTCCCTTTTGTTTTGATAAGCAACGGCAGTTCAATTAAATCTTTTCCATCCCAGGCAGGGAAAGGTATAAGCAGTTGCAACCGATTCGATTCCGGTGCAATATTAATTACTAAATTACTTCCAATTCCTGAAGGAGCCTGGTAACCGGCATCTTTTACATCATATCCTTTTGGTGGCAATTCAAATCCTTTAGGTTCCTGTAGTTTAATGTTTTCTCCTTTTTCATTGACCAAAGTATCAGTCAGCGGATTAAAACATAAGTCGCCGGCAATGGTTAACGCCGCAACCACTTCAGGGGAGCTTATAAATGTATGAGTGTTTGGATTTCCATCATTCCGTTTTGCAAAATTACGGTTGAATGAAGTCAATATTGAATTTGGACGATCCGGTTGATCCGATTCCCTTCTCCACTGGCCTATACAGGGTCCGCAGGCATTCGCCATGATGACTGCCCCCACTGATTCAAATTCAGCAAGTATACCATCCCTGTCAGCAGTGTAACGCACCTGTTCCGAACCGGGATTGATAATAAACCGGGACTTTACTTTTATGTTTTTTCCTTTTGCCTGCTTTACTACCGAAGCAGCGCGTGTAAGATCTTCGTAGGATGAATTTGTACACGATCCGATTAATCCGACTTCCAATACCTGTGGATACCCTTTTTCTTTCACCGCTTTGCCGAATTCTGTGAGCGTATAGGCAGCATCAGGTGTAAACGGACCGTTTATATATGGTTCCAGTTCACTTAAATTTATTTCGATTATGCTGTCGTAATATTCTTCAGGCCGGGCTACTACTTCAGGATCGGGTTGAAGATGCTCAATAATATCATTTGCCGCATTCGCAATTGTTGCACGTCCTGTAGCAATTAAATAATCAGCTGATTTTTTATCAAAGGGGAACACTGAGGTAGTTGCACCTACTTCGGCACCCATATTGCAAATGGTTCCTTTTCCGGTAGCTGAGATGGTAGAAGTACCTTCTCCGAAATATTCAATTACCGAATTTGTACCTCCTTTTACCGTAAGTATTCCGGCAAGTTTCAGAATGATATCTTTTGGTGAGGCCCAACCGGAAAGTTTACCAGTCAGTTTGATACCTATAATTTTTGGCATTTTCAACTCCCACGGCATTCCTGCCATTACATCCACTGCATCCGCACCACCCACTCCAATAGCAACCATGCCTAATCCACCGGCATTTGGAGTGTGTGAATCAGTTCCAATCATCATTCCCCCCGGAAATGCATAATTTTCAAGTACAACCTGGTGAATAATTCCGGCTCCAGGTTTCCAGAAGCCAATCCCGAATTTATTGGAAACATTGCTCAGGAAATCGAAAACTTCACGATTTGTAATTAATGCTGTTTGTAAATCGGGTTTAGCTGAGATATGTGCCTGAATCAAATGGTCACAATGAACTGTAGTTGGAACAGCTACCGTTTTACGACCTGAATTCATTAATTGAAGTAAAGCCATTTGGGCAGTTGCATCCTGCATTGCTACCCTGTCGGGAGTGAAATTTACATAATCTACCCCCCGGCTGTAATTTTCCAATTTCTCATCAGAATGCAAATGAGAATAAAGAATTTTCTCTGTGAGGGTAAGAGGATGTTGTAGTTTGTTTTTAATCCGGTTGATCTTTTCAGGAAGGGAAGCATAAATGCGTTGAATCATTTCTTCATCAAATACCATAATTTCTCTATTTTAAATCAAATTGTAACTAGAATGACTGCAAATGTAATAAAAAATAACTTTATCGATTTTTTCAGCGATGATTTATTTGTTAAATAAACAAATTTGAGTGTAAAAAGTTCAGTAAATAAGGCATATGGAATGATTTACAATTTATTCATTTACAATTTACTCCCAACTTATCAAAATGACATATGGAATAATTTTAAATTTATTCATTTACAATTTAATACCAACTTAACATAAGAAAACAATAGGATTCATGAACAAGGGTTTAGTACTATTTCCAGGTTGAAATCTCAAAATAAACTCAGTATTTATTGTGTTCTTTTTTATTTTTGTGTCCTCTTGTGTCTTGTTGTTATGTATCATATGCTTTTCTTGTATGTGTTCTTAAATGTATTTATTTTTTTGTACTATTGTGGACCCGAAAATCCGGTATCTTGCATACTCCATTTAAAGTAATTGTAGTTTTTTTATTTTATGATTGCAGAGCTAATCACACCATTAAAGGCCAATGCTGTCTGTGTAATAAATGATGAAACGGGAGACAAAAAAACTCCCTGATAGATACAATATCGGGGAGTTTCTGTATTATTCTGATTTTTGTTTCCGGGAAATTTTTTAATCCTGTCTTGGTTTATTTCGGTGTCCCATACCTATTCCTTCTCCTCTGCTTCCGTTCCTTTGACGGACACCGATTATATTCAGTGTTTGAGTACCTGTTTTATACGATTTGTGTCTTTTGTAGTCTGTATTGGTCTTAATCCAGTTATTTGTATTGTAAATTATTGCACGACCATACATAAATTCTTTTTCTATCCGGTCTATAAGCTTTAATATCGACATAATTATAAATTAAAGGGTTTGACATAATGATTAAAAATTCTCTTTACTCTCCAGTTAGAACAATTATTTCATAGAAATAGTTGATGCGCTTTTCAACATAATCGTTTTTTATTTTTCTATCAGTTCTACTTTACTAAAATAAAATAACAACAAAAATGTAACCACAAAAGGACATAAAAAAGAAAGAAAATTCAAATACAGAACCACAATTCCGACAGATCGGAATCTGCGATAGACACAATAGAACACAAAAAACAAAAAACAACAAAGAAAAGAACACAATAGGAAAATACCAAGTGGTATTTTAAGAATATAAACTCAACAAAACAATTGAATGCAATCAGTCTATTGTGAACTATTTCCGATAAATCGGAATCTTCGAAATAACTATTGTGGTTAATTTTTTAATCTGGTAAAGTAGAATTAGTGAGAGCGAAAAAGTACAAACAAAAAACTCCCCTGTACTTATTCGTACAGAGGAGTTTCTTTTGTCTTTTATCTTTGATCTTGGTTCCTGGCTCTAAAATCTTATTTAGCCATTTCAATAGCAACAGCTACCTGAACAATATACCCACCATAGGGTTATTACCCATTCCGATGAATCCCATCATTTCCACGTGGGCAGGAACAGAAGAATTTATTTTCAAGGAATATCTTAGATTACTAAATAAAATGAACAAAAATACATATTGTGTGTTTTAAAGTTGTATATTTGCATAAAATCTGCAAATATGAGGTTTTAATTCTCTAATTTTATGAATTATGCTAATAGATTTCGCAATAACAAATTTTCGTTCCATAAAAGAACGTCAAGTGTTTTCAATGCAAACGGTTTCACGCATACCAGAGAAACCTGAAAACACAATTCAAACAGGTAGTGAGCAGTTGCTATGTTCGGCGGTAATTTATGGACGTAATGCATCCGGGAAAAGCAATTTAATGCTAGCAGCAGATTGTTTATATAAAATGGTTGTTAAAAGTGAATATAAACTTAAATCTGCTTATCAACCATTTAAAATTTGCATTGATAAACCAACCGAGCCAATTGTGTTTGAAATTAATTTTATTGCTAATAGTGGTAAAAAATATTACTATATTGTCTCCTTTAATGATAAGGAAATAATAGAAGAAAATTTATATCATTATCCTGAAGGTAAACGAGCAAGACTTTATCAAAGGCAAACAGATGAATTCAAATCCGATATTGTTGGGCTTAAAGATGTATGGAAAAAACTTTATTCTAACAACACTTTACTTTCTCGCATTAATTCAGATAAAATTGATGCTTTATTAGAGCCTTTTATGTTTTTTCGTAGACATTTTGTAACTCAATCTTTTATTGGTGATGAAAGTGTATGGGAACTCAATATTGAAACAATAATAAAAAGAAAGTCATTACCTTTTCATGTTGAAAATTTAGGAAAATTATTAAAGGTTGCAGATACAGGAATTGATTCATTAGAAATCAAAACACTCAAACCAGAGGATTTTTATTTACCAGCCACTTTAGATGAAAAGACAAAGAAAAAAATCATATCTGAAAATAGTTTTAGAATTAAAATAAAGCATCCTATATATGAAAATGAAACCCAAATAGGTTTAGTTGATTTTGATTTTGAAGATGAATCTTCAGGTACGAAAAAATTATTGTTGTTTGGTTCAAATATGTTAGACTGTCTAAGCGATGGAGATGTATTGTTTGTTGACGAATTAGATAAAAGTTTACATCCTACATTGATGCAAGCAATTATTCGTATATTCAATAATCCCAAAACTAATCCTAATAATGCTCAACTAATTTTCACTACTCATGATGTTTCGTTACTGGGTGCTAATTTATTTCGAAGAGATCAAATGTGGATGACAGAAAAAGATATGAACGGTGTATCTTCCTATTATACTTTGGCTGATATGAAAGGAATTCGTGCAGATATACCTTTTGAAAAATACTTCTTAAAAGGGGCTTTTGGAGGTACTCCAGTTGTGAATGAGTTTGATTTCGAATTTAATTTGGAGCGTACCGATGAAAAGCAAAAGCAGAAAGCCGAATTACTTTAGAGTACTTCCAACAAAAAAAGTCTTAATTCTTTGTGAAGGTCAATCTGAGCAGATTTATATTAACGGTTACAAATCAGAGGATGTAAATAAGCGTCGTCTTGCAAATGTGGATGTCGAGATTTATCAACCAAAAGATTATTCTCCACATGGTTTGCTGGCTGAAGCAAAGTTCATGGCAAAAGAGGCCAGAAGAGATAAAATGCCATATGATGCAATATGGATTGTTTTTGACAGAGATGGACATGCATATGTTCCAACTACTTTTGAAGAAGCACGGATTGCAAAAATAAATATCACGTTTTCTTCAGTTTGTTTTGAGATTTGGATATTATTGCATTTTGAAAAAACAAGTCGTCAATTTCAAAAATGTGATGAAATAATCAGTTTTATAAAACATAGTGGTTATTTAAAATACGAAAAAACAAATTTTTATAATCAATTTACTTTTGAGCAAAAACAAACAGCTATTATCAATGCTGAATGGTTGCATGGTCAAAATGAAGTAGATATTCAACGAGGATTATCAATTCATGAATTAAATCCATACACTGATTTCGACAGATTAATGAAATATCTTCATAGTTTATAACAAAACATACTTAATAAAAACTCCCCTGTACACATTGGTACAGGGGAGTTTCTTTTGTCTTTTGTCTTTGCTCTAAAATCTTATTTAGCCATTTCAATAGCTACAGCTACCTGAACAGTGGCACCCACCATAGGATTATTACCCATTCCAATGAATCCCATCATTTCAACATGAGCTGGAACTGAAGAAGAACCAGCAAACTGGGCATCTCCGTGCATACGGCCCATTGTGTCGGTCATACCATATGAAAAATAAATAAAAAACTTATTCTACTACTATAAAACTCCTAATACTGCTAGTAATAAATTTGTATATCAATAAGATACAAGTGACTTTTAAGTGATTAATAATTTTGTTAGTTTATTTAAATTTATTAGTTATTGAATGATGGTTGCTAATAAGCTGCAATTAGGAATTTATAGGGGAGTATATGACCTTTTTCTTGTAGTCTATAATCCAATTATGTTTAACTAGGAAATCAGCTCCTAATACAATATCAATATACCCTTTTTTTATATGATAACGTGTATTATAATCATGATAAAGGTCAACTACTGAAACAATTTCAGAATACTTTTCACCTTTAAACTCAAAACTAAAGTTCAGTTTATCCACTATTTTTTTAACTCCATCCTTTCCAGTAATTTCATGAGTTCCAAGTTTATCAAAGAAGTCTTTAAACATATACATTTTAGGCTTTCTTATATTACTTGGATATTCTTCAAAACAAGTATAAAAGTCCTCATCTACTTCAAAATAAATAAAACTTGGGTCAATCAAATTATACCTAGAACTAGTATCAATTAATACATTAAAGCATAAAGACCTGAGCAAATTGATTCTAAGAAGAGGTAATCCATCCTTATTTAAACCTTTTAAAATAGATACAGAGAAATTATTTTTCATTAGTGTTTATTTTCCTGAATATACAGTAAGTTTTTCAAAGTCTATTATCCATTCATTTTCAATAAAGAACTCATTACCAAGTATACCATGAATTTGTATGTTAGACTCCTTCTCAATAGCTCCAAAGGCATTTGTTGAGTCAAATACATTAAAGTTAGTTGAGTAGGAGTGGCTCTCAAAATTGAAGCTAAGTTTGACTATTGGGGTGTCTTGTTTGTTGCCCTCTAATCCCAAAATGGTACTACTCCCAACTGCCTCTACTTGTTCTTTAAAGAACTTATAAACTCTTTGGTCAATGAGGTTTTTATTTGAGCCTGTATCAAGCATGAAGCATAGGTTTTGTTGATTAATCTCAACAACTATTAGGGGTAATCCAGTTTTTTTTAATCCATAGGAAAGTGGAAAGGAGATTTTATGTTCCATAATTAAATATTGATTATAAGTCTTCTAAAAATTTTCTTTTATTTTTAGGAGTGATCTGACTATCAAATAGGTCAAAAAGATTTCTTTTGTGTACGACATCTAATACATAACCTTCAGTGTCTAAGTCCATTTCAACTAATTTGTAAATTCTCCCGAGAGTTAACTCCATTCCAGATTCCAATGTGGTTTTCTGTGAACTAAAGATTCCAGTTCTAATTGTTATAGGTGTAAACTCATTCCAATTGTTTTTTTCAATCCTGTCTAATATACCAATCCTACATAGATAAGCTAAGCTTGCAAATTCTTCTTTATTATTATTAACATCATTGCCGTTACTGATTTTGCTTTCAAGTTCATTGAGCATTAGTAGTATTTTACCAATTGCAACCCCAACCATTTTTAAATCATTATTGATAGTTCCCATTGTTATGAATAATTGTTTAATTAATAAGTTCTCAAATCTTTAATTTAACTATTTGATTCTTCATATAATAACATTTTTTAAAAATCTGCTAATATTATATCATGAGGATAGTCTCCTAATTGGTGCAATAGAAAGTATGCAGGTTTAGTAGCATCAGGTAGTAAACTACCATCCGACTGAAGTATACCTGGCTGTACCAGACTTACAATTGGTTTAGTAACAGCCCCAGGAGTGCTAAATTTAGCTGATGCAGCACCTAATTCAACGTTGTGAATAAGTTCTTTCATGATGTATTCACCTTTTTGTTGTGAGTTTTCAAGCACTTGAATCTTAGCTTCAGATTCCATACCTTTCAATACTTTAAATTCACCCACAGTAAGAGTACTCTTAAAGATAAGGAATTTAGCATCTCTATAAAATAGATATTCATTATCAACTGATTGTAATTTTTTATGATGTAACTCTAACCATTTATCTCTTGTAAGATCACTTTGTGTTAATTTATACCTAGCAGAAGTAAGAATACAGCCCACTTCAAAATAACATTCATTTTTATAACATTTTACTATTAGTTCTTTTTCTATCCATAAATTAAAAATTTCTTCTGTTTTTTGCTTTTGTATTGGATACTGTTGCATACTCCAAATTATATCATCTTTATTTAATATTCTATAATTATCAAATATTTCAAATATCATATCTTCATATTTATAACCAAATTTTCTTTTTTCTGCATTTTCTTGTTTCTCTTTTTCATTATTTTCTTCTTCTTCAATTTCCATTTCTTTCATTCTGGTTATTGCTGCATCACTCAGTCCCTTTTTATATTCTTCGTTTAAATTATTGGAGTGATTTTCTATTATATCAGACATTTCAGCAATCATTTGATTAGCAATTCTTCGTTGTCCATCAATGCTTATTTCTTGTACATTATAAAAATCTTTTGAATGTACTATTTCATTATAAAACCATTTGTATTTCCAAGTGATTGTTAGAGAACTAGTACTATATTGAAAATTTATGATTTGATTTTCCCCATCACAATATAAATTAAATGACCTTTTATTAAGTATTATTATTTCACCTTGACCATTATAAGCTGATTTGTTAATTAAATCAACAATCACTGAGAACTTTTGACTTAGTGGTTGCTCATTCAATACCACATTATCCTTGTTCAAGGAAGTAATAAATTTGAAAAATACAATAGCAACAATAACAATAATAATTATAGTCATAATTGTAGATTTTTTGATTGATTGTTTTATTCTTTTAGAATTAGACTTACTTAAAAAGGTAAATCAGCATTTTGATTGTTAATATCTTTTTCAGTATTAGCTTCGTTAGTTGAATATAATTCTTTTATTTTAGGCCATAGGTTAATGATTTGTAAATCAACTACGAGTTGGTTGACTCCAAATTCTTTAGCTAATTTATAGCACATGGACTTTTCTTTGTTGTTAATTCCGCCACCAACCATCATTAAAATTATTATTTCGTTCAAGTATGATAATGCTTCATCCTTATCTTTAGGTTTGAAATAACATAAATTTGTAACTTTTAATTTGACTCTACCGTCTTGAATCTCAATTTTTTTATCAGCAATTAAATCTAAAATTGCAGATTGAAAATCATTATCATTTAATCCTCTTCTTTGCATAAAAGTTGTTATTAGTTCAAGTTTTAATGGATGAACTTGATTATCTCTAATTGATAGCATGATTAGGTTTTTTAAATGCTCAATTTTTCCTTGCTTATTCATTACTGAATCTTTTCTATCGAATATACTCATAATGTTAGAATTTAGCTATATTTATTTAATGTTAGAATGTTGTTTTATTTGCTTGCCAGAATGATGACTAATTAAAAATAGAGTTTGGCAAACCCTAATAGTATAATATGAAATGAAAATCTGAGTCTAATGCTATGGTTAATTTTATTCATAATATCAAGTATTGTTTTGTAATTATTATTGCATAAAAAAGGTGTAGTACTCCACCTAATTTGTCTCAGAGGTGTTGCCACATACTATTAAGGGTAATCAAGATTTTTGAGGTCCATATGAAAAGTAAAAATTAATTTTATTAATCATTATTTTATGATTTTTAAACACTAAAAGTTGTACACTTTCAATCAGATTGGATGTACATAATGTACCAGAATATTCAGTTATCCTATAACAAGCTTAAATTACTCTATAATAATTTAATTAGGTCTCCAAATAAATACATATCCTAAATCTTTATCATAACTGAATTTAATAGTTTCTGTATTTGTTTCCCATTCATTTTCTTTAACACTATAAAATTTTCTATTATAAGCATTTATGAATCCTTTAGCATTATCTTCATCTTTCATTGTTAAAACTATTAAATTACAGACATTATTTGAATTAAAAAAGTAAGAAGTAGTTATACCTCCTTTAAAATCTACTATGGAATTTAAACCATCATTAGTAACAACACATTGTGGATTTACACAAGATTCACGAATTTGAGTATAAGAAGCACTTAATCCTTGAGCGTAGCTTATTAAGCTAAATGTTACAAGTAGTAACATAATCATTATTTTTTTCATCTTATTCCAAATTTAATTTAACATTAGGAGAAACAATTTAATCCAAAACCTTAACCTCTACCAAATTAGGAAGTACAATATAGAGGTTAGAGCGTACACTTAATTTTTTTTTATCAGTATTTAGCATTCATCTTTTAATTTCTTTATTAAATGACAAATGTAATTAAAATTTTAAATAAAAATTAAAAATTAGATTTATTTTGATAAAAATAGATATAAATAGTTTAAAGTGTTGTTCAGTCATAAAATTAAATGAATACAGTATTTTCTTTATATTCTACTCTGTAAATGCTTCCATCAGGAAGTTTTATTTCTTTTTCAATAGAATTATATTTTATTATTAAAAATAGTTGAACAAAATTATAAAAAAATCTTCAAAATGACAAATATGTCATTGAAATTGCAACTCTAAACAACGAATTTTGTTCTTTAATGAGAAATCAAAGAATAAATAAGATTCTAGTTTCTAGTATTGCAAAACATATCAAGCAATTAAGAGAAGATAAAGGCATTTCACAAGAAGTGTTCTATATTGACACAGACATACATATTGGAAGAATTGAATCAGGCAAGAGTAATATAACAGTTAGTACCTTATCTGCAATTTGTGATTATTTTAATGTATCTTTAGTTGACTTCTTCAAGGAAATTAAATAAACTTGCGAGCCAAACTCCTATAAATATATTAAAGTTTGATTCGCAAGAATAATCTAATCAATAAACCATTTATATTCAGAATCCCCATAGAGAGCTTTATTAATCCCTCCAATCAATTGTGTTGCATTGAGTGACCTATCCAGAAAATTATCAATATAACTGTTCTTATTGGCTCCTGTGAAGAGGTTGTATACATTCCAAAGGTTAATGTTCCCAGCACTTTCATCTTTACAGAAATTTTCATCAGCATAGTATGATTTGGCAACCATATTAATATGACTGTCTGTAAAATCAAGGATAGGCAATAATTTCTTCTGTTTAGGTGGTAAACATTGGTACAATCTTGTTTTCCCAATAAGTTGAGCAAACTGATGTTCTGATAAATAGGAATCTTTATATTGATTCATGTAATGTAAGTGCTGTGCTGGATTGTAACTTCTGAATAACTCAATAACAGCGTTTAGTAAGTCTGTACAACTCATAGCCCTTAATTCTGTTTTAAAACCATCAGTTGAGATGCACATATTGCAGCATACTACGTTTTTAAACCCAATGAATACTTTGAATTTCTCACTTGACTTTTTACTGTACAAATTCTCACGATTATAAGCCCTTACACCTCCAACACTCAGATTTAATCTGTTCCCATTCATATCCTCATAAATTGTAGGAATTTCAAAACAGAAGGCCATACGTTCATAATAAATAGTTTTATCAGTTTCTAGAAGTTGATTCACTGGTTTATAAATAGCTTCAGGAATCCTGCCTTTAACTATATGAGAGGTCATTATTTCAGGAGTATCAATTGTTTCACCGGTAAAGAATTTATAGGCTGCTTCCTGCACTGTTTCAATAAAGTTGGAATGACTGATAGTAATTTCATTGTCTTTAGAAAAAACAGGTACTACACAATCATTTTTTAAATGTGTTAAATTTACAGCGGTGGTATTAGCTTCAATAAAATGTTTCCTTTTATCTTCCTTCTTATCTCCATTTATACTACTTTCAATTTCTTGATAAGTAGTATCAAGAGCATTTGAATACCTTTGAATTTCAGAACTAATGATTGGAATTCTCATACCACTATTAACTGGCATTATTTGCATTGTTTCCATTTTTTACATAATTTGATAGATAATTAATAACTGGTTTAGTACTCCCTTCCTTTAAGATGGTATCTTTCCTATTTAAAAAATCAGTAGTAAGAAGTGGATACCATTCAGGATGTTGATGATAGATTGAATTCAAATCTTCTACTGTTTGAGCCTTTAAGATGTCTTCCTTGACACTTTCTACACTTACCCCACTCTGACACCAATTGAGTATTCTTTGACCTGTTGCAGAGGATATGATAAATTCAGGTTTACCCATAAATAAGCCTGTTCTGTCTTTACTGGCATTGGCATAGTGTTTCATATCCACATCCAAAACAATAGTAAATTCATAATCTACTCCATCTCTCATAACCGCCTTTAATCCGACCTTCTCTGGAACCATTTTACCATTCTTTTCTGATAAAATATAGTCCTGTTTAGTCCTCATAGTGCAAATTACATGGCAATTGCTTTGAAGAATCCTTTGTATAAAAGCATTTTGACGAGGTGTAATTTTCCCCCAGTTTGTGAAGCTATTACCAACCATTTCAGTATGACATTGAAGTAGGAAATCCCAACTCTGGGATAATGAATCAATAATGATTACTTCTATTCCTGCTTTTTCACAGATCTCAATAGCTTCCATGTAATTTTCAGGTGAATAGTTTTCATTTAGATTGAGTACGTTATATGCTCCTAAATGGGCATACAAATCAGCTGACCCATTCTCTGAGTCAATTACAGCAATTTTACCCCAATTATTAGTAATTCCAAAGGCTAAAAGCAAGCTTGAATAGGTCTTACCACTACCTGCTGCACCTTGTATTGCTAACTTAATCTTGGCTTGTTTTCTTTCAGATTGTCTAAGTTGCATAATGTTAGATTGTTATTGATTAATATACTAGTCCTTAATAATGTTTCATTAACATAGTAGTAAAAAAATTAGAAAAAAAGACAGAATGCACAATGCACCCTGTCCTTTTCATAAACAGATTGTTTATTTTACAATACTGCTAATGTTGGAGCTCCACCTTCTCCAAATTGATGAAGTAACATAAACATGTCACCTGTTTCAGGAGAGCAAACTTGAGAGATTACAGGCTTAGTTAATTCACCTGATTCAAATTTTTCACTACAAGCACCTGTCTCAAATCCATAAACAAAGAAACATTTTCCAGTTGCTTCATTCTTCTTTACCTCAATTTTATCAACCTTTTGTTCATTTTTAAATTGAGCCACACTCCATGTCTTCAAAAACTTTAATTTTTCCATGATATAAAATATTTAAATTGTTTAGTTGAGCTGTGGAACTATTCCAATCAGCTAAAGAGTGGGGAAAGACTGGTTAGTTTTCTTATTTTTTTAATAACTTGGATTGTATTAACAAGTCTTGTCTTAGTTAGTTTTCTTTTCTTTTTAGGATACTGTATAGGACTAGTAGTCTGATTAGAGATGAGTTATACTATATTATAGTCACTAAGATCAATATAAGATAGCTTGTAAATTTACAAACCTTAAATTTCCAAACTAGGTTTTACCATGAGGGGAATATACCCAATTACTCTGAAAGGGGGGAGGGTTTGGTTAGTTTAGTGTAAATATGAATGAATTTTGGAGAGGTCAAAAAATATTTTGTATTTTTTTTTGAGTTTATTATTGGGTATTAAATATATTGTTTTATTATTATTTTGAAATAGTTGAATTTATTAAGTAAAATGTGTAGTTTTGTGGAATTCTATTACAAAATAAATGACTCTATTGTTTTTAAAGGTTACAATTTTTAGAAGTATATATTATGATAGGAAATGAAAGTAAAGAATTAGTTATTATAGAGAATAATGAGAAATTTACATCTTATTATTTTTACAACAATTTTATCAAAAGAGTTGCTGAATTCTATTTGAATAATAAAGATATGTCATTTGATTTCTTATTGTTTCAAGGTTATAGTGGAAACTATTCTATAGACCCTATAACTTTACCTTTACTTATTAGTCTTGGAGAACAATTAAAGAGGTATCATAAAAATACTCCAATTAAACTCAATTTTGCATCAACTTCATTTGTACAAGAAGTTTTAGATTTTCTCAATGAAACTGATTTTTTTCATGTAATTGGGAAAAATTCAAATCCTTTGTATCCAATTGGACGAGATATTTTTGATTTTAATGTGAATAATTTAGATACATTATCTGGAAAGAAATTTAGACCAAATCACAAAATTCGAGGATATTCTATATTAGAAGATGATTTGTATAACATACTTAATAGTTTTGAAAAAGATGATGATAGACGAGATTATTTAATTGAATACTATACATTTAAAGTTCAAAATCATTTCTTAGACCTTCTAGAAGATAAAATTCATACAAATAATCTAAAAAATGACTTTGTTGAAATATTATCTGAATTAATTACAAATGGAGTTTTACATTCACATTCTAATGTTTATGCTTTAATGTTCTCAGATAGGTTTAAAACTAAATTTTCAATATCAGATAATGGCATTGGACTTTATGAATCACTCAATAATAAATTAGATACAAATATCTATTCTAAGTTCAAGTTGTATAAAGTATTGATGAGTGAAATGACTATTTTGTGCTCTGATAGCCAGAAGGAATCACTTTTTGCAATTTTTGAAACTTTGTATTATTCGATGTTAAAAGATAGGAGAGGGCTTTTTGATCTTATATCCAAAGTTATAATAGATTGTAATGGATATTTTAGATTGCATAATGATAATGCTCAAATTATTATATCTAATAGGATGTATAATGAATTGATTCCATTACTCCAAATTAGAAAAAAAATACTGGATATTCATAATCATTATGGTTATCACAATCTCATAGATAAAGAATACAAAGTAAAATTAATGCCACTCCTTGAAGTTGGATTTCAAAGTTTTCTTGTATTCTCTAAAACTGTAATTGAGAAGTACAATGTAGATGTGAAATTTTCATCAGTTCGTTTTTATCAAGTAAAATTTAAAGGAGTACATATTGAAGTAGAAATTCCTAATATTAACTAACTATGATAATTTCAAAATTAAAACAGAACAATCAGATTTATTATTCAATACATGCTGAACAGTCTATTACAGAGTCATTTATTGAAGATTCTGGAAGTGGAATAAATGTAAATGTTTTGACTTTAGGAACATTAAAGAGAATAGTTGAGGATTTTGGAGATAATAATCATACTGAAGTAATTCTTGATTTTGAAAATGTACTGGATGTACAAAATAACTTAAATCCAGTGGTTTCTCAATTGAAAATAAATTCAAAGACACTTATTTTGTTGAATGTTAATTTTCAAATTATTACTAAACTAGGCATTGATATATTCAATAATCCTAATAACAAAGCAAATAGTGAATTCTTTGAATTATTTATAGTTTCAGATACATTATCTACTGTGATTTTAAAAACTGAGGAATTGTTTACTAACGAATTCATTAAATATCTAATTAAACATTCAATTGATAATGAAGGGTATAATAAAATTAACAATAAAATTCCAATAATCTCAGATTTTATCCCTCATATTTCATCTTCTGTTTACATTACCAAGTATATAGATGTGAAGAGAATGATTTCTGATGATAAAGCTTTTTTTATTTATTGTTTGTATAAATTATCATTGATTGTTAGGAAGCAATGGTTGGCAAAAAAACCAACTTTAGTATGTCAAAACTTAAACAGTTCTTATATTGCTTCTATACTTTCGAGTTTCCTGAAATTTGATATTCTAGTGTTTGATAAGCTTGGACCAACAAATAAAATATATAGTACATTAGATAATAAAATTGAAACAGACAAAGAGTATCTTATTGTTTCTGATGTTGTTGCTTTAGGTACTGAAATGAAAATTGCAAAAAGTTTAATTACATTTCTAGGTGGAAAATATCTAGGTAATATATCATTAATTAGAATAGAGACGCTTCATCCTGAAGTTAAACAATATGGAAACACTTCTTCATTATTCACAATTTCAAAAGATAATAATCCAATTGAATATCAAATTCTTACTGAATTAAACAAAGGATAATAATGGCAAAATGTATAATACACATCTCCGATTTGCATGTAAAGGAGAACTTAAGTAATAGAGTTGATAAAAATCAACTTTTTTCGACATATGATCCTGAAGGGATTGGGCTTGCTTATATTAATAGATTATGTACGTTCATTAAAGGTGAGTTGGTTGATGCTGAATTATATTTAATTATAACTGGTGATATTGCAGATGCATCGGAAGTAGCTGAATACACTTCAGCATTGAAGTTTATTACAAGTATAATGAGTAATTTAAATATAGAAGAAGATAAAGTTTTGATTATCCCTGGTGATCATGATGTTAATAGAGAATTGTGTAAAGATGCTTATAGAAATTCGGATAAAACTAAAGAACCATATGAGTTTCAATCAGAAAAACATTCTAATTATGGAACTTTTCATTCTCAGTTTTACAAAGAACCATTCCCCTATAATAAATTTATTATAAAAAATTTAGTGCTTAGTAATGATAAAATTATTTTTATCGGGATAAATTCAAATTATAAAATTTCTTTTGAAGGTGATCGAAATGGATATGTTAATTATGAGCAATTCGAAAAAGAACTTGTTGAAATAGAAAAAGAATATTCTGATTATTCAAAAATAGCATTGTTTCATCATAATATGTATTCAAATCATGAGGATAAAAGAACTGGACAATGGGAAATAACGAATCGTATTGAGATAATCGGATTATTAGAGAAATATCAATTTAAATGTATTTTTACAGGTAATGAACATACATTAGGATCTGGTTTTACTGATTCATTTTATTATAGTGAGTCAGGGACAATCTCAAATAAATCTAAGCACCCTTCATTTAAAATTTATGAAGTTAAAAATACAGGTGATAATTTGTCATTGAAACAATATATATTTAAATGCATTAGTAAAGGTGACTTGATAGACTTTGAAACTGGTAAATGGCATTTAACTAGACCAAAAGATGGTGCTGAAGTTGAAGAGTTTATATTGAAAGAAAAACCTAAAAATTCTGTTAAAGTTCTTGAATCTATTGACCTTCCAACTACGTTAATTGAAAGTTTACCAAGTGTAGATTCTGTCCAGATTGAGGTTAAGAGTTTAAAAAAGGGGTATGACAGCCTGCATTTCCAAGATGAGTTGTTGAAGATAGTTAAAACTAAAAAACTCTATCATTCAGGTCATTTTCATTGGAGTGAAACTTCAAGATCTCACAATTGGATTGATGTAACAAAGCTAATTCAGAACTATGATGACTTGACATTAGCAAAAGTTGCTATCGCGGATGTCATTGATAAGTGTGATTTAAAGGATAAGTTTAATTTTATTATTGGTTTAGGTATTGAAGGCAATATTCTTGCTACAGATATTTCAGTAAAATATAACAAACCATATTCTTATCTTCCATATTCTTATAGATATGATGAACATAATGATTTTGAAAAGAGTTTAAATTTTGAAAATAATAAACAACTTAAATCTGTTTTGATAATTACAGATGTTGTTTGTGATGGTAGGACTATTAGAAAGCTAATTAATAAAAGGGAAACTCCTTTTTTTAGTAATGCTGAATCTATAATTGTAATCTCTTTATTTTACACAGGTTCAAATACAAAAAAATCTACTGATATTCTCAATACAGACGATGCTAAGAGTCATGGTGTTTTTGATGAGAAAACAGATCATGAAGAAAATAGAATTCAATATTATTATGTTTTGAATTTGAAAGGAGAGAAGTGTTCGTATAGAAATGAAGACTTTAGAGAGAAGTGTTTGATATTTAAAGAAGGTCTTGATTGTGTTTATAAATTTTATGATGATGTAAGAGCATTAGAAAAGAAACATCTGAAGTTATCAAATAATGATACTCAAATAGATAAAATATAATATTAAAATTATAGATATGAATACTGTCAGTTTAGGAAACAAATTTGAGGAAGAATCATATGATATAATTGTAAGTGCAGTTAATAATAATGAATTTGGTATCTCCGGTTCTACTGCAAAGGTTTATAAGAAAAAAGGATATTATTCTCGAGATAGAGAGAAAGATATTATTTTTGATTTATCAATTGAGGTTTGGCCTGAAAATGCTGATAGGTTTACATTGCTGTATTTAATTGAATGTAAGAACTATTCTGCGAAGAAAGTACCTGTTGATGATGTTGAAGAATTTTATTCTAAAGTAATTCAAGTTGCTGGTATTAATGTAAAAGGTGTTATGTTAACAAACAATTCCTATCAAGAAGGTGGGTTAGTTTTTGCTCGAAATAAAGGTATGATGCTTATTGAAGTTAATGAGGATGGTAATCATGATATAATATTGCATAAGACCCAAAGAGAAAAAAAAGAAAATATTAAAAACGATATAGATGTTCTATTTGAAAAGTTTATACATAGAATATTCGGTTCACAGATAATTAAAGGATTAAAGAGACTGTCAAGTACTCAAATAGAAGGATTGGCTAATTCAATACATTCTGATTATTCAAATATACCTCAACCAATTGTTCTTGATGATTTATTGTATTATTTGGGTGAAAAATATAACATAAAATTCAACTTTGATTCACAATTAGAGGTTGTTAATAACAAGTGTATTTTAGGATGTTATTTTGTTAAAGAAAACACTATATACATTGATGAATCAAATCTTTTAAAAAATCAGCTTACATTTATATTAGGTCATGAACTTGGACATTTCTTTCTACATAAGGAATTAGAATTTAATCAAGAAAAATATAATGACTTTACTGATTCAGAGTATAATTTCTTTGTGGATAAATATGTTCTTAAGAATGATAAAAACTGGATAGAATGGCAAGCAAACAGGTTCTCTATATCATTATTTTTACCTCGAGATCCATTTATTTACCATTTTAATATGTTTAGAAAAAATATTGGAATAAGTAAATATCGTCATATTTACTTAGATGATCAGCCTATAAACCAATTTGATTTTAAAAGAACTGTCGATTATTTATCTAACCTATTTAATGTTAGTAAAAAGGCTGTTAGATATAGAATTGAAGAATTTGATTTAATCACATATGCTGGACGAAGTCTAGACTTAAATAGTCAATTAAGAAAATATATTCTTTGATTTTTTTAAAGAGATATAACTTGAATTATTAGACATAGGAGAGGTTTTAATTCTACTCCTATATCTATTTTTCAAATTTATTATTTATAGTAAAAAGTATTTATAGTTAAATATTATATTCTTTACCAATTTTCAATTTTCAATTTTTTTACAAAAGAATGGGTTTCTATATAGTCTAGCATGCAATCAAATATTTATTCTTTACTTGGTATATAAACATTACAGTTCCAACTCTTCCAATAATTTCAATACCATCTACTCTTCTACCTTCACTTTGAATCTTTACTTTCTTAATTTCAAAATAGTTTTTTACATCTGTAGCCTTAGGAGCTACTTTGATAAGCAAGGATTCATAAGTTACATGAAGTATTTCTTTGGCAATTTTATTAGTATATCTTTCACCTACTTTTAACTTGATATCTAACACAGTTGAAATAGCTTCTTTTACTTTCTTGGATTTACTTATAGCAAGATTTCTTATTCTCGTACTGTTGTAACCTTGCTTTCTAATATCTTCAATTTTTAATTGAGCATAAGCGTCTGGAATGTTTTTATTTAATCTTTCAATTTCAATAGCTCTATCACTTTTTCCAAAATTAGATCTTCCTCTTTCATAATAATATTCTTCAATTAACTCTTTGTAAGTCTCTGGTTTAGTTACAAAATCTATAAATTCTTCAGCAACTTTTTCATATTTTTCAGCTATAGAAACATCAAAGCCATTTTTTAAATAAGCTTCTCTTATAGAAAGTCCATTTTTATAAACACTATCTATAGCATTAAATTTGTAATTTAGATTAGATATTTTTATTTCATTTAATCTAACACTCTTATTCTCTTCATCAAAGTAAGCTAATTCATCATTATCATCCATACTAATACTTGCAGTAATTGCAACTTTCAAATCATCAGGAAGTTGATTGTATGCACTTATTTTCTTATTAGCTAAATCAATCTTTTTAGAAAGTAATCTATCAAAATTCTCTTTTGTCATTCCACTTATTCCTTTATTATAGATATGAAGAATTATATTTTTAAAAGGATTGTTTATGTTCCTTATTCTACCTGCTATCTGTTGTATATCAGTAGCAATGTCTAACATAGTGTTTTTATTTTTACCTTCACTCACTATAATAATAAGTCCTGATTCTGAATTAAAGTCTGCACCACAAAATACTGTTTTTGTACAAAATGTAAATGTTTTATTTTCATCTGACACATTACTAATGGATATGTTTCCAAGAGTTTTTCTATTAGTGTAACTGTCAGAACAAATAACTTTTACCTCATCATCTGATAATCCTGCATTTTCAATAATATTTTTTATTGCTGTTACTGAATTAATAAAGAAATAATATTCCATTACTTCGTAGTCATTTGCTATTAAAGGATGACCATTCTTATGTCTTTTTATTATTTTTACAACCGATGCATAAGGTCTATAAGAGAATCTTCTAATAGGTTTTAACCTGCCTTCTTTTCCCCAATCAATCTCATATTCATTCAGACCTAATAATTCATTAGGTCTGTAAGAAAATGGAATAGGTGTTGCTGACACATAAGTAACTTTTAGTAAGCCTTTCACTTGACTTAAAAAGTTTAGAATTGCTTTGCCTCTATAAGTAATGATGTCAAGTAGTTCTTGATATTCATCAACGATGATACTGTATTCTGAAATCTCAACTCCAATTGCATCTTTTACTTTGTAAAAAGAGTCATAGGTAACCATTATTTTTATTGGCTGATTTGTTCTTTTACACATTATGATGTAATTATGGATATCCTTTGTAGAGATACCTTCTATTACACCTAGTAACTTATAAGAACACCTTTCCATTGGATACTGATTTACTTTATTTATTATAAGTTGTTTTGTAGGACAACATATAATTGTATTCTGATTGTTTTCTAATGCTACTGATGTTGCTCCACATCCAGTGTCTGACTTATTCAAAATACCTATTGGTAGTTCTGTCATAAATTCAGAAAGATACATTGCACCTTCTGGTGCTTTAATAATTACTTTTTCTTCTCTTTCTAAAGAAGTTGAACTGTTTACTGTTTTAATTTCCATTTTTTTAATTTTGTTTTACTGTCGTCTTCTTTTTATAAGGTTTTACTTATAGAGAGACATTTGTCAAAAAATACGACAGTTGAAGTTATAGCAATAGCCTATAGCTAAAAAAGCTATAGAATTCTATTACATTAAATTATTTATTGGTTTTTTGAAGGATAAACCTTCTATCTCCACCTGAACTGGTGAATATGAAAAAAATTAGGTAGGTTGTCGACTATTAACCCATTTTGAATCTATACAAAGATACGTAAAAAAATCTACATATACAAATTAATTAGCATTTAATTTACAGATACATAGTGTTTTATTGCTATAAGTATAAATTTTTTACTTATTATATTTTAGAGCATTTAGAGCAGGATTAAGCCTATCAAATTTTCATCTTTGCTAATTCTCATCTTGTGTTCAGTAAAACCTTTAGGATTGTCCCCAAGCACTTTGTACTTGCTTCTGGGTCTATCTAATGAATAGAAAGCTTTAATTAAACTTATAGAGGCTCTGGGTTTAATTATCTTGTGTAGATGGTATTCTACAATATGTTTCATAATTTCATGTAATTCACTGGCTAAATAACTATTACCTTTAATTAGCGAGTTTGACAGGTCTGATTTAATGGGGTGATTATCATCTAAAGCCCAAAATATAACAGCATTGTTTATGCCTTTGAATGATTTCTTATTTTCAGCTCTTATTTCATAAAGTAAATCTATCAATCTATCATTTTCAGCATAATTATAGAGTCTTATAAACCTTTCATAGAAGTCTTTTGCATTTCTTTTGGCATACCTCTTTAGTTTCTCCAACTCAACATCATTAAGCTCTCCATGAGCTTCTAATTGCTTAATTTGAGCTATAGCCTCTTCTATGTAGGTGTCAAATTGCTCTTTTATTTTTTGAGCGCTTTTTTCTTCAGCCTCTTTCTGAGATTGTTTTTTGTCTTCATTAAAAGGGGGGAGTGAGACAATATTGTGTAACTTAGATAACTCATCTTTCAATCTATTTGGGAACCTGTAATATCCTGAATCTAATATCATTTTTTCAACAATACTATCAATATTAAAATAGGCTGGTACATATTCACCATATATATTTGGTCTTGTTAAAGGTATTTCTTCTCCTCCTACTTTTACTGTACTTTTTTCTTGAATAGCTTTCTTCACTATCTTAAATAACTTTTTAAGTTCCTCATCATACTTACTAATTTCATCAGCTGCATTGTAAAGTTCTATTATTTTATGAGCTCTTTTTAATAATGTTTTCTGAAATGTCCCATCATTAATGATTGAGCTTTTCTTAGGTGTGTTATAAATGATAGTTTCACTCAATAGACCATCTTCCAGTCTGCATCTTCCTGCTATTTGTGTCATTTTATCAATAGAAAGTATTTGAAAAAATCTTTCAGCATTTGAGACAGTAATAAGGTGGTATTCATCTTCTATATCAACTCCTACAAAGTAACTACAGGTCATAAATACTATTTTATTAGGTAACTTATTATTATCTAAAACTGTATAATAGCCACCTGCTTCTTTTTCACTGGCATCACTGCATAAAATAGCACATTTCTTTTGTAACTGAATATTCTGACGAAAGTGTACAACCGTTCTGGACGAAAGTGTACAACTGTGGAGTGGAAAAATTAAGTCTCAAAAGTAATGATTTTTTATTTCTTTTTTCTCATAGATTCGCCTTTTAATTCAA
>Ga0302268_1000425_pt1 | contig 26537 bp, 22 predicted proteins | sample III_Bog_E2_1_FD_194554 | JGI IMG/M metagenome (GOLD analysis project Ga0302268, IMG submission 194554) | Peat permafrost microbial communities from Stordalen Mire near Abisko, Sweden - III_Bog_E2_1 | ecosystem: Environmental > Terrestrial > Soil > Wetlands > Peat | place: Sweden: Abisko... | reverse complement strand
TAGAAGGTGACGGGCTTTGCTTCTTTCGGCGGCCAGGTGTCGGAGGCCTGCCACTTGTTGAGGCCCATGGTGTAGTACTGCACCTTGGGCGTTTTTTCGAGCAGGGGGCTGGGCTGGTCTTTGAGATAGCGATCGAACCACGCGAAGGTGAGGGCGTCGTAGTCCAGGCGCGCGTCGCCAAGATCGCGCTCGCCGACGATGGTGTGTTCCGCGGCGCGTTTGTATCCGCAATGACCGGTGGGTGCGATGATGGCGTACTGCTGATTGGCGACGGCGGGGCCGGCGGTGCTGCGGACGTAGTTGTACGCGGCCAGATTGGGCGCGGTGCTTACGTCGTACCAGGTCATCATCCACAGGCCGGGAATGTCGATCTTCATGCTGTCGTTCCACAGGCCGCCCTTGTACCAGGAGGGATCGTTCGGGGTGCGCAGGATCATGCCGGGCTGGCCGCTGGGCGTAGTGTCGGCGAAGATGCCGTGCTGCGCGCCGACGGCGGCGAGGATGTCCTTTTCAGGAAGATGCGCGAGCGCTTTGCCCCAGTCGACCGCGGGCGAGTGCGAAGAGAGGTCGTAACTCTTTGCAGCGGCGACGAGGGCTTGCTGCGACATGCCTGCGGGGAAGTTCGGTTTGCCGTCGTTGGTCTCAAGGCCGGAGCCGTAGAGCCATGTGGTGAAGAGCATTTGCACAGCGCCGCCGCGGAACCAGTTGCCCTGCTCGTAGTACGGACCGACGCGGCCGACGCCTGCGCCGAAGCTTTCGGGAATGAAAGCGGCGAGGGCCTTGTTGCCGCGCGAGGCCACGGCCAACTGCCACTCGGCGGTGGAAGAGCAGCCGATGAGTCCGACCTTGTCAGCGGACCAGGGCTGGGCGCCCATCCAATCGAGCGCGTCGTCGGCGTCAGTGAGGGGAACGCCGAGGATGTCGTAGTCGCCCTCTGAGAAGTAGCGGCCGCGCTCGTTCATCTCGATGTAGGCGTAGCCGTGCTTGACGGCGTCGAGGGCCGTGGACATGTCGCGGGGCGCGCCCAAGTCCACATCCCAGTAGTTGAAGTTATAGGGGGTGCGGGAGAAGATGATGGGATACTTTTTCGATTCGTCCTTTGGCCGGTAGATGTCGGCCTGCATGCGCTTGCCGTCGCGCATGGGCACCATGACTTTGCGGTCGATGACGGCGATGGATTCAAGCTCTTTTTCAATGGCGTTGCGCTTGTCAATGAGCGCCGTGTCAGGCCGGGCCTGCGCCGGAGCTTGCGGTGCGACGAGGACGATGGTAAGGACTGCAAAGTAAAAGAGAGGGAAAACTCGACGCATTCCGGCCTCATTCCAAGGGCTGTTGGAACCAGCCCAATGCTGTGCAGACACTATAAATCAGGCACCGGCGGTGCGGCAGACCACCTGCGGTGGGGCAGACGCTCGACACCTGCGGTGGGGCAGACGCTCGACACCTGCGGTGGGGGCAGACGCTCGACACCTGCGGTGTGGCAGACGCTCGCTATCCGCTCGCATTGGGTTCTGTGCTTTCCCACCCATGCGACAGGAAAAATCGCAAGGGTGGGGCGCCCAACGGTCTTGATGATAGACGGAGCAGGATTGTTCGCTCGGAGTCAACTGAGTCGCGCAGTGGACAAAATTGAGCATTGGCGCAGGCGTTCTGCCCGTATACTTTTGCGAATGGCCAGGTTCGGAAGACAGGTAAAACAGCTTTTGAAGATTGCCGGGCCCGGGATTATCACCGGCGCCGCGGACGACGATCCGTCAGGGATCGCGACGTATACGCAGACCGGAGCGCAGTTTGGGTACGGGCAGTTGTGGACGGCGCTGCTGGTGCTGCCGATGCTGACCGCGGTGCAGGAAGCTTGCGCGCGCATTGGCGCTGTGACCGGAAAAGGCATTGCCGCGGTGGTGAAGGAACACTACAGCAAGAAAGTGCTGTATGGAATGCTGGTGCTGATTGTTGTGGCCAATACCATCAACCTGGGCGCCGACCTGGGCGCGATGGGCGCGGCGGCACAGCTGATTGTGCCGGTGAACTTTACGGTACTGGTGCTGTTTTTCACGGCGGCGATTCTGATCTTGGAGATATTCACCTCGTACCGCACCTACGCGCGGATTCTGAAATGGCTTTGCGTCACGCTCTTCTCGTATGTCATTACAGTGTTTCTTGTGCATGAGCCGTGGGCAGTCATCCTGCGGGCAACGTTTGTTCCGCATATTGAATTTACTTCTGCGTTCTTCTTCATCATCACCGGCGTGATCGGCACAACGATTTCGCCGTACATGTTTTTCTGGGAGGCTTCAGAAGAGGTGGAAGAGGAGCGCAGCGAGCACATGATCCACAACGGAAAGCCGGCGCTTACGGCGCGGTTCATGAAGCTGCTGAGGATCGATAACTTCCTCGGGATGCTGTCGTCGCAGATTGGGGCATGGTGCATCATCGTGGTTGGCGCGACGGTGCTGCATCGGAGTGGAGTGACGCACATCGACAGCGCGGCGCAGGCGGCGAAAGCCCTGGAACCGCTGGTGCACAGCTTTCCTCACGCAGGGTTTCTGGCGGAACTGATCTTCGCCATCGGCATTATTGGATTGGGATTTCTCGCGGTGCCTGTCTTCTCAGGATCGGCCTCCTACGCGCTCTCCGAGGCGCTGAGCTGGAATGCGGGCCTGAACCTGAAGTTGAAGCGGGCGCATGGATTCTACGGGGTGATTACGATTGCCACGCTGGTTGGCTTGATGATCAACTTTATCGGCATCAATCCCATTCAGGCGCTGGTGGTCACGGCGGTGATCAACGGCGTGGTTGCGGTGCCATTGATATTTCTGATTGCGCGTATCGCGCGCAACAGGGAGATCATGGGCGCATACCGCAGCGGGACGCTCTCAAATGTGCTGGTGTGGGCGACGTTTGTGTTCATGGGCGCGGCCGCGGTGGCGATGTTTGCGACGATGGGGCGATGAAATGGGTGTAGTTCTTGAAGAAATACGAGAGGAAGCATATTCTTCGGCTCGCTGCGCTCGCTCAGGGTGAAAGTCGTATTCACTATTCATATGAAAATTGCGGTTTTGTCTGGGTCTTGATTCGATATGAAGGCCCGTACGCGGCTTGCGCCGCGTACACGATTTTACAAATTGGGTTGAGGCTTTTGCGGCCCGACTGAAGTCAGGCCCTGCTACAGTGCGCGTCCACAGCGCCGTCGTTCGACGGGAATTGAATGCAGCCGGCTTTCAAGGTGCGCGAACCAGTGTTGTTTCGAGGCGCGACGAAAAGCAACCGCAGGTCCTGCGACTTCCCATTCGCTTCGCTCAGGGTCGCTCAGGATGACAACTTTTATTGAGTCATTACGCTGACGATCAGATCATTCGTTGGCGGTGGCGGCTACTTCGTGGAGCCAGCCGGGGGCTTTTAGAAGCTCGCGGGGGCGGGAGCCGTCGGCGGCGCCGACTAATCCGTCGCGCTCCATCAGGTCGATGAGGTGCGCGGCGCGGCCGTAGCCTACGCGGAGACGGCGCTGCAAGAGCGATGTGCTGGCTTTGCCGAATTCGAAGACCAGGCGCACGGCATCGTCGAACATGGGGTCGTTCTCGTCGGGGTTGGCGTTGGAGCCGTCGGGAGAGACGCGCTCGTCCCTGGGCGATTCGAGGAAGCCCTGCACATATTCAGCCTGGCCTTGATCCTTCCAGAAGGCGACGATGGCGGCAGTTTCCTTTTCACTCACGTAGGGCGCGTGCAGGCGCATGAGGCGGCTGGTTCCGGGCGGCAGGAAGAGCATGTCGCCGCGGCCTAATAGAGCCTCTGCCCCGTTGGTGTCGAGGATGGTGCGCGAGTCAACCTTTGTCGCGAGGCGGAAGCTGATGCGCGTGGGCACGTTGGCCTTGATGAGGCCGGTGATGACGTCCACCGAAGGCCGCTGCGTGGCGAGGATGAGGTGAATGCCGACGGCGCGGGCCATCTGCGCCAGGCGGGTGATGGATTCTTCCACGTTGGCGCGGTCGAGCATCATCAGGTCGGCGAGCTCGTCGATGATGATGACGATGTAGGGCAGCGGCTCGTTATCCTCGCTGTCATCGAAGAGCGAGGGCATGGCGCCTTCAAAGAGCTTGTTGTACTGGTCGATGTTGCGGACGCTGCGGCTGGCCAGCAGCTTGAGGCGGCGTTCCATTTCTCTCACCGCGTTGCGCAATGCGTTGGCGGCCAGCTTGGGCTCGGTGATGATGGGGGTGAAGAGATGCGGAATGCCTTCATACATGCCCAGCTCAACGCGCTTGGGATCGACGAGGATGAGGCGCACCTGCGCGGGCGTGGTGCGGAACAGAAGGCTCATGATCATGGCGTTGATGGCCACCGATTTTCCCGACCCGGTGGAGCCGGCGATGAGCACGTGGGGCATGGAGGCGAGATCGGCGGTGACGATGCGGCCGTTGATGTCCTTGCCCATGGCGATGGTGAGGCGCGCCTTGGATTTAGCGAAGGTATCGCTCTCGATCACGTCGCGCAGATGGATGGTTTCGCGCTCGTGGTTGGGCACCTGGATGCCGACGGTGGATTGGCCGGCCATGCGCTCAATGAGGATGGATTCGGCGCGCATGGCGAGGCAGAGGTCGTCGGCCAGTCCGGTGACGCGCGAGTACTTTACGCCGGCTTCAGGCTTGAACTCGTAGGTGGTGACCATGGGGCCGGGATTGATGCGCACCACCTGGCCGCGCACGTCGAACTCGCCGCATTTTTCTACCAGGACTTTGGCTTCCTCGCGGAGTTCGTCTTCACGAACAATCTGCGGGCCATCGCCGGTGTTGAGCAGGGTGCTGGGCGGGAGTTTGAATCCGCTGACGTGCTTGGGCGCGACAGTCGCGGTGCGGACATCGGCGTCGGCGCGATGGTGGATGGCGATGGTTTCGGCCGGTGCGGCCGGTGCTGGCGCTGGGTCCCAGGCCGCAGTTACGGGGCGCACGGAGCGTAGAGGCTCCTGGATGGGGGGGGTGATGGGCGCGGGCGTGATGGGCGCGGGAGTGGTCCAGGACTCGAAATCAAGGTCTCTTGATTGGGCCGGGGTGGGCTTTGCTGCCGGGGGAGCCGATTCCCAGCTCGTGGATGGGTGGCCTGGGGCGCCCGCAGTTGTACCCGCTGCCGGGCGCTCCCAGATGCTGGGGCGGAGCGGCGCGGGGAACTGGCCGTCGCCGGCGGCGGCGCGCTGGTAGGCGGGGACCTCGTCGATGGGATCGGGCAGAGGCTCCGGCTTGCGGCGAAAGAACCTGGCGAAGAAGCCGGGGCGATACTCCGCTTCCGCCTCCATCGGCTCGGGATCTTCAACGCGCAGGGCTTGCTGCTCGGCCAACCGGTCGGCTCTGCGCTCGGCGCGTTCTTCACGCCAGTTGCGCCAGCGGTCGTAGAGGGACTGGCCGTGGATCCAGCGGTCCTGGATGCCTTCAGCGAGTGCCCAGAAGCTGACGGCCGAGGCAAAGTAGAGCCCAGCGGCGGCGAACACGCCGGCAACGAGCCATGCGCCCTGGATGTTGAGGTAGGTGACAAGCAGGCCAGCCATCAGGCGGCCCATGACGCCCTCAATGGGGACGGCATGGAGCCAGCGAACGTGCCAGGGAAGCAGTCCAAGAGCAGCGGGGAAGAAGACGAGCGCCAGGACGGTGCCGGCCCAGCGCAGCCAGGCCGAGCCGCCGGGACGGGAGTGCATCCAGGTCCAGCCGAGGCCGCCCAGCCAGAGAGGCAGCAAAAAGGCGGTGATGCCGATGGACTGCAGCAGGACATCGCTCAGGTATGCGCCCAGGAGGCCGATCCAGTTGCGGACGGCGTGGGGTAGTAGTGGATCGGTTGCGGTATTGAGCGAGGGGTCGGCGGCATGCCAGGTGGCGAGCGCGAGGAGGCCGAGGAGCGAGACCAGCAACAGCACAAGCCCCAGAAATACGTTCAGGGGGCGGCTTCGCGTGGGCGAGAGAACAATGCGAATTGGCTTCATGGCAGGGGCGCTCCCGTTCCGTAGCTGCCCGGGACCTGCCGCGAGCGAGCCAATGGAGCGGACGAAGAGTCCCAGAGCAGCCTCTATTATCCGGGTCCGGGAGGGAGATTCCGGGGGTAAAACGCCGGGGGGAACCTGGTCAGGTATCAGGTGTCAGGGGTCAGGAATCGGGGAACAGGGACTTAGGGACTGAGGGACTAGGGACTCAGGCGCTTTGGCTGCTCAGCAGGCTATTCGGATGCTTGCAGCTGTTCAAATGCGCCCTTCATGCCTGGATCGCTCAGTCCGATTGTTTTCAGCTTTGCTTCGATGCGTTCTCGAATGGCATTTGACTCCGGGAAATCCTGATCCGTCCAGAAGCGGTCTGCATGTTTGAAATACCCCGCCTCGGTCAAGAACGACACACCGTAACTGAATGCGTCTCCGGTGGTGTCGTCCAATTCGGTCACTTTGAAGGATCCATCTTTTTGAAGAGATTTGGTCAGGCACCAATCGAGCATGCGTGAGATCTCAGCGCGCGCCTGGGCCCGGGTGGGCTCATCGAGGTCCGGCCACGTCATGCGGAAGATCTTCACCACGTCCATGTTGAGATAGTTTTCATACTCGCCGTCAAAGCGAATGCCGGCAGGGAAGTTTACTTTGTCAAGTTGCAGCAGACGCTTCGCGATCATCTGCCTGTGGTCGACCTCCCCGAGAAGATCGGAGACGACATGAAAGGTCATCGCCATGTCATCCATCTTCCAGGTTCTTCCCTGCCTGTCGATGACCCATTGGCCCCAGAAGCCAGTTTGAGGATTCTGCCAGCGCGCCACGAACTGCCGCAAGGCACCGGCGAGTGCGGGATCGAAGGCATAGCCAGTCTGCTTGTGCCCATAAAGCAATCGCGCCAAGGCTGAGAAGGTTTCGTCGAGCTCTTCGCGGTTGAAGATCCCGGTTGGGGTGAAGTCGTCGTGAAGATCGGAATCGAGTTGCCGATTGAGCTTGGCCGGAGCGTTGATGCGGTCGAGAAATTTGAGCGGGTATTGGGGCGGAGGACCGGTGCTCTTGAGGCCATCTTCGACCGAATAATAGAGCCTGAGATACCAGACATTGATGCCCAACCCCCAGCTTCCGTCGGAGGATTGCTGCTGCGCCGCCTGTTGCTGCAATTCCGGCTGACCGAGACTTTGACGGAGATCGGCGATGTCTGCCCGCGTGGCGTCAAGATCGGGCGTGAAGTTCAAGCGCCAGCGGATCTGCCGGTAAAGGTGCATGGAATACTGCATTCCTTCGCCGGCCGCCTGGCGGCGCGCAATCTCGCTGACCAGGGGCTTCAACTCGGGATTCAACAGCTTCAACCGGCGTTCTCTGGCGACGCGAATGGCCGAGAAGTCCCAGTAGAATTGTGCGTTGGCAATGCACCAATGGAGCTTCGATTCGTTGGGCTCAATTGGCGGCGGAGTGAATGCGTGGGAGCGATATATTTCCAGAGCGATGAAGGCGCGCTCCAACTGCACCCTGACTGCGTACGCGCCCAGCACGAGCAGCAGAAGGGAAAAAACCAGATTAGCCGGGGTTTCCGCTTTGATGGGCCGTTCTGGCTGGTTGGTGATTCTGGGCGCATCCATCTCCATTCATGTGCTTTTAGCCTGAGAATACACGAGCGGGCAAAAGACGAGGCCCTTCGACTGCGGTCAGGGCAAGCTCTCAGAGTTCCTGGGCCGGGTGCGCTTCCATGTAGCTGCCTACGATGCGGGCGGCCTCTTCAAGGAAATCTCTGTCTTCCTGTTTGAAGGCGGCGGGATCGTGGCTGTCGATGTCGATTTCCCCCACGACTTTTCCATGGGCGTAGATGGGAACGACAATTTCCGACCTCGTTTCAATAGAGCAGGAGAGATAGCGCGGATCGGCGGTCACATCGTCGACAATGACGGTTTGGCCGGAAGCGACTGCCGCACCGCAGATGCCTTCGGTGACGGGGATGCGCACATGGGGCGTGGGAGCGCCGACAAAAGGGCCGAGGACGAGCATTGCCGGGTCGGACGGGTCGAGCATGTAGAAGCCGGTCCAACTAAAGTGCGGCAGGCTGCGCGCGGCTGCTTCAACAATTCCAGTTTGCAATGCCTCAAGAGACGAGCAGATTGCGGCCAGTTCACGGAACTGATCAAGGAGAGCGCGTCGATTGGGGGAATGTTGGGCGTCGGTCACAGTGTCCTCAAAGAAGCGGAAAGGCCGGGACTGGGTTCATTTTAATTTGTGGGGTTGGAGAGGACGACAAAAGAGATCGCAAGCGGCACTTACGGCGGCTATAGTGTTTCGGTAGCCGGTCAGACAAATGAATCTCTGCATAAGCTGCGCGCGCCGCTGACCGGTCTTCCCTTGCATTGCCGGCCCCGCGCAGCAGGAACGAGCAAGACGATGAACATTCCCCTTACGCCGCTCCGGTGTTTGCGCCGCGCGGAAGAGCAGTTTGCAAATTCGACCGCGGTGGTGTGCGACGACCGGCGATTCACCTACGCGGAGTTTGCTGAGAGGGCCGGACGGCTGGGCGGAGCCTTATGCGGGCTGGGCGTCGAGGGCGGCGAGCGCGTCGCTTTTCTCAGCTCAAATTGCCACCGGCTGCTCGAGGCTTACTACGGAGCACTCGAAGCCGGAGCGGTGCTGCTGCCGTTGAATATTCGGCTGGCTGCGCAGGAGCTTTGCTACATTCTGAACGACTCGGCGGCGACGGTTCTGTTCTTTGAAAGGCAGTTTCTGCCTCTGGTGGAGGCGTTTCGGCAGTCGACGGGTTCTATCAAGGCATTCGTGCTGCTGGACGCAGACCCGCGGGCCGAGTGGATTGCGCCGGAATGGACGGAGCCGGGGAACTACGAAGATTTACTGGCCGGCGCGGAGGTCTACCAGCGCGACGTGATGGAAGTGGATGAGGATTCGCTGGCCGAACTGTTCTATACCAGCGGAACTTCCGCCAATCCCAAAGGCGTGATGCTGACCCACCGCAACATCTACCTGCACGCGCTCAATTGCATTGCAGCGCTCAACCTGAGTGGGGACGCGGTCAACCTGCACACCATTCCGCTGTTTCACGCCAACGGATGGGGCGCGGCGCACACGGTGACCATGGTGGGCGGCAAGCACGTGATGATTCACCAGTTCATTCCCGCGGAGGTGTTCCGGCTGATTGAGCGGGAGCGTGTGCACGACTGTTGCCTGGTGCCGACCATGGCCATCGCGCTGGTGAATTCGCCGGAGCGGACCAGGTTTGACCTGAGCAGCCTGCGGCGAACGCTGATCGGCGGGGCGGCATCTTCGCCAACGCTGGTGCGTGAGGTGGAAGAGAAACTCGGGTGCAGTTGCATCTCCGGCTACGGGCTGACGGAGACTTCGCCGGTGTTGACTCTTTCAAGCATCAAGACGGGCATTGAATCCACTGAGAGCGAGCGGCATGCGCGGCAGGCGATGGCCGGCCACGCCATTGCCGGCGCCGAGGTGCGCGTGTTGGACCCTGAAGGGAACGATGTTCCGGCGGATGGAGAGACGGTGGGCCTGGTGGTTGCGCGCGGCGATGGCGTGATGGCGGGCTACTGGCGCCAGCCGGAGGAGACGGAATATGTCTTTCGCGGCGGATGGTTCCACACCGGCGACCTGGCCGTGATGGACCCTGAGCGCTACATCGTGATCGTCGACCGCGAGAAAGACATCATCGTGAGCGGCGGAGAGAACATCTCTTCGCTGGAACTGGAGAAGACGCTGGCAACTCACCCCAGCGTGTATGAGGCGGCGGTGATTGCGGTGCCGCATGAGAAGTGGGGCGAGGTTCCCAAGGCGTGCATCGTGCGCAAGCCGGGGACAATGGTGACGGAGAGCGAGCTGCTGGAGCTTTGCCGGTCTTGCCTGGCGCGGTATAAATGCCCGCACTCGGTTGAGTTTCTGGAGGTGCTGCCGAAGACGGGGACGGGGAAGATTTTGAAGAGGGAGCTGAGAAAGGGCGCGAACGCGCCGGCCCAGTAAGGCGGCCTGCGCGAAGATGTGGGTGGTGAATCGGGTTGAAGACCATTACGCGGCTTGCGCCGCGTACACGAACGGCCAGAGTGGGGTTGCAGCTTTTTCGGCCCGACTGAACAGCTTGGTGAAAAAGTCCTGGTCTTCCAGAAAATTGGAAGAAGTGGCGGAGGGGCTAAAGCCCTTTCTCTCAATCTAAACGGCTTGCGGCGCGGGTAAACTCGCACCCCGATACAAAGCCCGTCGAAAGGAGAGTTTTTCACCAAGCTGTGAAGTCAGGCCCTGTTACAGTGCGCGCCCAAAGCGGAGTTCTTCACCCATCTGGAAACGACAAGAATGACTGCAATTCTCACAACAGGCTTAGCTGGCGAGGTACTTCGTGCCCCAGATCAGCAGGACAATCCCCAACACAATGCGGTAGATGGCGAAGACGGTGAAGCCGTTCCGGCGGACCCAGTGAAGGAACCACTCGACAACGCCGAGGGCGACGATGAAGGAGACGACCAGGCCGATGAGGAGGACAATCCAGCGTTCGCTGCTCATGACGACATGGGCGGCGGTTCCGGCAGCGAGGGCGGCTTTGCTGGGATGAACTTCCTTGATGAAGTCCCATGCGGTGGCGGCCACCATGGTGGGGATGGAGAGCAGGAAGCTGAATTCCAGGGCGGTGGGGCGATCGAGGCCTGCCAACTGGCCGCTGGCGATGGTGGACATGGAGCGCGAGGTGCCGGGGAAGACGGCCGAGAGGGTCTGGCAGAGGCCGATCCAGATGGCCTGCCCCAGGCCCATCTCCTCGACATGCAGGGTGGAGGACTCGTAGCGGGTGGACCAGACATCGATGGCCCACATGACGATGCCGCCCAGCAGCAGTGCGAGCGCCATGACCCAGATGCTTTGCAGATTCTTCTCGCTCCACTTGTGCAGCAGCAGCGAAGGAACGGAGGTGACGGCGAAGGCGATGAGGGTGAGCGAGATGGGATGGTTATACCAGGTGCGGTCGCCGTTTTCACCTTTGGGGAAGGTGCGCAGGAAGCCGACGATGCGGCTGAGGAACAAAAGACACAGGGCCACGATGGCGCCGAGTTGGATGACGATGGTGTACATCTTCCAATAGGCGTCGTCGAGCGGGATATGCATGAGAGCTTCCGTAATGCGGAGGTGCGCGGTGGAACTGACGGGCAGGAACTCGGTCAGGCCTTCGACGATGCCTAGCAGGACGGACTGAAGATAAGGATTCAAGAAGCCTCCGGAATATAAAAAAGCTGGCTGAAATCGCGCTTAGGGTGGTGGTCAATAAAAGAATACCGCAGGCACCTGCGGTGCGGCGGACGCTCGCGGGAGGCTCGCACGGGCTTCATACTTTCCCATGTCCCCAAGTGCGAGGGACATGCACCCCACGGACCACCCCGGAGATGGGGCACCCGGCAGACGCTCGCGAGAGGCTCGAATAGGCTTGGCTGGCTTCCCACCCCATCCGGAGACTTGTCCCTGGTCTATTTGGTCGGACATCCGCCCGGTCCGTACCACCGTGATGGGGGATATCCCCCGGGGGGTGCTTGGTAGAAGTCGCCTGTTTTCAACGCGTTGGCGGCAGGGTACTGGCGTAAGTTCCTTTTTTTCAGGAATTTGGAAGCCAAATATATGAAAATGGAGAACTTACGCAGAGCCGTGCGCGAGACCGAGCCGGATTCGATGCGATGGGTCTGTGGACAAGAAAATGACCCTCAACTACAGGTTAGCAAATTGAGAGAAACAACCGGCAAATGGGATGTCAGCGGAAGTCGCTGAAAACCATGTAGATGCTTTCGAGATGGGAGGGACGGGGGCTTGACACTGTTTTCGAAATTCGGGGACCCGTGTAGATTTCAGCTCCCCGCTTGCCGTGTCGTAAACACGGGACATGGCGATCCGGACGACCCAAGGGTAAAAGCGGACGAATATGGCTATTGCAGGTCGATGCCGTAGACGGGAACGCCCTCTTCCAATTTGTACGCCAGGGCGCCTGCGCGCCAGGTGTAGTCGGACTGGGGAAATTTGTCTTTCAGGTGCGCGGCCAGTTCTTTGGCGTGGCTGAGGGCTGTGTCGGCTTTTTTGTCGCTGCCGTCGGCGGAGAACATGTCATGCAGCACGGCCATGCGGTAGGTGGCCAGATAAAGCGCCTGCGCGGTGCGGGGGCCGTCAGGGAATTCAGCGGCGTATTTCTCGTAGTATTCCGCTTCTTTTTCCGGGCATTTTGGAGATCCCTGCCAGTCTCCGCAGAGCTTGTTGTCAATCAGCTCGAAGGCGGCGAAGGCGGCCCACTTGGTGTTGGGGTAGTACTTGAGCACCTTGTGCAGCTCGTCCTCATCCATCTGGTCGCGGAGATAGGCTTCTTTCTCGTGGGCGGAGGGGCGGTTGGAGGCGTCGGCCTTCTGGATTTGCCATAGATCGTCGGCGGCTCGCCAGGCGGCCTCCGCGGCCAGCGGCGACGCGGGGAACATCTCGACCAGGCGGCGGTAGAGCAGGCGTGCGCTGCGGGCGGCGTTGGCGGGGCCGCGCGGATCACTGGCGAGGGACTCCTGGTTGGCGGCTTCGCCCATCAGGATCTGGTCGCCGTTGGGGGTGTTTTCCACGACGACGCCTTTGGACTGCATCCAGCCGGAGATGGGCGGCGGGGTTTCGTCGTGGCCGAAGATGGGCGTGTCCTTCTGGTTTTCCAACTGGATGTCGGTGTTGGCGTAGACGCGAATCCAGGGGCCGTTTTTCTCGGCAACCACCAGTTCGCGGCCGATCTGCACGCGGTCAACCTTTTGCGAGGTGGGGTCGGGCGCGACGTAGAGCGGGGTAATGCGCAAGGCCGTGGCGCGGGGGCCGGCCATGGGCTTTTCAAGCTTGGGCTGCTTCTTCTGGGCGGCGGCGGGCAGGGATGTGATCAGCAGGGCCAGAGTGAAGACGAAAGCGTGGCGTGGGGGAATGCGGGTTTTCATCACGAAATTGATGATAGACCACCTGCGGTGGGGCAGACGCTCGCGGGAGGCTCGCCATTGCATGGAGCAGGCGCTCGCGGGAGGCTCGCCATTGCATGGAGCAGGCGCTCGCGGGAGGCTCGCCATTGCATGGAGCAGGCGCTCGCGGGAGGCTCGCCATTGCATGGAGCAGACGCTCGCGGGAGGCTCGCACGGGCGTACTGCTTCGCACCGATTCCGCCCGACCACCGCACGGACAAAGACCTGTCCGCGGGGATCCCGCCGAGGCGGAATGGATGGAGCGTGGTGCAGCTTCGGCGCGGCTCCGCCGCGTACGCGATTTCAAAATCTGTGAAGGTCGGCTTTTCGGCCCGACCGAACAGCTTGGTGGAAAAAGGCTAATAGTGCGCGAAAATTCGACAAATTCATGCAGGGGCTAAAGCCCATTCTCTCAATCTAAACGGCTTGCGGCACGACTAAACAGGCTGCGGAAAAGGGCCTGGCTTCGGGTTGAATTCGGAGGAAATGGCGTAGGGGCTAAAGCCCCTTCTCTCATTTTAAACAGCTTATGGCACGACTGAAGTCGTGCCCCTTCGCACATCTACGTCAAGGTGGAGTTTTTCCGCAAGCTGTAAAGTCATGCCCTGTTAGAAAGCGCATCCAAGGCGGAGTTCTTCAACGAGCTGAGACGCCTGAAAGACTCGCACTGGCATTCTGCTTCCCACCCTTGCCGCAAAAACAAAGACGCGGCGCCCAGAGGGCTCCCAGATGGGGCACCCAGAGTTTGTTTCGGGCCTAGGATTCGGTGAGGATTTGGGCTAGGAGGGCGGGGTCGACGTTGCCGCCGCTGACTACGGCTACCGCGGTTTTGTACGCGGGCAGCTTGTCTGCGTGGAAGAGCAGGGCGGCTACGGGGACGGCTCCGCTGGGCTCGGGGACGAGATGCGTGGCGGCGACGATGGCGCGCATGGCGGCGCGGATTTCAGCCTCGGTAACGGTAATGACGGCGTCGACAAAGGCCTGGATGTGGGCGAAGTTGCGCTGTCCGACTGACTGGGTGCGGAGGCCGTCAGCGAGGGTGCGCGAGGTGAGCTCGGCGGGCCAGGTGACGATGTGGCCGGTGCGGAAGCTTTCCGCAGTGTCGCCGGCCAGCTCCGGCTCGACGCCGTAGACCTTGGTGCTGGGGCTGAGCTGCTTGACGGCCGCGGCAATGCCGGAGAGCAGGCCGCCGCCGGAGACGGGGACGAGCACCAGGTCGACCTCGGGGAGGGCTTCCACGATTTCAAGGCCGCAGGTGCCCTGGCCGGCGATGATCTTGTTGTCGTCGTAGGGCGGGATGACGACGTAGCCGTGTTTGCGGACCAGCTCGTCGGATTTGGCGAGACGCTCGCTCGAAGCCAAACCCACATCGACAACCTCAGCGCCGAATGCGACGGACGCGGCGCGCTTGATGGCCGGTGCGTTCGAGGGCATGACGATCACAGCCTTCGCGCCGACTTCGCGGGCGACGTAGGCCGTGGCCTGGCCGTGGTTGCCGCTGGAGTAGGTGATGACCCCGCGGGAGATCTCTTCCGGGGTGAGCTGAAGGATCTTGTTGGCCGCGCCGCGGATTTTGAAGGCGCCGATGGGCTGAAGAGACTCAGCTTTCAGGTAGATTTCGCGCGGTTGGCCGTGACCGCTCAGGCCGGGGAATGGGGCGCGGACCAGCGGGGTTTTGACGGCGATGTGCGCGATGCGGGCGGCGGCAGCGCGGATTTCGGCGAGGGTGACGAGAGATTCTGGCATAGGGGAACACCTTACTTCGAACAATCAGCGGGATGAATGACTTCAATGCCTGTGAAGCGCACGAAGTCTCGCGTGTTGAATGTGAGGATGCGCTTGACGCCATGGACGTGCATGGCGGCCACGAGACGGGCGTCGTGGACCTGCGCACCGGAGATGGCGTGAGTCACGAGGAGACTGCGCCACACGATGTGAACTTCAGGTGTATCGGGGAGCAGGGTAATCCGGGATTCGATTGCATAAGCGCGGCGATCGGCTTCGGCCGGCGTCAGGCCATATCCGTTGCGATTGGCGGGTCTCGTTAGTGCATTCCAGAATTCCCCGATGTTTAGTGATGTGTAGCAAAGGTCGGCGTCAGCTAATTGGAGTCGACCGAGAGATCTCGCCACAATGGCCTGATCGGGCTGATCTGGTTCGACCCAGCGGAGCAACATGTTGCTGTCAAGGAGAACCTGCATTTGCTGCACTTAGGTGCGATCCTGGTAGAAGCTCTCACGCGTGAATGCCGAGGTGGGCAGCTTGGGGCGATTCTCCCATCCCTCTCCGACTTCTTTTAGCATGGCGCGCAAATCTTCACGGGTAAGCTTGCCCTTTGAAGGAGGAGAGAGCGCATCATCCAGCAGTTTGCCGGCATATTGCTCGGGTGCGATGCCGCGCAGCAAAGCCTCGGCTGTCAATCGGGCTTCCTTTTCGGGGCTGAGTTCAACCAGAATCGGCATGGCGGCGTCTCCTGTCATTCATTATCCGCTGAATGCTGGGGGAAATGGAAGGCTGGACATTGAAATTGGCCTCTTGTGTGCACAGCTACCGGGCGTGTTCGGTGAGCTGTTGGGCACTGCGATACAATGAATACACGTATTCACCCTGGAGGTGGTTATGGCAACTTCAATCAGGCTTTCGCCGGAGCTCTCGGACCGGCTGGATCGGCTGGCTGCCAGGACGGGGCGCACCAAGGCTTTCTATTTGCGGGAGATCATCCAAAGCGGCATCGGCGAGATGGAGGATTACTACTTGGCCGCCGAGACGCTGCAACGGGTCCGCAAGGGCAAGGAGGGTGTGTACACCGCGGCTCAAGTAAGGAACGACCTTGGCCTGGACGATTGAGTACGCCGAGACCGCGAAGAAGCAATTGGGCAAGCTGGACAAATTCGCCGCCCGGCGCATTGTCGACTTCATGGATGAGCGCATTACTCCGAGCGACGATGCGCGGGAATTGGGCAAAGCTCTCAAGGGATCTCTTGGCGATCTATGGCGCTACCGCGTGGGCGACTACCGCGTCCTTTGCGACATTCGTGATGGGGTGCTGACGGTTCTGGTGTTGCAGATAGGCAATCGCCGGGAAGTTTATCGGTGAGGCGATCCGGCCCCTCGATTTTAGATAGTCGCTGTGAAAGCCCAGATTCATTTTGGGAGCATTTTGCGGCACGACTGAACTCGTAACCTAGAAAGAAACTGCATGGGAATTGTCAGACGGCAGGCCTTCATCGACTCCCACTCATCGAGCAAAAAACGCTCCGACCCAGAGGGTACCCCGATGGGGCACAGTATCATCCATCGCGGGTCGGCGAATCCGGTGGGCGAGTGATACGAGGCTCGCTTCGATAGCTTTTTTGCGGCAGCCCGAGACATTCGCTTGCCATGAAAGTTGAAATGCGATTGCCCGGGGGATTTTGGGGCTCATCCTGTGTCCCGCTTCCAGCCTACGGCAGATATTTAGCGGGGACGGGATCGGTGGGGACTTGAGCTTGCCAGACGATTTCAATGATGTGCCACTGCTTGCCGTCGTAGATGGCCTGGATGCTGTTGATGCCGCGGTCGGCCGGCTTGTCGTCGTCGCCGATCTTGGTTTCGTAGGTGCTCCAGAGGTGGGCGACGTGCGCCCAGGATTCGGTGCGGACATTGAGCTGGTGCTCATGGAATGCGGCGGCGCCGCGCTTGCCGACAGCGTCGATCCAGTCCTGGACGGTAAGGATGCGGGGCGTGGGCGTTCCGTCAGCGGCGATGCGGATGGGGATCAGGCGGGCGTCAGGGAGAAAGAGCGCGCGAAAGCAGGTGCGGTCCCTGTTGGCCGGGCCGGTGATGGCAGAGTCGATGGCTTTGATGAGCTGATCGAGGGTGGCTGTCGAGGGACAGGCGGGGACGGCGGCCGGGGCTTCCTGGGCGCGGGCAGGGGGCGTCAGCAGGGCGGCGGCGAGGGCGAGCAAGCAGATGGGTTGGCGCATGGGGGAATTGTACAGACAGGGACTAGGGACTAAGGGACTAGGGACTAGGGAACAGGGACTAGGGACTAAGGGACTAGGGACTGTCCGGTGGTGCGCGGCATCGCGGCTCTTAGTAGGAGAGGCTAGCGGATGTTGAAGCTGTAGACGACGCTGTAAGAGAAGAGCGGGTAGATCTGCACCTTGGCCAGGTCTCTGCGCCATTTTGTGAGCGCGCCATTCAATGCGTTGTTGAAGTCGGCGCCTACGGGGTTCGACGAGGAACCGACGTCGCTGCACCTGGTTTGCGCCTTGTCCAGGCAGGTCCAGCCGGAGACGGAGATGTTGGCGGAAGGCGCGCCGGTGAAGGCCACGCCAAACTCCGAGGGAAACGACCAATGGCGGTTTGACCGGGGAATGAACTTGCCGAAACCGCCGGCGATGGTGAAGGCGGGCTTGGTGGAGTGAAGGCCCAGAATGCCGGTTCCGGTGAGCGGCGTTGCGCCGGTGACTGCGTTGGCGCTGGCTGAGTAGAAGGTTTCGCCGTCCAGCGTGAAGCTTGTTCCGGGAGCGATCACCGACTTCACAGAAATCTGGTTGCCGTTGTAGAACAAGAGGCCGGGCGAGATGCGCCAGACGCTGGAGTAGGGATACCAATCGAGCGACGCGCCGGCCGACGCAAAGTGGACGTTGACGTCGGCGTTGAATCCCTCCACGTCGAAACGGCCGGTGTCGATGGTGAGGAAGTTCAGGTTGACGCGGGCGTCGTAGGCGTGGTCGAGGACGATGGCGGACTTGATGCCGATGCCCATGGTATTGATGTCGGCACCGATGCCGATGCGCGAAAAAGGCTGCTGGTAGCCGGTTGCGGAGGGCGTGACATTCCACTTTTCGCGTCCACCGTAGGCAGCGGGGTCCGGCGCTGCGGGTGGCGGAGGGGCGGGATCGGCGGTGGCGCCGCTGTCTGAATCGGGCCACGCTAGGGCCATGCTGGTCGTCGCCTCAGTAGAACTGCTCTCAGCGATTGCGGAGGACGCGGCGGGAACGGCGCTGGGGTCGGGGGCGATGGACTGCGCCGAGGCCGCCAGGGAGAAGGAGAGCATCGCGAGCGCAGCAGACAGGCACACGCTCCGGGGGAAGGGTGTAACGATTGCCATACGTACCATCGCCGATTGATCTCCCTGAATGTGCGTCTTTGTGCACTGTCAGGGGCTTCAAGGCCTATGTTGCATCGCTGGATTACTTCCGATAGCGAAAGGGAAGATGCTGCAGTTACATTACCACGGAACTGCGTACTGCCAGATAAAGAGATTTGGGCTGGTTCCGTCTGTGCAAAATGGATTGATCGAATGGGCAGGGCGCACGATAGTAACGAATGAATTTATGAACGGGATTTTGATGGGTTGAGCATGCGGGCCTGTTCGGCGTCGCTCAGGAAGTCGAAATCCGTGGAGATTTGTGACATCCCAGGTGCCAGCGGCGAAGCCTGGGGCACTGGTCCAGGTTCAGAGCCACCGCCGTCTGTGGCGAAGTGGTCTTGCTTCCAGGACGAGTTGTTGTGTGGGTATCAAGGAGATCTCCGCTGCCAATGCTGGTCTTTCCAACGGCATTTCGGGGCTCGGGGAGACCGGATATCCGCTGCCACTGTCAGCCACCCGGAGGGTTGCGTCTAAGTATGTGTCAGCTTTTATTTCAATTCCTTTCGCCATCTCCTGCCTAAAACCGGCGGCCACCACTTTCAGTTCGTAGGTGCCCTGATCCAAAAGAACGGTGGCTTGGCCTTTCGAATCGGCTACACCATCAACACGGACGCCTGTCGCACTGTCTGTGGCCGTGATGCGGGCGCCGGGGATTACCGCGCCTGTCTGATCTTTGACGAACATGGTGAGGGTGCTCTTGGGATGCTCCTGGGCAAAAGACCCACACGTCGAGAGAGCCAGAGTGATGGCCGCAATGCGCGTGGCGAACATGTGGAACATGGTGGCATGTTCAACGAACATGGTCAACGAGGGACGTACTGCCTCCCACCCTGGGCAGAAAAACAAGAGCCTAGCCAAAGCGGGGCACCTGGTAGACGCCCACTCATCGCGATAAGGCCGCGATGAATGGGGCACAACCATCAGAGTTACTGGATTAGATTCCCGAGATTAGATTTCCAGGATCACGGGCATGATCATGGGCCTTCGGCCGGTGGTTTTCTGGATCAGGCGCTTCAGTTCGGAGCGGACCTTTTCTTTCACCATGCCGTAGTCGGATTTCTGCTCGGTGCTCAGGCCGTCGAGCGTTTTGAGGACCAGCTCCTTGGCCTGCTCGGTGATGTCCGAACCGCCAAAGCCGCGCATGATGACTTCAGGCTGCTTCTCCACCTTGCCGGTGCGCTTGTTGATGGCCAGCACGGCGAGGACAATGCCGTCTTCCGACAGGATGCGGCGGTCCTTGATGACCAGGTCTTCCACCACATCAATCGATGAACCGGAGTCAATGAGGATGCGGCCCGCGGTGACCTTGTCCTTCTTGCGGGCGTCGGTCTTGTCCATCTCCAGCACGTCGCCGTCTTCAATCACGATGGCTTGCTCGACGGCGCCGGTTTCCATGGCCACGCGGGCATGCTTCTGCAGATTGCGGTAGTCGCCGTGGACGGGAATGAAGTACTTGGGGCGGACCAGGTTGATGAGCAGGCGCTGTTCTTCCTGCGCGCCGTGGCCGCTGACGTGGATAAGGCCGTTGGCGCCGTCGTCGCAGATGACGATGGCGTCGCGGCGGTAGAGATGGTCAATGACGCGGAAGATGCTCTTCTCGTTGCCGGGAATGATGCGCGAGCTGAGAATGACGGTGTCGCCGGCGTCAATGTGGGCGTGGCGATGATTGTCCACTGCGGCGCGGCTGAGCGCGGACATCGGCTCACCCTGCGTGCCGCTGATGAGGATCATCAACTGCTCGGGCGAGAAGTCGCGCATCTGGCCAGGATTGATGATGAGGCCCTGGGGAATCTCGATGTAGCCGAGGTCCTGCGCAATCTCAGTGCTTTCCATCATGGACCGGCCAACGACGGCGACCTTGCGGCCGTGCTTGCGGGCCAGTTCAAGGGCGATGCGGATGCGGTAGATGGAGGACGAGAAGCAGGTGAAAAAGAGCTTCTTTTTGGTCTGCGAAAAAACTTCGTCGAGGCGGGGAATGACGGCGCGTTCGCTGGGCGTGTAGCCGGAGCGCTCCACGTTGGTCGAGTCCTGCAGCAGGGCCAGGACGCCGCGCTTGCCGTACTCGGCAAAGGTGTGCAGATCGAAGGCGTGGCCGTCGATGGGCGAAAGGTCGATCTTGAAGTCGCCGGTGTGAATGACGACGCCGACCGGGGTTTCAATGGCCAGGGCTACGCAATCCACCAGCGAGTGGGTGACGCGAATGGGCTCGATGGTGAAGGGGCCGAGGGTGAATTTTTCTTTGGGCGTGATTTCGACGAGGGTGGTCTCGTCGAGCAGGTGATGCTCTTCAAGCTTGCCCTCGACGTAGGCCAGCGTGAACTCGGTGGCGTAGACGGGGACTTTGAGCTCATTGAGGATCCAGGGCAGCCCGCCGATGTGGTCCTCATGGCCGTGCGTGAGGATGATGGCGCGGACATGCTGTTTGTTTTCAATGAGGTAGGTGATATCGGGAACAACGATATCCACGCCGAGGAGTTCCGACTCGGGGAACATTAACCCGGCGTCGATCACGATAATGTCGTCTTCCCAGCGAAGGGCGAGGCAGTTCATGCCAAATTCGCCAAGACCGCCGAGGGGGATGATTTTCAGCTTTTTCGTTTGCATCTGTCAACTCCGATGTTAACACTTCGAGCGACGGTGAAGGAGGGAACAGGGAACAGGGAACAGGGATCAGGCACTAGGAACTTGTTGAAATTCGTCTGATTGCTGCGTCTTTTCTGGTGATTGTCGTTTCTTCCCGTTCGAATTCTGTTTGAAGTGTGGTTATGGTCGGTGTTTATAGGGGTTTGCGGTCCTCAGGGAAGCATCCCTGAGACTCGCAACCGTTGCTCAGGCACACTGCTCCCGGAGCACTTCCGGCGGTTGAGCCATCAGCCGCGGCAGTCGGATCAGGTTGTGTGCTGAGCAACTGAAGACAAACAGCCAGTCCACTTTTTCCAGGCCTCGCAACTTGACCTGGCGCAGCGGGCCGGTTTGCTTCAGCCACCCGAAGCCCTTTTCGATCAGCCATCGGCGGCTCAGGCTGAGGGCATAGCCGGGGTGGTGCGTGGTTCTGCGGTCCAGGTTGCTGGCACGGCCTTTGTCGTTCTTCGTAACATGCGGTGTCACGTTCAACTCCCGCACCGCGCTGACGAAATCCTTCGTGTCGTAAGCCTTGTCGGCGCCCACCGTGATGCGGCGTGAGCGGCCTGCTTGCTTTTCGGCAAGCATCAACAGTGCCGCATCGCGCTCGGCATAACCGTCGGCGTGCGTCACCATCGCCGCGGCGATCAAACCGTTACGGTTTTCCACCAGCGCATGACCCAGATAACTCAGCTTCGACTCTTTGCCGTAGCTCTTCTTGTACAGCCGCGCGTCGGCATCGGTGGTCGACTCATGCGTCTTATTGGAGCGCTTCTGACCGTGGAAGTTGGTGCCATCGCCGTCATCGGAGCCGTCTTTGGAGCGAAAGCTCTTCTGCGAGGCCCAGGCCTGAATCAGCGTGCCATCCACCGTGAAGTGTTCGTCGCTCATAAAGCGCTTGGCATGCTTGTTCACTTCGGCAAAGAACTGCTGCGCTACATCGGAAGTCAGCAACCGGTCGCGGTTCTTCGAGAACACCGCGTGGTTCCAGACCGCGTCGTCCATGCCAAGGCCAACAAACCAACGAAACAGCAAGTTGTAGTCGATCTGCTCAACCAGCAACCGCTCTGAACGCACCGAGTAGAACACCTGCAACAACAGCGCTCGCAGAATGTACTCAGGTGCAATCGATGGACGGCCAGAATCGGAATACAACGCATCGAACTCCGGGCTCAACGTCCCCAACACCGCATCCGTCAACTTGCGAACTGACCGCAAAGGATGGTCCTGGGGAACACGCTGCTCCAATGAAACATAGCTGAACATACCGTCCTGAACTCTCTCGTCTCCACGCATGTTTAAAATGACGGACCACCCTCTACCAATGTCGCGGACAGGGTACCTATTTCAACAAGTTCCTAGGGGCTGAGGGACTACGGATTGAGGGACTGGGTGAACTGTGGCGCAGGGTGGAATGATTGCACCTTTGCTTGTTGGTGACTCATCCAAGGCGAACGGGAGGGCGTATGCCGACGATTGTTCGTTTTCATGAGCTTGGTGGACCGGAGAATTTGAAACTGGAGGAGCTTCCCACACAAGGGCCCGGCAAGGGCGAGGTGAGGCTGCGCGTGAAGGCGTTGGGCCTGAACCGGGCCGAGTCGATGTTTTACCGCGGTCAGTATCTTGAGCAGCCGTCGTTTCCTTCGCGGCTGGGGTATGAGGCTGCCGGCGTGGTGGAAGCGGTGGGCGAGGGCGTGGATGCGAAATGGATCGGGAAGCCGGTGGCTACGATTCCGAGCTTTTCGATGAATCGCTACGGCACGGCAGGCGAAGAGGCGGTTGTGCCGGTTGCAGCGCTGGGCGAGTATCCGGCGAATTTGACGGCGGAGCAGGCGGCGGCGACCTGGATGCAATACCTGACGGCTTATGGCGCGTTGGTGCACTATGGTGCGGTGAAGGCGGGGGATTTTGTGTCGATTCCGGCGGCTTCGTCGAGCGTGGGATTGGCGGCGATCCAGATTGTGCGGGATGCGGGGGCGACGGCGATTGCGGTGACGCGGACGTCGGCCAAGCGGGCCGAGTTGCTGGGTCTGGGCGCGCAGCACGTGATTGCAAGCGAAGAGGAAGATTACGTGGCCCGGGTGCAGGAGATTACCGGAGGCAAAGGGGTGCGGCTGACGTTTGACCCGGTGGCAGGGCCGTTTGTGGAGAAGCTGGCGGCAGCGGCGGCTCCGGGCGGGATTGTCTTCGAGTATGGCGCGCTGTCGCTGGGGCCGACGCCGTTCCCGCTTTTTGCGGCGCTGGGGAAGGGTCTGAGTGTGCGCGGCTATACCCTCACTGAGATCACGGGAAATGCCAAGCTGTTGGAGGTTGCCGTAAAGTATGTTTTCGATCGGCTGGCGGATGGGCGGTTTGTGCCGAAGATTGCGAAGACGTTCCCGTTCAAGGAGACGGTGGAGGCGTACAAGTACCTTGAGTCGAACCAGCAGGTGGGCAAGGTTGTGATTACTGTGCCATGAAAGGGTGGGAGATTGGGACTGAGACTCAGGCAGGATTAGACCGGCTTGGGCTCGCAGAGGTTGATTCTGTTGCCGAAAGGATCAAGCAGGTTCAACTGCGGGGTTCCCCAGAATGTTTCCGTGATGCCGGGACGCCAGGAGGGGTAGTTCTTTTGGGAAAGCTCGGCATGGAGTTCGACGACGCCCTTGAAGGTGACCTGAAACCGCGTGCCGGGCGAGCCGTCGCCGTAGTGCTCGGAGAGATGGAGCACCAGGCCGTCGCGGGAGACCTGCATGTAGAGGGGGGCGGTGGGGTCGAAGCGGTGCTCCCAATCGAGATGGAAGCCGGCGTAGTCGAGGTAAAACTCACGGGCCTTCTCGATGGAGAAGATGCGCAGGATGGGGATGACCTGTTGGGTGCGCGGGCTCATGGAGGCAGTGTACGGCTGGAAAGCTCTTTGCAAAAGCTGCGAAGTGCAAAAGCAGGTCCTTCGACTCCGTTTGACGCCAAAAACGCGTCAAACTCCGCTCAGGATGACAGCTTATTTCCGGGGCTTCCGTCTGTTACTTCACCGGATGGAAGGTCCGCTTCCAGCGGGTTTCATCGAAGAAGTGGATGAACTCGTGGAAATTGTTCTGGGCTTTTTCGGAGAGCGGTTTTTCTTCGACGCCGGAGTCGGGCATCTGGATGGACCAGTAGACGAAGAGCGGACGGCCGATGAAGTTCTCGCGCGGCACAAATCCCCAATAGCGGCTGTCCATGCTGTTGGGGCGGTTGTCGCCCATGACGAAGTAGCTGCCGGGAGGCACGACGAGGTCGTCGCCCTGCATGTGCCCGGGCATGTCGACGGTCCACGCGGCTGTGACGCCGGGCTCGGTAGCCGGATCGACCGAGGGGAAGTCGTTGATGTAGGGGTCGTAGCGTTCAGGATCGGGTTTGGCGGCCTGGGGCTCGTTTTGCGCGACGCCGTTGAGGTAGACGATGCCGTTGCGGAGATGGATGCGGTCGCCGGGCTCGCCGATGAGGCGCTTGACCAGGGGGATGTGCTCGCCGTTGGTTTCCGGAATCGGCTTGTAGAAGACGACCACGTCACCCCGGCGCGGATCGCGATGGTGAACGAACGGCGCCCAGCGTGCGGCCGGTGCGAAGGTGACTTTATCCACCAGCACGTGGTCGCCGGGGAGCAGGGTGCTGGCCATGGACGAGGACGGGATGAGGAAGTTCTGAAAGAGGAAGGCGAAGACGAACAGCGCGATGGCGATGGTGCTCAGGTTGGAGCTCAGTCCAATGAGGATTGATTCACGGGGTTGTTCGGATGCTGGCTTCACGCTGTGTTTTGGTTTCCTGGTTTTCATTTGTCCTCACTCAATGGGAATACGGCTGCAGACGGATTCTTGTTCCTTCACCGGCAAGTTTTTTGCGCTAACGCAGTAAATCTTCAAGAGCGGTGGACAGGTTAGTTTTATCGTCGCGGTATTTGACGATGACCGGGGCGTAGAGGCTCAGACTCCAGGCGTCGGAGTTGGGATGGGCTTTGCCTTTGGCGACGGCGCGGGAGCCGGGGACGACGACTGCATTCGCAGGGATGATGAGAGGCAGCGCTTGGCTTGAAGACGCATCGGGCGTGGCCCGGATGACTGTGCCGTTGACCAGATCGAAGACCGGGGTGCCGCGGGTGAGGATGGTTCCAGCGGCGAGGACCGCGCCCTTGCGGACGATGGTTCCTTCGTAGACGCCTGTGTTGCCGCCGACAAGGACGTCATCTTCAATGATGACCGGGCTGGCGTTGATGGGCTCAAGGACGCCGCCGATCTGGGCCGCGGCGCTCAGGTGAACGCGCTTGCCGATCTGCGCACAGGAGCCGACCAGGGCATGCGAATCCACCATGGTGCCCTCATCCACATACGCGCCGGTATTGATGTACATGGGCGGCGCGCAGACGACTCCGCGGGCGACAAAGGCGCCGGCACGAATGGCGGAACCTCCGGCGACGATACGGATTCCGTCCTCGGGCGAGAACTGGCGGGCGGGATAAGTGTTCTTGTCGACAAACGAAAGACCGCCGTCGGACAGCTTTTCCAGAACTCCGATGCGAAAGCCAAGAAGAATGCCCTCTTTGACCCAGGCATTGACGCGCCAGCCGGTGGGCGAGGCGGGGTCGGGTGAGGCGGCGCGGACCAGGCCGCTCTCAAGAGCGGCGCGCAGGGCCAGGAACGCGGTCAGGGCGCCGGGGTCGTCGATGGCGGCGGGGCCGGCAGCGAAATACTGTGCAATTTCCTGTTCAAGAAGGCGGGTCGTCATTCCATCCTGAGTCTATCAAGATGGAATGACGATGGTGGGGGAGGGTTGAAGGTGCGGGTTGAGTGCGGCGGTTCAGGGGGAGGGCTCAGTTGAAACTTGCGATGCAGGGGCGAAAGCGAATTGGCCAGCGAGGGCCTGGTACGAAACCCGCGTGCGAGATCAGACTGCCGCGTTGGATGCCAGTTTGGTTCGAATGGTTTCGTTCTTTCGAACCGGTTGCAGCCGGAAGGAATTTTCTCCCGCGGGAATGAGCGCGAGCGGGATTGGATTTCGATCGGATGCGCGGAGCATGTGCTTGGATTCAAGCCAGGCACAAAGGCGGGGGTCGTAAATCTCAGGCTGCCCCTGCCAGAAATCAGGGCCCAGTCCACATTGAATCTGCAAATGATCCAGCTGCAGCTCGATGACAGCAACGGTCTTGGGGAAATAGCGCCGGACATTGGAAGCCCCAATGTGGAGACCAGTGATACCACGGCACTTGGAATGCGTTTTGACTACCATATACACCTGCTCTTCAACAGCGGATAAGGTCAGTCTAGGGAGTCAGGCTAAGGAAATCCGAAGCTGGTGGATGGAACGAGCGGTGCGCATTCCTTATTTGAAACTCACCAGTTGGAAGGCTCGATGTGGGAATATCGTGTGCCCCTTTTGCTGCCCTGTCAAGGTCTCGTCCGGTTGATTCAACCTGGTACATTCGCCGTACTCCTCAACAGATGCGCGGGAGAGAAAGAGGTTGCCAATTCCCCTGCCACTGGAGCAAATTTACTGCTTTGTGCGATGGGTGCAGGCGAATTTCCTGTGAATTTGATCGGTAAAGGTTTTCCGGAAGAAGCCATTGCGGAATTTGAACGGGGCGGCTCAGGATTCAGCTCTCTGTACGAAGGGCCTTAGGGCCTGTTAACACTACTGGGGTGGACGGCGTTGCGGATGAAAATCGGGCCAGACGAGGCGGAGGACGAAGGCTTAGGCTATTCCCAGGCTAGTGTCCTGAGTCATTAATACGCTTACAATATCGAGCGATGGAATCGAGGATCTGGTCGGCGGTTTTATGCCAGATGAAGGGTTTTGGGTCGAGGTTGTGGTTTTCAATGTAATCGTCGATGGC